>ERZ779629.293-NODE-293-length-21757-cov-7.688646_pt1 | contig 21757 bp, 15 predicted proteins | sample MGYA00514192_ERZ779629 | MGnify/ENA primary metagenome ERZ779629 (study PRJEB29562, sample SAMEA4376709) | mouse gut metagenome | isolation source: Cecum | study: EMG produced TPA metagenomics assembly of the A DSS colitis mouse model was used to assess the... | reverse complement strand
ATTCCCGCTTGCCGTTGTTGTCGTCGCCGCTCGTCCAGAACGACGTCGTCGAGTCCGTCAATCCCACTTCGATCCGATACGTCCCCGCATGCTTTGCCGTCGCGGTGCCGACCGTCGGATCGAACGAGACGTCGCCCGCGATCGCATTACCCGCCGGATCCTTGCCGCTGACTGCGACGATCTGCATGTCCGCCGCATCGTAATCGCTCAACGCAAACGTCTGCCCCGCACCGTTGTACGCCTTGACTCTGTCCGACTGCGACGTGCCCAACGTCGGCGCGTCGATCGGATCGGTCGCATCCGCAACCGCCTTTGTCAAATTGAGATGCAACGCGGGACGCGCCGCGCACAATCCGCTGCCCGCAAGCAACGTGCTGGGACTGCCTCCGGCATCCAACGCGCACACGTCGTCCGCGCTCGTATCGTTGCCGGTACGCAACCAACTTCCCGCAGCGTTGCTGCGCTGAGCGGAAGACAAATTCCAAATGCCGGAAATACCCGAATACCCTGTTTCCGCAATACTCGGCAGCCAAATATAGTCGTCCGCCCACTCGTCGTAAAAATCCTTGGCGCTATAATTCATCGAAGCATTGTAATACGACGCCGAATCGGGCGTGCCGTACGCTTCATTGGGGCAAGTATGCCATGCCGTATTGAACGTACGCATCGTCTCCGAACTCTGATACGTCAGATCGCGCGGACGCACCAAGTGCGAAGTTACGGATCCGAGCACGCCGGACATCGTAAAGATCGCGTATTCGTGATCGGCATTTTGCGGCAACGACTGATTCAGTCCTTTGGACGCGCCCTGCGCATGCGCGACGTCTTCGACATATCCGCAACCGCCGCTATTGAGCGCTTTGGCGCGAATATAGCTGGTGCTGTACATGTTGCTCGGATAATCGTACTCCGGATGATCGGACTGCCACAGACTCCACGCCTGCATATCCGCGGACGCGCCGAGCCACAACGTCACGACGACATTGCCGTTGACGTCTTGCGTCAGATGCGTCACCGTCCAATCCAAACCGCCGAACGTCACCGCAATGTCGTCGCCGTTTTGCGTGCGGAAGTATGCGGCGTCTTTGGTGCCCAACGCGGCGACCGTCGCCAAAGTCGCTTGATTGCCGCCCAGTTTTTCCAACAGATCGTCGACTGCGGCGCGATCGAAAATTTTATCGTCGGTACGCATCGTATAGTGCTTGGACAACAGCTCCGAAACAGCGCTGCCCGTCGAGCGTTCCGCCGCGTACACGTACCCGTCTCCCGCACAGAACGAAAGACAAACGATGATCGCGATCATGAAAAGAATTCCGATGACCAATCCGATTGATTTGCCGCGCAAATTGAATTTTTTCGTATAATCCATTTGTCGTATCCCGATTGTTTATTCTAATTCCAAGCCACATCACACAATCGGCAGAAGTTCATAGAATATGATATTCCATGAACTATTGTAGAATATGAGGATTTGACTGGTTGATTTTATAGGAAAAGTTATCGGATTTACGCCGAAAAACCATTGTAAAATTTTACCTTTCGGCACTTTGACGGACGATTGTCTTGACTTTATATAAAATAGTAGTTAATATGAATGTGTAAAAAGTTCATGGAATATCATATTCCATGAACTTTTTTCAACCCAAATTCCAGCGATTTTTGCGAACGATCCGATGATACAAAGGGACTGACCGATCGCGTTCCGCGCGTCGTCGCCGTACGCGTACGCGCGCAAATCCATATAAAATGCAGTCAATACCGCCGCCGCATCAAGACTGCGGCGCGACGCGACGGCGAACCGTCTCGTAACACAAAATACCGCACGCGACGGAAGCGTTGAGCGAATTGACTTTGCCGAACTGCGGAATCGATACCGCGCCGTCGCAAAGTTTGCGCGTCAACGGGCGCACGCCTTCGCCTTCCGAGCCGATCACGATCGCCAAATCGCCGCTCAGATCGCACGCATACAGATCGTCGCCGTCCATATCCGCGCACAGCACGCGCACAAACTCCTCTTGGAGCATACGGATCGCATCGTTGAGATTGCCGACCTGCGCGACGGGCACGTGCATCGCCGCGCCGGCGGAGACTTTGAGCACGGTCTCGTTGACGCTTGCGCTGCGACGGGACGGCAATACCACGCCGTGCGCGCCGCAACACTCGGCAACGCGCAAAATGCTGCCGAGATTGTGCGGATCTTCGATCCCGTCGAGTAAAATCAAAAACAGCGGACGACCGCTTTCTCTCGCCCGTGTCAAGATATCGTCCAGCGACGCATAGCGAAATTCTTCCGCCCACGCGATCACGCCCTGATGTCTGCCGCTGCGACTGACGCGATCCAATTCGCGCCGCTCGACAAAGCGCAATGCAATGCCGCGCTCGCGCGCCGCGTCGATCAAGGGCTGCAAGTCCCGCGTGCCCTTGGCGATCCACAGTTTGGAGATCTGTCCCGCGCTTTGGAGCGCTTCCCGTACCGGATTTCTGCCTTCGATCTGCATATCAGTTCTTGTTGCTGTGCAACGGCGCGGGAATTCTGCCGCCCCGCGCAATGAATTTTGCCGGCGATGCGGTATGAATCGGCATCACGGGCGCGCGTCCGAGCAATCCGCCGAATTCGACGTAATCGCCTACCTTCTTGCCGTACGCCGGAATCACGCGCACGGCGGTCGTCTTGGTATTGACGACGCCGATCGCGATTTCGTCGGCGATCAAGGCGGAAATGACCTGCGCGGACGTATCGCCCGGGACGGCGATCATATCCAGACCGACCGAGCAGACGGCGGTCATCGCTTCGAGTTTTTCCAACGTGAGCAGTCCCGATTCGGCGGCGCGGATCATGCCCGCGTCTTCCGACACCGGAATAAACGCGCCCGACAGACCGCCGACATGGCTGGACGCCATGACGCCGCCCTTCTTGACCGCGTCGTTGAGCAATGCAAGCGTCGCGGTCGTACCGCACGCGCCGACGCTCTCCAATCCGATCTCTTCCAGAATATGCGCGACGCTGTCGCCGACGACCGGCGTCGGAGCAAGCGACAAATCGACGATGCCGCTGCTTGCGCCGAGTCGTTTGCTCGCCTCGCGACAGACGAGCTGTCCGACGCGCGTAATCTTAAACGCAGTCTGCTTGATGCACTCCGCGACTTCGGTCAAATCGCCGTCCACGCGCTCCAACGCGCTCTTGACGACGCCCGGACCCGATACGCCGACGTTGATCACGCAGTCGTCCTCGCCCATGCCCAAAAACGCGCCCGCCATAAACGGATTGTCTTCGACGGCGTTGGCGAATACGACGAGTTTTGCGCATCCGAGCGAACCTTGGTCGCGCGTCAGATACGCGCAATCCTTGACGATCTGTCCCATCAACGCAACGGCGTCCATATTGATGCCCGCCTTGCTGGTCGCAACGTTGACGGACGAACAAATCTTGCGCGTTTCGGCAAGCGCCTGCGGAATGGACAACAAAAATTCGCGCTCATACGGGCTCATCGCCTTATGCACGAGCGCCGAATATCCGCCCAAAAAATCGATGCCGATCTCTTCCGCCGCGCGATCGAGCGTACGGATGATCTCCATATGTCCGCGGCTCGCCGCAGCGACGATCGCAACCGGCGTCACGGAGACGCGTTTGTTGACGATCGGGACGCCGATTTCGCGCGCGATGTCGTCTCCGACGCGCACGAGATTGCCGGCGCGCCGCATGATCTTATCGTAGATCTTGTCGCAAGTGCGCTTAGGGCTGTCGGTAATGCAGTCGAGCAGCGAGATCCCCATCGTAATCGTGCGCACGTCCAAGTGCTGATGGGAGACCATGTTGATCGTTTCGAGAATTTCGCGATTTCCGTACATAACGCCTCACAGAGAATGCGCGCCCGTGTCCACGCGGTGCATGCTGTCGAATATGCTCTGCAACTGGATATTGATCTCGACGCCGAGCGACGCGCCCAACTCCGCCAAACGCGTTTTGACCGCGTCGAAATCGAGCGGGGACGCATCCAGATCCACCGCCATGATCATCGTAAAATACTCTTGCAGAATCGTCTGCGAAATATCTTCGATATTGACGTCCATCTTGTACAACGCGGCGGATACGTGCGCGATGATGCCGCGCTTGTCCTTGCCGATAACGGAAACGATAGCTTTCATATAAATCTCCTGTATTGAGGTAAATTATCTAAGTCGCGCGGCGCGTCAGCACCTTGCTTTGCCTTTGATCCAATCGACGCGAATACAGCCGTAATTGTGACTGTCGTACGAATCGTTGCGGTTGTCGCCGAGTACGAACAGTTCGCCCTGTCCGACGCTCAAACCTTCGCCCGTCAACTGCTCGCGCAGCGCGGCGTCGGTATTGACCATATATTCGGGATTGTAATCGGTACGCGAGAGATAGGGCTCGTCCAGCCGTTCGCCGTTGCGATACCAGCACTCCGCTTGCATGTCGAACCGAATGACGTCGCCTTCCATCGCGACGATCCGCTTGATCGGCGGTCGTCCGCTGTCGTCGCGCTCGAATACGACGATATCGCCGTACGTCACGTCGAATCCGATCTTTTGCACCCATACCCGATCGCCCGGATGCAACGTCGGATACATCGACGTGCCGACGACCTGCATCGGCGAAACCACCCATACGAAAATCACGATCAGGATCGCCAACGCGACGATCGCGCATACGAGCGCGATATTGATCGCGTTCATCCAACGCAAGCGATTATCGTCCGGCATTTTCTACCCCTTTGACCGCTTTGCGCGCCGCTTCCGCGGACAGCATGACGACGTGCCCGCACCCGAGACATTTAAACTTTACGTCCGCTCCGGTGCGCACGATTTCCCAGCGGTCGCTGCCGCAAGGATGCTTTTTGCGCGTCTGAACGATCCAACCTTCCTGCAACTGCATATCAAACCCAGAGAATGTTGTTGAACAAAATGCCGTCTGCCTGCATAAACGTAAGTTTCTTGACCTTTTGCCACGATTTAAGCGTCATGAAATCATCGCTCTTAAACGACTGCACTTCGAGCGAAACTTTATTCCACGCGCCGCCTGCGATCGTCGCGCTCGCCGTATAATTGCGGTGTTTGCCCGCGCCTTCGTCCACGCAGACCACCACATGGCACGCGCGATCGGTCGCCGCGTACGCATCGAACTGCAACAACTTCTGATCCGCCATGCGCGGCGAAATTTCGCCGATCAGATACGTGCTCAGATTGCCGCGCTCGGCGGTAATGCCCTGAATGTCCAACGCGCCCACAGCCATGCGCGGCATGATGTAGGCGGAATAGCGGTCTTCGTTTTCCGCGACCCAGGACGCGATGCCGTCCTTGCGCTCGTAAATCACGGGACGCTTGCGCACGTCGGTGCGCACGTCCAGATGCTCGGGATCGAGATGCGTGACGACCGGCAACGTAGACAGCCGATAACCTTTCTTGTACAGCACGCTGGCATAAACAAAGAGCAGACGGTTGCCGGTATAGACCGGAATCTGCTCCTTGGGATTGGCGACCGAGACGCGCAACGGCTTCCAGCTGCGCAAATCGCTCTGCACTTCGTCGAAATTGTAATAGATATCGATCTGCGCGATCTCTTCCGACGCGTCGGGCTGGACGGTCGCGACGACCGCGCGATCCTGTATCGACACGGATACGGACGGATTGGCGGGCATTACGACGCTTTTGGACGTCTGCGACGCGATCCAGTGACGGATCGTCGAGATTCCCGCCGAGTCGATCGTGTTGGTCAGTCCCGCGCAAATGCTTTGACTGACCGGCACGCGTTCGCGCAAAATGCCGAGCGTGTTCTCGATGCGGTCAAAACTCGACTCGGTGTTGTTGGTCGATCCGACAAACAAGGTCGGCACGCTGATAAACTTGGCGTACGTCTGCGCCGAACACCCCATCAGCCACCGCTCGCGCTCGTCCGTCATGTCGAACAAAATGTCCGAATATTTGGGCACGCCGACGTATTCTTTCCACCCTGCGTGCAGCACGCCGATCAAACCGTCCACGCGCTTGTCCATCGCGCCCGCCTGCCACATGATGCTCGCGCCGGAACGGATGCCCGCCAAAAACAGTTTGCAGTCCGCGCCGCACATCTGTTTGGCAAATCCGATCACGCTGCGGCATACTTTCGCCCATGTAAATATACAAGTCTCTTTCGCAGTCGGGATCGCCTTGGTCAAATGGTCCCCCGCCTGCATATAATTGCAATACGCGAGATCCGCCGGATATCGCGTATAATCGGTCTTGCCTTCCACCCGACCGCAGTAATCGAACGCCACGACGCAAAATCCGTCTTCGACCAATTCCGCCATGCTCAGATAGTCGCCCGAATACATCGCGTCCCCCACATACACGACGACGTTGTCGCTGCCGCCCTTGGGCATCTCGCCGCGCACAAAAATCCGTATCGTCTCGTCGCCGACCTGCTCCCCGCTCACATAAGCGGAAAATACGGTGCGATTGTCCACCGTCTTGTAGTGTGTAAACGAGACTGCGCACGAATGCCGCGCCGCGTCGTAATCCGCCCATAACTGCAACGGAGTCAAAACCTTATTTCTCATATTCCTTATTATACTCAACGACCGCCGAAATTGCAAGCGACTGCAAAAAAATATTAAAGCACATGACCGGGCGCGCATACGCATATAGATAGAGCGCAAGGAGTGACCGATATATGCAAGATCTCGATTTGTTCCCGGACGAAGCCAGCTTGGCGCAGATGCAGCGCGCCTATGCGCAGATGCTCCGATCCGACCGCGCGCCGCACGTCCCGACGTGCAAGATGCCGGTATTCGCAACGCCGCAGGCGCAGAAGTATCTGCAATGCCACCGCAATTGCGTGCGCGCCATCGACGCGATCCCGCCCGGAACGTGGCGCGCCGCACATGTCGACACGCTCGTCATGATCCGCGATCGAAAGTGTAAAACCGCGATCCGTGTCGAGCATTTTGCATCCGCATCGCCCGCCGCGTCGGTCAAACCGATGCCGCCCATGCCGATCAAGCAAGCGCTCGCTCGCCTGCTTTCCTGCCAAAACGCATGCCTGCATGCGGCGGCGAATCTGCGCGATTTATGCCCCGGCGCGATGCGCGAAACGCTCGAAAACGAACTGCTTTGCGCCGTCGCGCTGTACGGCATTCTGCTCTAATCGCACGGATCGCTTGTCAGAATCGCAAAAAAAGGATATACTTATCGTATCCTTTTATTATGCGAGACTGATATGGCAAGCAGAGGCAAACAAAAACGCGCCGTACTCGAACGGCAATCTCCCGATCCGCAAACCGCCCGATCGCAAGTCGCGGCGCGCGATCCGCGTCGCACCGCGATCCGTCTGACGCTCGTCATCGGACTGCTTGCGGTCTTTATCATGCTGTGTCTGCCGCTGAGCGGATTCCGCATCAAGCTCGATCTCAACGAACTGGGCAACACGCAGAGCGATCAGGACAACATTCAGGAAATGACGTGTTCGTTCAACGCGTTTACGTTGCTGTTCGCTCCGATCGGAAAATTTACCGACTGGAAGACGTTTTATGTATCCCAACTCGCCAAAAGCGATCTGGAATTCCAACTGATGATCCAATTTGCCGACGGCATGCTGACCGGCGAGCAATTGCGTCTGATCAACGACGGCACCTGGTACATCTACGGCGCGATCGCGCTCGTCGTAGCAGCATGGCTGATCGCGGTGATCGTATGCCTGATCGCGCATAAGCGTCCGCTCGTCTGTTGGATCGCATGCGCCGCGCTGACGTTGTTCGCGCTGATCGCGCTGATCGTGCTGATCGTCGCCAGCATGTCGGGCAGCGCGAGCGCGGGACTGAGCGCCGGCATCGGCATCTGGTTCCTGACGCTGAGCGCGCTCGGGCTGAGCGGCGCCTTGCTCGCTTTGATCTTGCGCGGCAGAGCGCAAAAAGGCGACCGCGTATGAAGAATTGTCCCTCCTGCGGCGCGCAGTTGCGCGACGAAGCGCAATATTGCGATCACTGCGGCGCAAAATGCGACGCCGAGCCGAAAAAGACCGATAAACCCGGTTATTTTCAACGCCGCGCGGAGCGAGAGCGAGAGACCCAACGCGCGTTGGACGCTTCCTATCTGCATCCGGAAACAATCGACGACATTCCGCCCGCCGACCTAAGCGAACTGCGTTTGCGCCGAATCGGCGACGCGCGCAAGCGCTGTATCGCGTGGACGGTCGGCTTGATCGGCGCATGCGCGGCGATCGTCGGCGCGCTCGTCGGCGTGATTTTGATCCGCGGCGCGGATGCGCTCGGCGATACGTTGCGGGTATTGTTGCTGTTGGCGCTGTTTTTGGGCGCTTCGGGCGCGCTTGCCGCAGTCATCGATCTGTGGTATCGACTGCGCGTCGTCCGCGGCATGCGCAAGTGCGCTTTTGCGATCCGCAAAGTCCGCTACGCCAAACCGCCCTATTTGCTGCTCGACGGCGTGCTGTATACGCTCGACGCGGTCGGCGCATGCAAACGCTGTCAGGCAACGACGCATATCGAAGAGACCCGCGGCGCATTCTATACCGTCTGCGACAGCGATCGGACGCACATCGCGCGAATCGACACCGCGGCGGTGCGCGCGGCGATAGATCCGACGCAAGTCCGTCTGCGCGCGCAAGCGCCGCCCGACGCGCATCCCGCGTCCGAAGACGAATCGAGCGTCCCGTCCGCAGCTCCGTCCGAGAAGACCGACGCGTGATTTGACGATTGACAACGCGCGAAGCCGACCGGCTTCGCGCGTTTTTTACGACAGTCCCGACACGCAATCGAAATCGGATATAAAAATTAAATATTTACAGTCTCTTTCGCGACCGATGCGACGGGCGCGTCCGCCGCTCTTTCGCGCCGCGCGCAGACAACGCGATGCGCGCGGAACGCGAAAATTATACTTTTTCGCATTATATTACGCGCTCGCCCGTATACGAGATTTTACAAAACAAACTCTTGACAAGCGCAAACGCATCGTTTATACTGAATTTATCAAAACATTGATAATCTAAGGAGGTTATTATTATGACAAAGAAACGTGTCGGTTTGCTCGCTATCGTTGCGATCATGGTCGTCTGCGTTTTGGGCGCATGCCTTACGGCTTGCGGCGGCTTGAAAAAAGCCACCCCGAACGATGTGATCGATCATATCATCAGCGGTTTCGAAGCAGCTACCGAAGACATGACGATGGACGGTATGGGCGTCAACGGCAATATCGGTCTGACGGTTCAGAACGGCGAAGCTACGCACAACTATAACGTAGTGCTCAACGCGAACGTCGCCATCGGTCAGGACAAGTACGCTACGGCGTTTGAATTGGGCGTAAAGGAAGGAGATAAGGACGTCTTCTATCTCAACTACAAAGACTCCCAGTCCACCCCGACCGCGTATTTGATGTACAACGATACCAAAGTATCGCTCAGAGTACCGTCGGTCGGCAAAGCGCTCAAAGTGAACGCTGCGAACGTCTCCGATCCCGAGATCGAAGCCAACACGATCCGCGACGGCCTGGGCATGGTACTCGGCATGCTGACCAGCGGTTCGACCGATAAGAACGGCAAGTCGGAAATGACCAAAATGTCCAAAGACGGCACCAAAGTCGAACTCTCCGTTCCGTTGACCGACATCGTCGGCGACACTTCGAACGAAGAAGGTCTCGGCGGACTTGTCGAAGAAATCGTCAAACCGATCTTTACCGACATCGGTCTGAGCTCGACGCTCAACGACATCCTGCCCTACATCAATCTGACGGCTACCGTGACGTTCGATAAGAACAAGGACGACAACGGTCGTCAAAAAGCAACCGGACTCTCGCTGGCTTTGGAAATCGGCAAAAAGGACATCGTCGTCAACAAGGTTGCGACCGATAAGGGCGCGTTGTTGACCGCTTCGATCCCCAACGACATCAAATTCAGCGTCGACAGCACGTTCAACTGCTATCTCGACACGACGTCCGTGAAGATCGGCAATCCTCCGGGAGCCGCAAGCGATTACGGCACGCAGAAGAATCTGCTTAACGCCGCGATCGACGCTTCGCTCGAACTGAAAGACGGCATCAAACAAGACATCGCGATTGCCGGCGTGGGCAACATCGGTTTCAATATTCCGGTCGGTACGTACACGCTGGATGCGGATCTCGACGTAGATGCGGCGGCATTCCTGCACTCCAACATCAGCGGATTCACGAAGTACCAGACGGCGACCGCCAACGGTCAAACCGTATATTCCAAGAAAGGTACCGGCAACAACGATAAGACAAAACCCGGCGATTTGCTTTATACGACCGTAGTCGCAGAAGCAATGCTCGATGACGCGGGTAAGCCGAGTGTTGTTACGCGCGGCGTCGCCAATCCGAAAGCGATCCTGGATGCCGTCAGCACGACGCTTGCTACCAGCTATATCAAACTCGAACTGAAGAAAGACGGCGAAAGCTATCTGAATCTCACGATCGATTCCGGCAAAATCAAGCTGACCGCAAAGGACGGCGTCCTGACCGGACTCGGTGCGACGATCACCGCTCTGCCCGCTTTGAAACAAGGCGTAGACATCTTCGGCTTGATCGGTGCGTTGGGCGGCATTATCCCGGGGCTGAAGAGCATCACGGAAGAACCCGCAGCGACGTTCGACTTCTCCGATCATATGGATGATCATGAGTTGACTGCCGAAGAGAAAAAGGCGCAGGAAGAACTCGAAAAAGATAAGCAACCGGCAAAAGGTTACGAAGATGAATTCACGTCGATGACCACGAAGGAAGTCGTCAAAGACTACGTCATCAACCCGCTGAAGTTGATCATCAACGGCACGGGTCTGAGAGCGGATTACAGCGCGCACATCCTGACCAAGGAAACCGGCAAGGATAAGACGGACGCAGACGGCAACGTCATCTACAAGAAGAACTCGAAGGGCGAATTCCTGCTCGACGAAGATGGCAACAAGATCGCGGTTCAGGTTGTCGACAAGAGCATGTATCTGGACATCGAGGTCGAGAACGTCGCTTTGACGGCAAACGGATTCAGCATTGCGAAACTGCATTTGGCGAACTCCGGCTCCTTGATCGAGTCCGATCCGAGCGGCAAGTTCGACGTTACGGTTGAGAACATCTCCGCGACGGTCAAACTGTTCGGCGCTCAGAGAGCGTAATCACCCGATCATCGGATGACAAACACGGCGCGTGCCCGCAAGGGTGCGCGCCATTTGTTTATCCCAAGCGCGGGGCGAGCGCTTGACAAGACGGACGCGATGCTTTATTATGATAATATCTTAATTATCGCGCGTAGCGCACACGAATACGCGCGCGGAGTATTACATGGACTTTATCGAAGTCGAACGCAAATGGCAGAAAAAATGGTCGGATACCCGTCTGTATTCTTTTGACAAATCCAAAGTCGATCACAAAAAATACGTCTTGGAGATGTTCTCCTACCCTTCCGGCGCCAAGCTGCACGCCGGACATTGGTACAACTATGGACCGAGCGACAGTTATGCGAGATTTTTGCGCATGCAGGGATACGAAGTCTTCCAACCGATGGGATTCGATGCGTTCGGTTTGCCGGCGGAAAACTACGCGGTCAAGACGGGCGTACATCCGCAGGACAGCACGCTCAAAAACATCGACACGATGGAAAAACAGTTGCGCGCGATGGGCGCGTCCTTCGATTGGGATTATGAAATCAAGACGTGTATGCCCGACTATTATCGCTGGACGCAATGGATTTTCCTCCAACTCTATCGCAAAGGACTCGCGTACCGCAAGCAGGCTCCCGTCAACTGGTGCACGTCCTGCAATACCGTCCTTGCCAACGAACAGGTCGTAGACGGATGTTGCGAGCGTTGCGGCGCAACGGTCGTGCGCAAAAATCTGACCCAGTGGTTCTTCAAAATCACCGATTATGCCGAAGAATTGCTCCAAGGTCTGGACAAGCTGGACTGGCCGGAAAAGACCAAAGCGATGCAACGTCATTGGATCGGCAAATCCACGGGCGGTGAAATTCGCTTTGCGTGCGAAAACGGCGAATCGTTCAGCGTCTTTACGACGCGCGCGGATACCGCATACGGCGTATCGTACGTGGTTTTGGCGCCGGAGCATCCGCTCGTCGGACGGCTCGTGACCGACGATTGCCGCGCCGCCGTACAGGCATATCAGACGGAATGCGCCAAGACGAGCGAGATCGAACGTCTGTCCACGACGCGCGAAAAGACCGGCGTCTTTACCGGCGCGTACTGCATCAATCCCGTCAACGGCAAGCGCGTCCCGATCTGGATCGGCGACTATGTGCTTGCGTCATACGGCACGGGCGCGGTCATGGGCGTGCCCGCGCATGACGAGCGCGACTACGATTTTGCGTTGCGCTACGACTTGCCGATCACGCGCGTCGTACGCGCGGCGGACGGCTCAAACGACGCGTTGCCCTATACCCAATACGGCGTACTCGTCAACAGCGGCGCGTGCGACGGCATGACGAGCGAACAGGCAAAGACCGCAATCGTCCAAACTCTTGCCGAGCGCGGCGACGGCAAAGCGACGACCAACTACCGCCTGCGCGACTGGCTGATCAGCCGCCAAAGATATTGGGGTTGTCCGATCCCGATCGTACACTGCGATCATTGCGGCGAAGTCCCCGTGCCAGAAGATCAATTGCCGGTGCAATTGCCCTACGACGTGGATTTTACGCCGGACGGCAAATCGCCGCTGCTCAAAAGCGAAGCGTTTATGCAGACGACGTGTCCCAAATGCGGCAGACCCGCGCGGCGGGATCCGGACACGCTGGACACGTTCGTATGTTCGAGTTGGTACTATCTGCGTTATCCCGACGCGCACAACGACAAACAGGCATTCGATCCGCAGTGGATCAACCGCATGTTGCCGGTCGACAAATATATCGGCGGCGCGGAACACGCCTGCATGCATCTGCTGTATGCGCGCTTCTTTACCAAAGCGTTGCGCGATCTGGGGTATCTCGACTTTGACGAGCCGTTCTTGTCGCTCGTGCATCAAGGCACGATTCTCGGACCGGACGGATTCAAGATGTCCAAATCGCGCGGCAACGTCATCTCGCCCGACGACTATATCTCCAAACACGGATCGGACGCGTTCCGCATGTATCTGATGTTCGGATTCTCGTATATCGAAGGCGGTCCGTGGAATACGGGCGCGCTCGACTCGATCGTGAAGTTCCTCGAACGCGTGGAGCGCTTTGTCGTGCGCGCGGTCAAAGACAAAGACAAGTCCGGCAGCTACGAAGCGGCGGAAAAAGAACTGGACTATGTGCGCCACTCGACGATCAAACGCGTGACGGAAGACGTACAGGCGTTCTCGTTCAATACCGCGATCGCGCGTCTGATGGAATACGTCAATGCGCTCTACCAATACGACCGCGACCGCGCGGACGCTTACAACGGCAAATTCGTATACGAATGCACGGACGATCTTATCCTGTTGCTCGCGCCGTTTGTACCGCATATCGCGGAAGAACTCAACGAGATCGCCGGCAATCCGTACAGCGTGTTCCAACGCCGTTATCCGACTTGCGACGAGACCAAACTCGTCAAAGATTCGTACGAACTCGCCGTCCAGGTCAACAGCCGCATGAAAGCAAAGATCGTCGTACCCGCGCAAGCCGATCAAGCGCAAATCGCGCAAATCGCGCTCGCGCATCCCGCGATCGTTCAGGCGATCGGCGCGCAAACGGTACGCAAAACCATCGTCATTCCAAAACGTCTGGTCAATCTCGTCGTAGGTTGAGCCGATACAGGTAAAACATGTTAGATATCAAATTCGTACGCAGCAATCCGGAAGCGGTCAAAGAAAACATCCGCAAAAAATTTCAGGACGAAAAACTCGTCCTGGTAGACGAAGTCCTTGACATGGACGAGCAGTTCCGCGCCGCCAAGTCGCGCGGCGATGCGTTGCGCGCGCAGCGCAATGCGATCAGCAAACAGATCGGCATGCACATGTCCAAAGGCGAAAAGGATCTTGCCGAGCAAGCCAAAGCGCAGGTCGCGCAGATCGCGCAGGAACTGGAAGATTTGCAAGTACGCGAGCAGGAGTTGACGGAACAAATCCGCAAACGCATGCTCGTCATCCCGCAGATCATTGATCCGAGCGTGCCCGTGGGCAAGGACGACAGCGAAAACGTCGAAGTCTGCCGCTACGGCGATCCCGTCGTGCCAGACTACGAAGTCCCCTACCACGTCGACATCATGGAGCGTCTCAACGGCATCGATCTCGATTCCGCGCGCAAGACGAGCGGCAACGGATTCTATTATCTGTGCGGCGACATCGCGCGTCTGCACTCCGCGATCCTGTCGTATGCGCGCGACTTCATGATCGACCGCGGCTTTACGTATTACATTCCGCCGTTCATGATCCGTTCCGGCGTCGTGACGGGCGTCATGAGCTTTGCCGAAATGGAAAACATGATGTACAAGATCGAAGGCGAAGACTTGTATCTGATCGGCACGAGCGAACACTCGATGATCGGCAAATTCGCAGATACGATCTTGGACGAAAGCGCGTTGCCGCAGGCGTTGACGAGCTATTCGCCGTGTTTCCGCAAAGAAGTCGGCGCGCACGGCATCGAAGAGCGCGGCGTATACCGCATCCACCAGTTTGAAAAACAGGAAATGATCGTCGTCTGCCAACCCGAAGACAGCGCGGACTGGTTCGTCAAACTCTATACCAACACCGTAGACTTTTTCCGTTCGCTGGACATTCCCGTACGCACGCTGGAATGCTGCTCGGGCGACCTGGCGGATCTCAAAGTCAAGAGCATCGACGTCGAAGCCTGGTCTCCGCGCCAACAAAAATATTTCGAAGTCGGCAGTTGTTCCAATCTCGGCGACGCGCAAGCGCGCCGTCTGGGCATCCGCATCAAAGGCAAAGACGGCAACTTTTTTGCGCATACGCTCAACAATACCGTCGTCGCGCCGCCGCGCATGCTGATCGCGTTTTTGGAAAACAATCTCCAAGCCGACGGCAAAATCCGCATTCCCGCGCCGCTCCGCATGTACATGGGCGGCAAAGAATACCTGGGCTGATCCGATGTCCGGCAGCAAACACGTCGATCCGCAAGTCCGCTCCCATCGCCAACGCATTTGGGAATTGGACTTTTTGCGCGGCGTATGCGTGCTGCTGATGATCTTCGATCACGTCATGTACGACATCGGCGCCGTGTTCGACAGCGCGTGGAAAGCAACGGGCAAGCCGTTCTTGATCGAGCTGTGCAATCACGCCGCCGATTATTATTTTGACTCGCCGGTACGCGAAGTCGTCCAACCTTTGGTCGTGATCATCTTCTGCGTGCTGTGCGGGATCTCCTGTTCGTTCTCGCGTTCCAATCTTCGCCGCGGCGTACAAGTCGCGTTTTGCGCGGCATGCGTCACCGCAGTCACCTTTGCGCTCGATATGCCGATCCGATTCGGCATCCTGCACATGTTTACGTTTGCGATCCTGCTGTGGTGGCTGATCGATACGCTGTGCATGCACAAACGCGCGTATACCGCCAGCGCTTGTTTCGTCATCGGTCTGATCATCGTGATCGTCAACTTTGCGTTGATGAAACAGTACGAAATCAACAACCAAGTCTTTACCGACAACAACGACTGGGCATGGCTGGGCGAATTTATGTACGGCAATACGTTCGACTACGGATATTCGGCGGACTATCAACCGGTATTCCCGCTTGTCGGCTATATGCTGCTCGGCGCAAGCGCCGCGCCGCTGCTCTATCCGCGCAAACGTTCTCTGTTGCCTTGGCTGGGCGAATACGACTGGCACCAACCGTTCTCGATCTGGGGACGCATCGCCTTACCCGTATACGTTTCGCATCAGGTCGTCGTCGGTTGCGTCCTGGCGTTGATCAGTTATCTTTGGATCACTCCGGGCGACTTTGTTTTGATTTAACCGACGCGCGTTTTTCCGCCGCAATACCCGTTCCAACACGATACGCATCCCATAATACAGACGCCTGCAAGTGCGACGACCTGCAAAGCATATCGCTCTGCGGATATCCGAATCCCGCCTGCCGTATCCGCATCGCATGGATCTGCAATTTTTTGTTCCGATCCCATTCGGACGGCAATCGTACGATTCGCAAACGAAAGCGGGCGCCGAAGCGCCCGCAGTCTAAGGGGGATTTTACCGTTCCGGTTTATTTACCGTAGTAGGCTTTGAGATACATCTGCTTGATTTCGCTCATCAACGGATAGCGCGGATTTGCGCCCGTACACTGATCGTCGAACGCATCTTCGACCATCTGATCCAGATTGTCCAAGAACTTCTGCTCGTCTACGCCCGCGGCTTGAATCGTCTTGGGGATGCCGATGTGCGCTTTGAGTTCGTCGATCTTCGCGATCAACGCTTCGACCTTGTCTTCGTCCGTCTTGCCTTTGAGTCCGAGCATCGTCGCGACGTCCGCGTAGCGTTTGAGCGCCTGCGGATACTTGTATTGCGGGAAAGTGCCCATCTTGGTCGGCGCTTCGGCGGCATTGAAGCGGATGACCTCGTCGATCATCAACGCGTTCGCGACGCCGTGCGGCAAGTGATGGTAGCTGCCCAGTTTGTGCGCCATCGAATGGCATACGCCCAAGAACGCGTTGGCAAACGCCATACCCGCCATCGTCGACGCATTCGCCATGGCTTCTCTCGCTTCGGGATCCTGCGCGCCGTTGTCGTAGCAACGCGGCAGATATGCGAAGATGTTCTTGATCGCCTGCAACGCGATGCCGTCCGTATAATCGGTAGCCATCACGGATGCGATCGCTTCCAACGCGTGCGTCAAAGCATCGATACCGGACGCGCTCGTCAGTCCTTTGGGGATGTTCATCATCAAATCCGCGTCGATGATCGCCATCTTCGGCATCAATTCGTAATCCGCGAGCGGATATTTGGTGCCCGTCTTTTCGTCCGTGATGACCGCAAACGGCGTGACTTCCGAGCCGGTACCCGCCGTGGTCGGGATCGCGATAAAGTACGCCTTATCGCCCATATGCGGGAACGCGAACACACGCTTGCGGATGTCCATAAAGCGCATCGCCAGATCCTGGAAATCTACTTCCGGATGCTCGTAGAGCACCCACATGATCTTTGCCGCGTCCATTGCGGAACCGCCGCCGATCGCAATGATCGTATCCGGTTCGAATTCACGCAGGGCGCGCACGCCTTCCAGCGCGCAAGCCAGCGTCGGATCGGGCGCGACGTTGTAGAACGTCGAATGCGTGATGCCCATTTCGTCCAAACGATCGGTGATCGCCTTGGTGAATCCGCTCTTATACAGGAATCCGTCCGTCACGACGAACGCCTTTTTCTTATTCATGACCTGTTTGAGCTCTTTGAGCGCGACGCCCAAGCAGCCTTTCTTAAAATACACCTTTTCGGGCGCTCTGAACCACAGCATGTTTTCTCTCCTTGCGGCAACGGTTTTGATATTGAGCAATTGTTTGACGCCGACGTTTTCGCTGACGCTGTTACCGCCCCAGCTGCCGCATCCGAGCGTCAGAGACGGCGCGAGCATGAAGTTGTACAGATCGCCGATACCGCCCTGCGACGACGGCGTATTGACCAAAATACGGCAGGTTTTCATCTTCGCGGCAAAGCGTTCGATCTTCTCCTTTTCGCGATCCGCATGCACATACAGCGAGGACGTATGCCCCAGTCCGCCGTCTTCGATCAGACGGTACGCCTTATCCAAAGCGTCGTCGAAATCTTTTGCGCGGTACATCGCCAATACGGGGCTGAGTTTTTCGTGCGCAAACTCTTCGGAGATATCGACGCTCTCGACTTCGCCGATCAATACCTTTGCGCTTTCGGGCACTTCGAATCCGGCAAGCGCCGCGATCGTGCAAGCCTTCTGACCGACGATCTTCGCGTTGAGCGCGCCGTTGATCAAGATCGTCTTGCGCAATTTCGCCGTCTGTTTCGCATCCAGGAAATACGCGCCGCGCGCCTGCATCTCTTGTTTGAATTCGTCATATACGGACGCCAGCACGATGACCGACTGTTCGGACGCGCAGATCATGCCGTTGTCGAACGTCTTGGAATGCAAAATGCTGGACGCTGCCATCTTGATGTCCGCGCTGTCGTCGATCACGGCAGGCGTATTGCCCGCGCCGACGCCGACTGCCGGTTTGCCGGAGCTGTAAGCGGCTTTGACCATGCCGGGACCTCCGGTCGCAAGAATCAGATCCGCCGATTGCATCAGCATGCCCGACAACGCGATCGTCGGCTCGTCGATCCAACCGATGATGCCTTCGGGCGCGCCCGCTTCGACAGCCGCTTCGAGGACGACTTTCGCCGCTTCGATCGTGCACTTTTTGGCGCGCGGATGCGGAGAAATGATTAAGGCATTGCGCGTTTTGAGCGCCAGCAGCGCCTTAAAGATCGCCGTGGACGTCGGATTGGTCGTCGGAATGACCGCCGCAACGATACCGATCGGATCCGCGATCTTACGGATGCCGAACGCCTCGTTCTCTTCGATCACGCCGCAGGTCTTCGTGTCGCGGTACGCGTTGTAAATATACTCGGCGGCATAGTGATTCTTGATCACCTTATCTTCGACGATTCCCATGCCGGTTTCTTCGACCGCCATTTTTGCCAGCGGAATGCGCTTTTTGTTCGCAGCCATCGCCGCAGCAAAAAAGATCTTGTCTACCTGTTCCTGCGTGTAGGTCGCGTACTGCTCCTGCGCCGCTCGCAACTGCTGCAAACGCGCTTGGAGCGTCGCTTCGTCATTGACGATTTGCACTTGTGCCATGATATATCTCCTTAAAATTGTTTTTCGTATCGCAACTAGTATATGCAACCGTTGCAAAATGTTTCGACCGTCTCATGCCGCTGCGTCGCCGCGCGATATTGTGAAACAAATAACGATCTATGCTGTCATTATATTGCATTGTTAAATTTTTGTCAATCGGTTTTCTCTCGATTTTTCAAAAATTTTTCCAACGCGTCGACCGCCCGCATTACTCCTGCGGCGGATCTTGCGGCGTCTGCCGCGCGACCTGCTCTTGCGGCTCGATCGCAACGACTTCGTCGGTCTGTTCGATCTCCGCTTCTTCGACGACGGTCGGCACGGGCGCAGGTTGATGTTTGCCGCTCGGTTTGACTTTGCGCGTGAGACGCACGCGGGAAAGTTTGAGACTCGTGCCCAGCGTATCGGATACGTCCGTGATCGTCACGAACGCGCTTTGATCGACTTTGGTCACGATGTTTTTCAATCTGCCGATCTGGAAGCGGTTGACGACGCACAACAGGATTTTGCGCGGTTGTCCGGAATAGAATCCCGTACCGTCCATGACCGTTACGCCGCGTCCCATCGCCTGACACAATTCCTGCGCCATTTCGTCGCTCTTGGTCGTAATGATTGTGGCGGATTTTGCCTTATCCAAACCTTCGACGATAAAGTCGATCGTCTTCAAGCCGACAAAATACGCGATGATCGAATACAGCGAAATCTCCCAGTTGTGGAAGATCAGCGCCGCGATCAAATACAGCCCGATGTTGTAAATCATGACGAACGTACCGACCGTCAATCCCAGATATTTTGCAAACGCGATCGCCATGACTTCGATGCCGTCCATCGCGCCGCCGCTACGGATCGTCAAACCGCTGCCGATACCCGAGATCAAACCGCCGAACAGACAACACAGCAACATATCGTTGACGCCGTTCATCGACGCGATCGGCGAAACGGTGACCGATTCCGGCGAAATATAGTTCTGAATCAAAAACGAAAATACCGAATACACGACGATCACATACAGCGACCGTATTACGAACGACCCGCCCATCTTCTTCCACGCAAACAGATAGAACGGGAAGTTGAGAATCAACAGGAAGATACTCATCGACAAGACGTCGGGCGTGACCTTATCCAACAACACCGACGTACCGGACAAGCCGCCGTCCATCAAGTTGGCGGGGAACAAAAACCACGTAATGCCGAACGCATTGACGATACCCGCAAGCGTCAGCGCGACATAGGCAAGCCATCCGCCATTCCCGAATTCCTTTTTCCAGAATGCGCCAAATTTCTTCCCGATGCCGAATTCTTTCTTCGTTCTCATTTCTTTGCTCTTCATAGTACTAATCATAGCATATTCCGCCCGCAATTTCAACGCAACAGACGAGGCATATCGGTAAAAATTCTAAAAATTTGTCGCGTCGCGCCGACCGCGGCAAAACCCTTCCGCGCCGTTCGTTGTCCGCATCGCAACGCAAGCAAAACGATCGGGACGTTAAAATCTCGATTTGCTACGCGTCGATTGCGCGACTCCGTACGCGATTGCGCGGTTTGCGCGCGATGATTCGAATCGGCTCGCGCCGCCGTTTGCGGCGCAGAATGCAGTTGTCAAAATGCAACGAACGACGCTCGACCGTCTCCGATCCCGCGTCGTTCCGTCGGCGGCGCGGCAAACAGATCGTCCGTATCCGTTCCGCGCGCCCGATTGCATTCTACCATGCGCCGTTGCGCCTTTTCAAACTTTTATGACACCGATTTTCGTCTTGGTTTTGTCTTACAATCCGTAGCGCCGTTGCTTACGGATATCTCCGTACAAGGATTGCCGTGCTCCGCGTTGTCACTTGCCCTGCCGCGCTTGCCGTTTGCGAAGATTGCGGATACCGCCGACCTGCATGCTGATGATCAGCAACAACAACGTGATCGCGCCCATCATACCCAGCGCCGCAAACACCGCGATCCGAAACCACCGCGCATTCGCGAGCGAATCGCCGTCGCCGCCCGCAGCATTGCCGTTATTGCCCGATCCGTTCGGATTGTTCGGATCGTTGCCGTATACGAATTGCTTGGGCGCGCTCTCGCTCGGCGTCTGCGACACTTCTCCGTTGATGTCCGCCAGCTCGAAATTCGCCGCGCTCGACGCGCTCAATTTCGCGACTACCTGATACGACTGTCCCGCAACCAGATCGGATTCCGCGACAAGATTTCCGTCCGCATCGTAATACTCGTACGCGATCTGCACGTAGTCCGCATATTTGCTCGATACCGTCAACGTCGGTTTGCCGTTGCCGTCCATGCCCCAGATCTCGGTCAATTTTACCTTGGAAATGCTCCATTCCAGCGCGTACTCCTGCGAGCCCGTCGCGCCGTCCTCCGTCGCCCAGACATAGTTGGTGTTCGGCAACGTCACCGTCGCGCGATACGTCCCCGCGTTCGTCGCCGTCGTCACGAGATCCAGCGTCATCAACGCCGCATCGAATCCCGCGAGCAAATCGAGCAAGCTGTATTCCGTCCCGTTGAACGTCGCTTGCTTGACCGTCGGCACAGAGACTTGTTTCGACAAGATTTCAACCGCGAATGCATCTTGCTTCAACAGATACGATCCGTCCGCCATCTCGATCGCGATCACGTACTTGCCCGCGTCCGTCGGCGCGCCGTCCAATTTCTTGTTTTTGCTCAAATCGGTTACGTCCATGCCTGCATAATACGTCACCGTATAATCGCTCGCGCCGATCGACGCGCCCGTAAATTGAATTTCTCCCTGCGTATAGTGCGCGTTGCCGTCATACTGCGTCGTTGCCGACACATGCGCTTCTATCGCCGTATACGGATCGTTGCCGATCGATACCGTTGTGCGGGCGGGATCGGTCAATAGACGGTAATTGCCGCTGTTCTTCCCGTCCAGATACGCTTCGATCGCAAAGGTCTGCGGATTCTCCGATCCGATGTTGTCCGCGATAACCTTGTCCGCAAGCGCTTGCCGTCCCGCTTCGTCGATCCCCAACAGACTGCCGTCCGGCGCAAAGTACTTGT
>ERZ779629.291-NODE-291-length-21822-cov-7.662195_pt1 | contig 21822 bp, 20 predicted proteins | sample MGYA00514192_ERZ779629 | MGnify/ENA primary metagenome ERZ779629 (study PRJEB29562, sample SAMEA4376709) | mouse gut metagenome | isolation source: Cecum | study: EMG produced TPA metagenomics assembly of the A DSS colitis mouse model was used to assess the... | reverse complement strand
CGTTGGGACGGATTGCGATGCGTTTGCATATTTTTGTCGAACGGGTTGCTTTTTGCGTCCGATGTGCTATACTGTATATAGATATTGTTGTTTTACGGGCTAGTTCTCAGATTCGATTGTAAGCGGATCTCGTCGAAAGCATGTCGGAGGCTCGGCTTCGTTAAAAACGGAAATTAAAATGAAACGCTAAAAACAACAATTACAGCGCTGCTCCGGTAGCGCTCGCAGCTTAACCAATACTGCAACATCTCGTCTCGCTTCCCACGCGCGAGAACGGGGTGTCATCTCAGTGGGCAACTTGTCGCAGCGTTGCGTTCTCGGCGCGCGATAGGTTTTTAGAGAACATGCCCGTACGGCGGTTGTCGTTGACGGCTTTGCGGGCGAGATCAATCAACGACTAAGCATGTAGAACCCGCGAGTGAACCTCGCAAGACCCGAGTGCAAGTCTCGGCTAGTCCACCAAACGCCGCCCGATGCGATTATGTCGTCTTCGGCGGTGTTTTTCTATACGGGCGTTTAAGATTCAAATGGGGCGGAAATAGAGAAGGTTTTAGAAGTTTTGCGGAGCAGAATCCCATTTGCGTAGATTTTCAATCGTTTTGCAGGAAAAAGGAGAAATCTCGCGGTTGAATTATTTTAATCGGATAAAAATATGTCATCGATCTTGACATTTAACCGGTGAACGGGTGGCGAACTTACACATTCTGTGACAATGTACGAAATTGTATTTGATTTCATTGACTATTTTCGAGATTTGTGGTATTTGTAATGGTAGTATCCATATGGGGTTATGGCGCAGTTGGTAGCGCGTTTGAATGGCATTCAAAAGGTCAGGGGTTCGAATCCCCTTAGCTCCACCATAAAAGAAAAGCGCACAATTTACGGAGTGCGCATTTTTTATGATATGCTGGTTTACAAAATAGTTATACCGCATCGGCAAGATTGCGGAAAGTATTATTCCCGATTGACATATTATTATATTTGTGGTATTTTACATTTAGGGTGTGTGTATGTTTGCATTTTTAGTGGCAACAAAAGTTGATTGGAATATAGTTAAAATAATTATTACCATTGTTGGCAGCGGTGGCGGATTTGGTGTTATCTTTGGTGGTATTAAATATATAATTAAATTAATAAGAAACCATTGCAAGAGTAAAAAGTTAAAAGAGAGTGTAAATCAGTCCGGAGATTGGGTAGAGAATTATTTACACAAGGAACATTTTCAAAGTATTAATATATTATACGGAAAAAAATGCATTGCATATAATAGGATGAAAGACTCTTTTGTTTTACATGGCAATGCCGGTTCCGGTAAATCCATGATATTGCGGAAGCACTATTTAGTTACGCGAAAACGTGAGAAGAAGGCATCGTGCTATTTTTATTCGGCTGATCAAATGAATGAAGCAAATTTTTTTGATACAATTCAGGCGATAAGAAATAATTTGGATGAAAAAATGTCGAAAGTTATCTTCTACTTCGATGGAATAGATGAAACAATAAATGCTAATAAACAATTTTTCTATAAAATAAGAGATACCTTTAATACCGTTAATTTAAAAATCCGGATATCTTGCAGAGATAACTTTTTTATACAGTTGACGAATAGCGAATTGCAGAAAGAGATAGGATTGTTCAATCATTTTTATGCAACAAAAAAGTGGTCAAGAAAAGAATTGATAAAATTTTTATTGGCTTGTGTGAATGCAGTAAATCTGTCTAAAACCACTAAAAAGCATCTAGAACATATTTTTAAATCTATTTCTGATGCGGATTTGAATAAACTAAATTATAATCCGTTAATGTGTAAGATGTTATGTAATATATTTATTCATAAGAACGACTACCAAATAGAGTCTAATAGATATGCGTTTTACGAATCATTTTTTCGGAATGCCGTTTTGGTGAACAACCCCTTTCCAGACAAGCACTTATCGCGATTTGCCAAAGAGGTGTTTTTAGCTTATAGCAAAAAAAGCAACGTAAACTATGATAGCGCTTTCGAACTTATTTTGAAAAGTATCGGCAAAGACAATATCGTTGCAACTTTCAAACATGAAACATTCAAAGAGTTTTTGCTTGCATATTATTATGTGGAATGTCTTAAAGATCAAAAGGATAGTGCGGTAGACGTCTTATCTTGTGCATATCCGAATGATATTGCGGATTATATTTCAGCCGGTTTATTGCTGTATGGGAATGACCAAATAGTTGAGAAGTTAAAAAATATTTATTTACATACGAGAAACGAATTCGATGATTTGTTACAAAGCGAATTAAAGTCGCTTGTGCCGGAAAAACACTTTAGATTAAAATACGAGATTATTTTTAGATTGGGAAGATTGCAGTATTCTTCATCGGATCGTAAAATCGAAATCATAAGTTTTCTGGAAGACATTTATTATAACGACAATGACTTATCCAAATTGTTTTCGGACAATCAAAATTATTGGGTAACAGTGTTGAAAAGATGTTGTGCTATTAGCGCATCGTTTTTAGGCGGATATACGATAGAAATGGATTATGTGGCAAAAATGCTAGATTGGAAATCAGAGTATGACAAAAACTTTGATTTGGCAAATCGCTCGCACACATTGTATTTTTACGGGGATATCATGAATGACGATGATATATTCGAATATATAGATAATGATGCAAATTGCAGTTGCGATAAAGCATTGCATAAACGAATTAATCGATTATCAAAAATTAATGGGATATCCGACACAAGCAGTATGAACGCTACAGAGCTACGTACGTATTATTTTCGTCTGTTTGATATTGCTACGATCTATACGTTTATTAAAAGCCGGACACAACGTACGTGGCTGTTGAATTTATCAGTTGCAGACAAAAAAGTAATCGAAGAATTCAAAACAGATTTTGAAGATGCAGGAGATAAGAATCGAGATCGAGCGGTTTTGCTTTTGGAAATTAAAAATGCAACGGTGGAACTTTTGAGCGCTATGTAAAGAGTTTTTAATTTTTTATCTCGTAAGTTTTACGTGATTAACGATTTGTGTTCGAGTATAATTGAGCAAGCAGTATTTTTAGGAAGGGCACGCAAGTTTTGTCGTATCAATTAAAAGTTTGACAACCAATAAAGTTTTTATCTTTTAGATAAAGATGTAAAGTTGTTAGCCATTTGTCGTAGCGTCTTTGTGGCTTAAATCGGTATATGCAATCGTTTATACAATTAATTGCATATGGATATTCGACAAATTGCTTGATAAAAATTTTTATTTCTGTTAGAATAATCAAAATTCGCGTGGGGTATTATGAGATGGATTTAGGTTCGACAATTTTATTTTTAGTAAGCGTACTGATTGGAATCGGACTATTCGCAGGTGTTTGCTATATGATATTTAAATCGCCGTTTGAATATCCATATTGCCATACCGAATTGGATATTTCGGGTCTGCGTACGCCGACGATGCGAGATTTGATAGATGTTTATCTCAATAAGCATGGATTTTCCAAGTTTTCGGATCATTATAAACAAGTTGAGATATGGAAAACAGAGTGTAAGAAACAGATCGATGCAAGTATCTTCAAGAATCTACGGGCACAACAGTTCGAGTCGATCTTAGACGATGAGCACATGTTTCGTTTTGAACTTACGCGTCGGCAAACTCGTTACAGTCAATCGAATTATGTGCGGTCGTCGTATTTGGTGCAAGTTACGGTTGCGGAACATGCGTACAGTTATACTTTGTTAAAACAAAGGTTTGACGCGCTTGCCAAAATCGGATTTGAATGCACGTTGTCGGAATATCATTCGAAAGAGCAAAGAAAAAGAATGACAAAAGCATTAAGGGAAAAAATTGCAATTCGAGATAATTATACATGTCAAAACTGCGGTAAATATATGCCGGACGGTGTAGGTTTACAGATTGATCATATTGTGCCGATTGCAAAAGGCGGAAAAAGCGTGCCGTCGAATTTACAGGTGTTGTGCTCTAAATGCAATGGAAAGAAATCAAATAAATAACATATTGATAAGTAATTCGGCAAATTGCTTTTAATTGAGATTATGCTTTTATTCTGGATTGTAACCGAATGGTTATTACAATCTTATATTTGCAACATGAGATAATCGAATAAGAATTGCGGTAATGAATCCAAGGCGTACATTTCCATATCGATGTATTGCGCTATGTTTATGGGATCGAAATCGTTTATAATAGTATGTCGGTTTTTTGAACGGTCTAACGTGGAGAAAATTGACACAATTTTTGACACAATTTGCGACACGGCAATTGACACAAAATCGAGCGATTTGCCCGAATCCTAGACGAAAACAGGGTAAAAAGACGCCCCGAAACAGTCTAGGGAACCGATTTCGGGGCGCTTTACGTAGTGGTGACTCCACCGGGAATCGAACCCGGGTTACCGCCGTGAAAGGGCGATGTCTTGACCGCTTGACCATGGAGCCGTAAGTTTAGCTATATCAATATATAACAAAACGGGGAAGTATGTCAACGGATTTTGCCAAAAAGACAAAATTTTATCCGATTGTCGTGCACGAATCGACAAGACGGCGGGCGCGTGGTATAATGGCGGCATGGAATATGCGGTAATCGATATCGGATCGAACAGCGTGCGCTGTATGTTGCATGACGGCGTCGCGTCGCGATCGAAAGAAATAGCGACCACGAGACTTGCTTTGGGCATGGGGCGGGAGCGCATGTTGCAACCCGAACGGATGCGCGAGACGGCGGATGCGGTGCGTACGTTTTATCGACAAGCGATCGAGCGCGGCGCGCAGACGTATGTATTTGCGACGGCGGCGGTGCGCGGCGCGCGCAACGGGGGCGACTTCGTGCGCGATTTGGCTACGGACGGCATCGCGGTGGACGTCGTGTCGGGAGAAACGGAAGCTCGGCTCGGTTTTGCGGGCGCGTACACGCAAGGCGTTTGCGCGGTCATCGACATCGGCGGGGGCAGTACCGAATTGTCGGTCGGCGACGCGCACGGGATGCGGTATGCGCGCAGCGTACCGCTCGGATTGGCGGTCGTGCATGACGCATGCAAAGAAGACGCGGTCAAAACCGCCGCGCTGGCGGACGAACTGTATGCGGCGTTCGACGATTGTCCGCCGTTCGATACGTTGTTGGGAATCGGCGGGACGGTGACGTCGTTTGCGGCGATTTGCCAAGGATTGGATCCGTACGACGCGCGTTTGACGGACGGATATTGCATTCAGTTAGACGAATTGCGTCGACGGACGGAAGAAATCGCGCGCATGTCGCTTGTCGAACGCGCCGGCGTAGTCGGCTTGCAGCCCAAGCGTCGCGATCTGATTGTCGGCGGGGGCAGAATTTTGGCGGCGTTGACGGAACGTCTGCATGCGACGCGCATCCGCGTGCGCGAATCGGACAATCTGGAAGGGTATTTGTACGCGCGCTTGCGCGAACGCGGCGATCGATAAATACGGGAGCGTCCGATACGGATTCGAATTCGACAAAACGCCGCATTCCTTTGCGAATGCGGCGTTGATTTCATTACAGTGTCGTCGATTGCCTGTTGTCCGTCGGTCCGGATCAGATCTCCGCATGCGCGGACGCGTCGTCATTGAGCAGTTTGCGCAACTTGCGTTTGACGGATTGCAGAGCGTTGTCGACCGATTTGACGGATTTGCCGAGCGTCTCCGCGATTTCGCGGTAACTCAGTCCGCACAGATACGCTTGGAGCAAAGCGCGTTCTTCGTCGTCGAGATGTTGTTCGATCGCGCGGCGGATATCGCCGGACGCCTCGGTCTCGATCGTCTCTTCTTCCGGAGACGGAGCGGCGTTTTGTTCGTCGCGATCGTACTGCGTCAGCGAGACGGCGTCGTTGAGTACGCGATGTTTGTCGCGGTTGGCGCGTTTGACGGCGTCGCGCATGCGGTTGCGGACGCACGAATGCGCATAGGTGGAAAACGACGCGCGCATATCCGAATCGTACGTATTGATCGCCCGATACAAACCGATCATGCCTTCCTGCACGAGATCTTCGCGATCCGCGCCGCTCAAAAAGTATGAGCGGGCGATATGCAGTACGACGCTTTTGTATTCGGCAAGCAGTTGTTCCAACGCAACGGTATCGCCGTTGCGCGCGCTTTCGATGCGGTTGCGCTCGGTCGTCATGAATGCAGCAGCTGTTGTTGTCGGGCGCGCATTTGAGCGGCTTTTCCGCACGATTTGGCGCCTTCCGTACACGCGCCCGAGACGCAGGACGGACCGCTGTTGCGGAACAACGCCGGCGCGACTTTCAACACGGCGCCCAGCATCTCCCACGCGACGGCGCGGATTTCCCATTGCGCGCGCGTGCAGCAGCGCAGGTGGAAGAAATGCATCAACTCGCGCGCGTTCATCGTCACGATCATTTTGGTTTCCGCCGCGTTGGGCAGGACAAAGCGCGCGTCCTGATTAGCGGATTCGCAGTTGCCGCCGAGGCGTTGTTGCCATTCGTTGTACCAGGTTTGCATTTGCGCCATCTGCGCGCGATACGTTTCGACGGCTTGATCGCCGAGCGCTTCGATCGCGGGCGGAATAATGTATCCGAACGTTTCTCCGTCGCGATTGGCGGATACGTAACGCTGGGATTTGACGCTGAAACTCGCGATGCGGTGCCGCGTGATCTGTGCGAGCAGACTGCGCGATACGCCTTCGATGCCGAACGTAAAGGATACGTGTTCGAACGGCGACATATGTCTCATCGATAACAGGCGTTCGATGAACTTGGAGACGTCTTTGCTTTGCATCTCGTCGGACAGCGCGTCGATATCGGCGTCGCTGTAACACAGTCTTGCGGCGGTGGCGACGACTTTGTCGGGATCGGGGGTGTGTTGGAGCAACACGACGTGGGGTTGGACTTGGGACATATAGAACTCCTTATGCTTGCGGCGCGGCGTCGGCGCAGGCGAGCACCTGCGACAGACGTTCGTGCGCGCCGATCAGATACAGATAGCCGATCAGGGCTTCGAATGCGGTTGCGGACTTATAATCCGCCAGACTTGCGTGTTTTGCGACGGTATTGACGTGCGCGTTCCGCGCGCGGCGCACGACGTCCGATTCGGATTCCGACAAGATGTCGACGACTGCGGCGAGCGCTTTTGCCTGCGCGCTTGCGCATACTTGCGCGCATACGGTTTCGTGGATCTGTCCGACTTTGCACGGTCCGTCCGCGAGCATGCGGGTGCGCACCCACAGCGTATGGACGCCGTCTCCCAGATATGCCAACGTCAGCGACGGATATTGTCGCGCGGTCGGTTCGGATACGGGAGCGGGGCAGATCGGCAGATAATCTTTCATACGTCTTTATTCTACACCATCGCACGCCGCGCAGTCAATCGACGCGCGCATCGGATTGCAAAAATCGACAACGCATGTTTGTCGATCGAATGCTTGCGCAATAAAAAAGGAGCGGCATGACCGCTCCGCGCTCGTGTGTCCGACCAGTCAGGCTTGCGGCGGATCGTATTCGTAATAAAACGGCTGTCCGTTGGGCGTCTGCATCGCGATCGTCTGCAAAAACGCGACGACCCGATAGCACGGGATCGCGCAACCGATGCCGTAGACGTTGTTGATTTTGTTGCCGTCCGACTCCATGCGCGCGTAAACGACGCCGACGAGCTTGCTGTCCGCGCCGACGAGCGGTCCGCCCGAATTGCCGTGATTGATGTTGCAGTCGAGCAATAGATCGGGTTTGCCGATCGGATTGCCGACCGAGTCCGATTCCAAATAGTACGGATTGGAGATCATCGCGCGCGCAAACGTCACGCCCAGATCTTCCGGATTGCCGATCGCATAGCAAGGTTGTCCGTAGCGAAGGATCGTATCGTCGTCTTGCGCAAGCGGGTTTTCGACCGCATCGGAAAACGGGATATACGGGGATTCGCCGACAAAGTCTCGGATACGCAACAGCGCCAAATCCAGATCGCGGTCGTTGGAGATCGCGACGATTTCCAAATAATAGCGTTTGCCGGTTTCGGAGATATAATAGAGTTTGTTTGCTTTTGCAGCGAGATAGGGCGGCGCGTCGCTCAGCGTGACGCAATGCCGATTGGTCAGCAGATAGCCGTCTTTGTTGATAAAGAACGCCGTGCCCGCCGCATCCGGCGCGTTGGAAAATTCCGCTCGCAAGCGTACCGTCGCCGGCACGGTGTTGTGCGCGACGATCTCCGCATCGGAGAAGCCGTCTCCGTCGCTCGGGTCGATGTATACGGTCGTGCGTCCGAAATCGGGCGCTTGCACCCGACTGCACGCGCATGCGGTGCAGAGCAAGACGAGCAAGATCGCGACGATCGGGACGGCGTATCGGATACGTTTCATAGCGGACTCCTGCATTCGCCGGTCACAGTTTGCGCAGCGACCAGCGTTCGGTATGGTATTTGTATTGCCCGGGCGCGATGCTTTCGAGCGTGCTTAGCGTTTCGACTTCGAGCATGATGTCGTTCGTATAGCTTTCCACGTTGCAGCAACGGTCGGCATAGCCCGCGTTTTCGCCCGCGTAGTCGTACGTTACGGTCAATTCCAGCCCTTTGGTATGGACGCGGATCGGGTCTTCGATATACATGCCGATTTTGATCGGTTGCGCGACGTCGTCCCAGCGGAGCGTGATTTTATCTTGTTCGATGCGCAAGCGATCGTCGCGTACGTCGGTATACGACCACAGCACGAGATTGCGGTTGGCAAGCAATCCGGTGTCGCGCGTGGACAGCGGATACGTCGCGCACGCGCCCTTGTCGAGCACGCTCAATCCCCACAACGCGACGGGTTCGCTTGCCCGATCCGTGAAGTTGTAGAACGCATGCTGTACGCACACGCTGCCGTCGTCCGCCATCGTGACGGTCATGCTTTTTTGCAGACCGGTCGTCGATTCCGGTTCGCTCGTGACGGTTACGCCGTTGGGGACGAATTCCGTGCGCACGGGCGCGTTGTCCGGATAATAGGATGCGAGATCTTCGGGCGATTTCCACAGACGATGTCCGCCGTAGATGTGCCATGCGCCTTTGCCGGGCAGATTGCGATCGAAATAATCGCCGTCTTTGCGGATCAGATCCTGCGCGTCTTCGTAGAAGATGTTTTCGCCGTTCGTTTCGCCGTAGAAAATGATGCGCGGACCGAGATCGGTCGTAATCAACAGGCGGAATGCGCCGTTGGACAGCTGCACGCAGTTGCCGTATTGTTTGTATGCGATGTTGCTTACGGTTACCATAAAGTTTTCTCCACGATGTCGCGTACTTCGCGGCGCGACCCCGCATCTATTGTGTGCCGCGCCGCGCAGGGCATACGGCTTGCAAACAAAATCGGAAGAAACGCTGTTTCTTCCGATCGGTTGCGTCGATTAGTTTTCCTTATCGTCTTTCCCGAGCATGTAGTCGGTCGTTTTTCCGAACAGATTGGACAGATCGATCAACGCCTGGTAATTGGGTTCTTTGACGCCGCGTTCCCAGTTGCTGACGGATACTTGGGATACCTGCATGTATTTGGCAACGTAAGCCTGGTTGTAACCGTTTTTCAATCTTTGTTCTTTTAGACGCTCTGCGAATTTCATTCTATCCTCCTTCGCCGCCCGCCGTGGACGGAGATTTATTTGTGGTATTGTATCCAATCCGGATAAGCGCCGTCGCGCGCCCGCATCAACGTATCCAGAATGATGTTTTTATCCGCGGTTTCCGGATCGAGATACGCGTCGAGCTTTTCGGATACTTCGTTGATGATGTCCATCAGCGACAGGTGGAAGCATTCCAGCACGCGTTCCACGAACGGAAACGCCGCGTAGTAATCTCCCGCGTTGCGCGTCAGCGCGCAAGCGATCACGCTTGCGACGTCGGCATAGGGCAGTCCCTGCCGCAGCGAGTCGAACCGCATGCATACGCATCTGTCGTTGCGCAACACGAAATCTCCGAATTGCGGATCGCCCAACGTGTGCGACGTGATGCTGTGGAACATCTGCAAGAAGATCGACAGTTTGGACGCGAGCGCGTAGAGCGTCTCGGTATCGTCTTGCAAGATCGCGAAACGGAATTTTTCGTCGAAACTCTCTCCCGACACCGATTCGTACCACAGACGGTTGCCTTCCGTGCCGTATACTTGCGGCGCATATCCCGTACGGGCGATCGCTTCCATGACCTGCGCTTGTTTGAACGCCTGTTCTTCCGTCGCGCAGATTTGCAACAGACACGGTTTGCCGCGGTAGGTAGCGGTCGTATTCTGTTTGGGCGCGTCTTTTCGACGTCTCGGGTATGCGTGTTCCATTCGTTCGTCCGTTTTCGCCGCACGAGCCGCGCGACGCGATTGATAAGACATCGACGCCGGTCCGGACAGACGGGGACTTACGCAGGTACGCGGTTTTCCGAAAGTATCGGCATGTCTTCCGTCAAATCATTATAACGATTCGGCGTACGCTTGTCAATGACTTTTGGCATTTCCGCCCGTCTTTTAGCAGAATTTTACATACCGATTTTCTGCACGGACGGACGCATTCCGAATATATTCGGCGCGATTACAATGCCGCGTCGAGCGCGTCGATCATGCTTTGCAAATGCTCGTCCTGAGGCATGTTGCAGCGTCCGTAATGGTCGGCTTCCGCAAACGCCGCGTACATCGCGTCTTTCGCCGCAAAGTCGGCGCTCAATCCGTATCGGTCGCGATAGCGATCGAGCAGTTCCCATGCCGCGCCGCCCGATTGGCGCAGTTGGAACAGATCGGCTTCGCGATCGCCCCAAATGCTGTGCATCGGATCCAAGATTCCGCTCACGCGTCCGGTGCGGGGATCGACGCGCAGATTGCACAGATTGTAGTCGCCGTGCAGCAGGCTCGGATGCGCGGGCGGGCAGGACAGAATGTCGTCGATCGCGTCGAGCGCGCGGACGAACACGCGAAAGTTTTCGTGCGAGAGGCGTTGCAACGCATGCGATTTGTCGATGTTGGACATCATGTCGAGCGCGCGGTCGCGGTAACAGTCGATCCATCGATCGTACCGTTTGTCGTCCGTGCCGTAGCGTCTGTCCGTAGGGCGGGCGGCGTGCAGGGTCAGCAAACATTCCGCGATCTCGTCCGCCGCTTTGTCGCGCAGCGCGCCGTCGTCGAAGACGATGCGATCCGCGTCTTCGCCGGGCATATATTCCATAACGCTCGCGTGTCCGTCCGCCGTCGCGCCGTATATTCGGGGCAGCGGTAAAGTCGGGCAGTGCGCGCGCATGCGCGTCAACGCTTGCCGTTCTTCCGCCAGACAAAGCGCATCGCGCATGTATTTGACGATCGCGCATCGCGGCAGTCCGTCCGCGATCGGAAGACGCGTCAACACCGCGACGCCGTAGAAACCTTTGCCCGCAATCGTCGCTTCGACGGGTTGCACGCGCATCAGTTCGCGGATCGCGCGTTCGGCGATGCGTTCGGGCGTATCGGGCGCGGTCATTGCGGATCTCCGCTGCGACGGTTATCGCGCTCGTCGTCGGGCGGGGCGCATGCGGCGTCCCGTCCGCGCGTACGGTCGTCGGCGACGGAGGGTTGTTTGCCGCGGACGAGTTCTTGCAACCGTAGTCCGTAGATCAGCGCGGCGGACAGCGTCGCGGATACGACGGCTTGCAGCGCGTCGAACGGCAATTGCTCCCACGCCGAAATCGCGGTGCCCCACAAAAAGCGCTGGGTCAGATAATAGCCGATCACCATTTCCGCTGTGCACAGCAGCGACAATCCCGCATGCGCCGCGGCGCGGACGGCTTTGGGACGTTTGGCGACGGCGCGCATGCCGTAGCGGACGGCGAGTCCGCACAGCAGACCTTCCAAGCCTTTGATCGCGAGCGTGAACCACATCGTCGCGGGATAGACGATCAGATCGGTCAGGAATGCGCCCAGTCCGCCCGCGATCAAACCGGTCACGGGACCGAACAACGACGCGGCGACCAAGATCATCGTGTCGCCGAAATTCAGATAGCCCGTCCCGACGTTGACGCCGATCAGACCCGTCACGCAGACGAGCGCGGTCATCATCGCGGCATAGGCGATCGTACGAGTCGAAAAATGCGGAATTTTGTTCATATGCGTGCACCTCTGCTCAAATCGATGCGATCTTTCGGAGCAAAAAAAAGCTCTCTTGCGAGAGACGAAATGCACGAACTCGCCCCGCCGCGTTCCGCATATGCGAAGATCGGCAAGACGACAACGGATACATTCCTTCCCAGTCTGACTTTACAGGCGGTTGCGGAGTCTCACCGCATCGGCTGTTGGGGCTGTTGGACTTGTCCGTTCTCAGACGGCATCACCACCGGTCGGCTTATTTGCCTGCCCAAAGATGTATATCGTGATTTCAGTATAAACCAACGGATCGGCAATGTCAATGTTTTGTGACGGCGCGTCGCCAAAAATTTTTTCGACAATTTTGCCGCGACGGGTATCGAACGCGCTTTCGTCGGCATAACATTTTATACAATCTTACAAAATGTAGCGAAAATGCCTTGACAAACGCGCAAATTTTGTTTATTCTGATTGCACATCCTTTTTATCGTCGCGGGGTGGAGCAGTGGTAGCTCGTCGGGCTCATAACCCGAAGGTCGTCGGTTCGAATCCTTCCCCCGCAACCATTATCGGCGGTATAGCTTAGTTGGTTAGAGCGTCCGGTTCATACCCGGAAGGTCATTGGTTCGACTCCGATTACCGCTACCAAAGGGACGGACGCTTTTCACAGGCGTCCGCTTTTTTATTTGCGCTGAGCGTTCGGATCGGGACGCGTGCGCGGCGGCGAATTCCGAAATTTGATGATTTTTCGTAAGATCGTTGACTTGAATTGCGAACATATGTTAAAATTACAGCATGGATTTGGCAGACAAATTACGCATTCTGACCGAGAGCGCCAAGTACGACGTCGCATGTACGTCCAGCGGCACCGATCGCGTCAGCCCCGCCGACGGGATCGGATCGGCGTGTCGTTCGGGACTGTGCCACGCGTTTGCGGGGGACGGCAGATGTATTTCGTTGCTCAAAATTTTGATGAGCAACGCCTGTTGTTACGACTGCAAGTATTGCGTCAATCGTGTGTCCAACGACGTGCCGCGCGCGACGCTGACGCCGGACGAAATCGCGGACATTACGATCAACTTTTATCGGCGCAATTATATCGAAGGGCTGTTTTTGTCGAGCGGCGTGCTCGGTACGCCCGATCGCACCGTCGAATTGATGATTCGCGCGATCGAACTTTTGCGCGACAAGCACAAGTTTTACGGTTATGTGCACGCCAAGGTGATCCCCGGCGCGTCGCCGCATCTGATCGAGCGGTTGGGGATGCTGGTCGACCGTATGAGTTCCAACATCGAGTTGCCCAGCGCAAACAGTCTGCGCCTGCTTGCGCCCGACAAACACCGCAGCGACGTGCTTGCGCCGATGCAACAGATCGCGGACAAATTGCGCGCGCGGGAGCGCGGATTCGCTTCGGCGGGGCAGAGCACGCAGATGATCGTCGGCGCGACGCCCGAGAGCGATTTGCAGATCATTCGACTTGCCGAAGGTTTGTACGGCAAATATGCGCTGCGGCGCGTATTCTATTCCGCATACGTCGCGGTCGCGGATCATTCCGATCTGCCCGCGGTCGGCAGCGCGACGCCGCTGTTGCGCGAGCATCGACTGTATCAGGCGGATTGGTTGATGCGGTACTATCGCTTTCGCGCGGACGAAATCTTGGACGAGAAGCGACCGTATTTCAACGAATATCTCGATCCCAAATGCAATTGGGCGGTCAATCATCCCGAGTTTTTTCCGGTGGACGTCAATCGCGCGCCGTACGAACGGCTGTTGCGCGTGCCCGGGATCGGCGTCAAGAGCGCGCAGCGGATTTTGGCGGCGCGTCGAACCGCGCGTCTGGACGAACAGGCGTTGCGCCGTTTGGGCGTTGTGCTCAAACGCGCGCGGTATTTCATCGTCGGCGGCAGCGGCGTTGCGGCGGCGGACGCGCCCGCGCGGGCGGCGCAAGCGTTGATCGCGGCGGGACGCGCGGAATGCGCGGTACAGATGTCGATGTTCGACGATTTCGATTTGCCGGCGTTGGGACAGCCCGCGCCGATTCGGGTGTAAAAGCATGCAAGCGCGCGACGACGTGATCTTTTTATACGACGGCAGTTACGACGGGTTGCTGTGCGCGGTGTTTCGCTGTTATACGGACGGCATTTTGCCGTATCGGATTACCGATACGCGCGATACGATGCTGGAATACCGCACCGTCGAGACCGATCCGGATAAAGCTGCGCGCGTCGCGCGCGGCGTGCGCAATACGATCGGCGCGCAGGCGGAGCGGATGATGCGCCGCGCTTATCTTTCCGATTTCGACGACAGGGGCGCGGCGGTCGCTCGGTTCGTCATATTCGGGATGCTGCAAGGCGCGGCGACGATGAAGATGCTTGCGCAACCGTGCGTGCACCGCTTGCATGCGATTTCGCGCGCCGTCGCCAACGAAGCGCATCGTAATATCGAATTTTTGCGATTCAGCGAAATCAACGGCGCGCTTGTCTCCGTCATTCGTCCGACGCACAATGTTTTGCCGTTGATCGCGCAGCATTTCGTCGAGCGTTTTCCCAACGAACGCCTGTTTCTTTACGACAAGGTGCACAAGATCGCGTTTCGGCATGAAGGCGCTTGCGACGAGTTGCTTCGGCTTGAAGGGTTCGAGCCGGGACCGATCGACGACAACGAGGCGAGCTATCGCGCGTTGTGGGAGACGTTTTACAACGCGATCGAGATTCGCCCGCGTCACAACGAGCGCTGTCGGCTCAATCATATGCCGTTGCGCTTTTGGGAAGATTTTATGTACAAGACGCGTCGATAGATCCGTTTGCGGAAATGGTAATCGCCTGTTGCGGTACGATCGATCATAGACGGCTCGCGCGGCGACGGTGATGTACAACGCATGCGACGATGTATCGGGTCGAGATTTTGCAACGAATTTTTTGGATAAAAAAATAAAACCTGCCACATATTGACAGTTGTCGTCTGATACGTTTTTTTATAGAAATATCGATTTGCATCTTGCAATCGCATATAACTTTTTGTATAATCAATGTGTAAGGGATAGAAAAAAGGAGCGTATCTGCGCTCCGACCATTCTTAGGTAACTGCAAGTTGTATTTGAACAATTGTTGTGTAACTTGAAATGGATATTCTAAGCATAGCACACGGATAAGGAGAAGTCAAGCAAAATGACGGAAGAAAAACAAAACGATTTACAAAATGATTCCCAAAAGAAATATCACATCGGTCTGGACATCGGTACGGGCAGCGTGGGCGTCGCGGTCATCGACGACGATTACAAGCCGATCCGCGTACTCAACAAGGCGGGATTGTTCGTAAGGCTGTTCGATTCTGCGGAGACGGCGCAGGAACGACGCAGATGCCGCGTGATCCGTCGCCGCATGAAACGGCGCAAAGCGCGTATCGCGATGCTCAACGATTTGCTGCGCGACGCCGTGGAAGCAAAAGATCCGACGTTTTTCCGTCGTTTGGAGACCGCGCAACTGTTTGCGGACGACCGCAACGCCGTCGCCGGCATTGCGGATAAACATACGCTGTTCCATGATGCGGATTTCGACGACACGGCATATCATCGGCGTTTTCCGACTGTCTATCATTTGCGCAAGCATTTGATGACGCAACCGGAGCCGGATATTCGATTGGTCTATCTCGGCATTCATCATATTCTGAAATACCGCGGCAATTTCCTGCATCCCAATTTTGGTTCGACATCCGACGCGCAAGCGCAAGCGGACGATTGGGCGCCGTTGTTCGACAGTCTCGTCAGCGCATGGGACGCGACGCATGCCGAAGAAGACGCTTTGCAGATCGATACTGACGCGGCGCAAAGCATCGGCGCGATTTTGAGCGAGCGCAACGTCACGCGCAGGGATCTCAAAGCGCGCGTGTTGCAACAACTCGGCGACAAGGATAAGGCGAAGGAACAGATCGCCGCGGCGATTTCGGGCAGTAAGTTCGATTGCGCCAAAATGTGGAGAGCGGACGACGCGGAAGACGAGTCCGCGGACGCTCCGTCGGTAAAACTCGAAGGGGATTTCCACGCGCAAGCCGACGACAAGTACGAAGAGTTGCTCGGCGCGTGCGGAGATCGCGCCGACGTCGTGCAAGCGCTCAAAGCGATCTACGATACCGGCGTCATGCGCCGCATGCTTGGCGACAACGCGTATCTCAGCGACGCGATGATCGCGCGTTTTGCAGAGCATGCCAAACAACGCAACCGCCTGCGCGCCGTTTTGCGTGCGTATGCGGACGAGCAGACGTATGCGATGGTGTTCGACGAGCGGCTTTGCGATCCCGATCATAAGATTTGGGAAAAATTATTTCCGCAATTGCGCGGTTGCGTCGGCAAACAGCGGGAAAAAGAATTTGCCAAAGTGTGCAAGCCGTATGAAAATCTCCAATATTTCAGTCTGATCGGACACGGCAATTTGCCGGGATGCAAACGCGTCGCGCGCGCCGATTTCTATAAGGCGATCGAAAAGCTTGCCGATACGCTTGCCGCGCGCGATCCCGACCGCGCCGAAGAGATTGCGGAAGAATTCCGACCGATCTCGGAAGCGGTGGCGCAAGAAAGCTTCTTGCTCACGCAGACGGATAAAGACAACGGCGTCTTTCCGTACCAACTGCACGAGTGCGAGTTGCGCGCGATCTTGGAGATGCAGCGAGATACGCATCCGATTTTGTCCGAGACGGATGGATACGGCAGCGTTGCGGACAAGCTGTGCAAGTTGCTGACATTCCGCGTTCCGTATTACGTCGGACCGCTGAACGATCGGACCGTAGACGGCGACAGCCATCCGTTCGCCTGGGTCAAAAAGTATGCGGGTAAAGAGCGCGTCAATCCCAAGCCGTGGGAGTTCGACGAAGTCGTAGACCGCCGCGCGTCCCGACAGGAATTCATTCGCCGCATGGCGAGCGACTGCGCGTATCTGCCCGGATGCAAGGCGCTTCCGCGGCACTCGTTGCTTTACGAAGAATACGCGGTATTGAGCGAAATTCACAATTTGCGGCTCGGCGAGCAAAAAGATCCGTTGGACGCGGTCGACCGCGATGCGATTTGGCAATTGTGCAAACGCGAAAAACGCGTCGGCTATCGAAAAGTCCGCGAAGCGCTCCAACAGTTGCACGGCAACGTTCCGATCAAACTGTCGGACGAGGAGACCGGCAAGACCGCATTGGACAATTCTTTGAGCGCGTATCATGCATTCAAACGCGTTTTGGGCGATCGGTTCGAATATCCGGACGGCGACCCCGCGTTGATCGCCGCGCTGGAAGACATCGTCTTGTGGATTACCGCGTTGCAGGACGCGCAACAAGTGCGCGAAAGCATCGAAGAGCATTATGCGCATCTGTTCGACGAGCGCGAGATCGCGCAGCTGTCGCGATTGAGTTTCAAAGGCTGGGGCAGACTGTCCGACCGATTGCTCGACGGCATTGCCGGCATGCACTGCGAGACGGGCGAAGTCCGTACCGTGATCGGCGTCTTGCGCGGCGCGGACGACGGCGTCGATCAACACGCGTACCATCTCAACGAATTGCTCGAAGGCAAAACATGTCCGTGGAATTTCCGCGACGCGATCGAAACGTACAAACGCGAGCACTCGGACGGCGCGCGCGATTTGTCCGCCGCGTTGACGTATGCCGACAGCGTCGCCGATTTGGCATGCTCGCCCGCGATCAAACGCGCGATTTGGCAAGCTCTGCGTATGGTGGATGAGATCGTGTTCGCGATGCGGCGTTCGCCCAGACAACTGGCGACGATCAGCATCGAGATGGCGCGCGGCGAAGACGGCACGCCAAAAGGCAAACGCACGATTTCGCGCAAGGACCGACTGACGCAACTGTATCAAGCTTTTATTGCCGCCCAAAAGAAGTATCAATTCGATTGGTTGAATCCCGAATTGGGCGATGCAATTCAAGGCGAGGATCCGTCTTTGAACGATCTGCAGCATGATGACAAAGTGTACCTGTATTATTTGCAGAACGGCAGATGCATGTACAGCGGCGATCCAATCGATCGGGGACGGTTGGATGATTGCGAGATCGATCATATCGTCCCGCGTACGTTGACGACGGACAACAGTTTGGACAACCGCGTGCTCGTATACCGCAAGTACAATCAGCGCAAGGGCGACTCGCGTACCGTACCCAAGGACATTCGCGATCGCATGCGCAAGATGTGGGAAGAGATGAAACAGGTCAGCAGTTTCAGCAAGGGCATCTGTCCGATGACGGCGGAAAAATACCGCAGATTGACGCGCGCGGAACTGCGCGAAAGCGATTTGGTCGGTTTCTTGAATCGACAACTCGTCGAGACGCGGCAGATCGTCAAACACGTCAAAGACATTCTCCAACAGCGCTACCGCGAGATCGCGCCGGATGTTCGCATCTTGTGCCCCAAGGCGAATATCGTTTCCAATGTGCGCAAGAGCATGCATTGGGACAAATGCCGCGATTATAACGTATACCATCACGCGCACGACGCGTATCTAAATATCCTTGCAGGCAGATTCTGTCAACGCGCGGGTATGTTTGAAAAAGAGAATTTTGTCCGCTATCAGATGAATCGCTATCTGAAACAAAACGCCGCTCCGGACGAACAAACGGCGGCGGCATTGCAAGAATCGTGGAAGCAAGACACCGCCGGCATCGTCGCCAATTCGATCTGTCGGGAATTGCGCAAAGACGGCGGCAAATTGCGCGATACGGTCGAGCGCTATTTGTACGGCAGAGAGATTCTCGTTACGAAAAAGATGACCGAAGCAAGCGGAAAATTTTATGACCAACAGCCGCTGCGTGCTTCCGACGGCGAGTTGCGGGCGATCAAGACCGCCGATAAGCGATATTTACGCCCGGATGGTACTTGCGCGCTTGCCGACACCCGACGTTACGGCGGTTATTGTACGTTGACCAATACATATTATGCGATCGCGCGTTGTTGGGATCGCAAGGGTAAGGAAAAACGAATGGTTTTGCCCGTCCCGCTTTTGTTTGCGCGTCAATTGCGCGATGCGCAGAGCGACGCGAAACAGGCGCTTGCGCAATATTACATGCAAAAATTGGACTGTGCACGCGTCGAAATCGTGGTACCGAAAATCCGCACCAATGCCGAAGTAAAACTCAACGGTTACCGGTTTTTCCTTGCCGGTAACAATTGGACTATTTTAACCGCGCATAATGCGACGCCGCTCTTGTTGGGCGACACGCACGACGCGCGCAAACGTTATGCACAGATTATATCGAGATTGTTTCAGATCGTCGAACGCATGCGGGAGATGTCCAAGAAAAGCCGGAATGACGATACTTTGCAACAGCGTTTGGAACGCATTGCGCAGCCGCGCTATGCAAAAGACGGTACACGCGTGTTTTGGAGCATTTCCGAACAGGAATCTCTGGAATTGTTCGACGCGCTGGTCGACAAGATGACGCAAGCGCCGTACGCATATGCCGATGAGAAAAAACAAATCGGTATGGGCAATATCGGCGACGATATTCGACAACGTCGCGATCGGTTCGAACAATTATCGATCGATCGTCGGATCTCGGTGTTGGCGACGATGATCGGAGAATTCCGATTGGGATCGGCAGTCATGGATTTGACGGACTTGGGTTTGGCTAAAAACGCAGGAAAAATCGTACCAAATGTTAACATTACCGGAAAATCCTGCATCATCACTGAGCGTTCCGCGTGCGGTTTGTACGCGCGGGAGTTGTTCCGGATATGAGTTGGCGCACCGTCGTCATCGTCAGTCAGGCGAAACTGGAATATCAACTCGGCTATCTCGTCGTTCGCGGCGAGCAGATTCGTCGGATTCATCTGTCGGAGATCTATAGCTTGATGATTCAGACGGCGGCGGTGTCGATGACGGCGGTGTTGCTCCAAGAGTTGGCGCAGCGCAAGATCAAGGTCGTCTTTTGCGACGACAAGCACAATCCGATCGCCGAACTCAGTCCGCTGTACGGCGGGACGACGGACAGTCGCAGCGTATTCTGTCAGACCGCATGGCGCGACGAAGCCAAGCGCGCGGTCTGGCAGCAGATCGTCGCCAACAAGATCTTGCATCAGGCGCACGTGTTGGAGTCGGTGGACGCGTCCGCCGCGCAACGTCTGCGCGGATTGGCTGCGCAAGTCGAACTCAACGATTGCACCAATCGCGAAGGACACGCCGCCAAACTGTATTTCAACCGTCTGTTCGGAGACGGATTCGTGCGCGGCGCGTCGGACGGCTACAACGCCGCGCTCAATTATGGGTATACCGTGCTGTTGTCCGCGTTTAACCGCGAAGTCGTCGCCGCAGGTTATCTGACCCAACTCGGCATTTTTCATCACAACGAATACAATCGCTTCAATTTATCGTGCGATCTGATGGAGCCGTTTCGCGGGTATGTGGACGCGCACGTGTTGCAAAGCGGCGACGCGGAGCTGGATACGCAGCGCAAGCACGATCTTGTCGATTTGCTCAACCGCACCGTGCGGATTCAAGGCATGCAGACCTATTTGACGCAGGCGATCCGCATTTATGTGCACAGCGTGTTGGACGCGCTCGGCGGAGAAGTCTGCCCGATTGCGTTTCCCGACTATGCAGTATAGATTTATGCGCGTGCTTGTATTTTTCGATTTGCCGACCGTGTCGTCCGCGGATTTGCGCGAATATCGCAGATTTCGCAAATTTTTGATTCGGGATGGGTATCTGATGTTGCAGGAATCCGTATATTGCAAGTTGGCGCTCAATCATTCGGTCGTCGATGCGCTCAGAGATCGCTTGGCGCGCAACAAACCGCGGCGCGGGCTTGTACAGATTCTCGTCGTCACCGAGCGCCAATTCCACAAGATGGATGTTCTTGTCGGACAGGTGCAGTCTGACGTCATAGACGACGACAGTCGTTTGGTGGTATTATGAAGACGCTCGCACATCCGATGTTTTCCGAGTCGATTTGTCTGCGCGACGACGCGCCCAATGTGCTTGCGGCAGAGGCGCAGACATGTTTTGTAACCTTTTATACGGATTTGTATCGCCAGATCATTTTGCACGAAGACGGCGGATTCGTATTGTCGCAAGACGGCGTCGGCTTGCCGCTGTATGATCACGCGGCGTGGATTCAGGACGTTTTGTCGTTCGATTTCGGACGCAAGGCGCAGACGCGCGTGCACAAGCTATTGATCGATCGTTTACGTGCGGACGCGCAGTTGCACGCCGATTTTTTGCAGGCAGGCAATGCGTGTTCGTCAATGCTGTATCGCTGGCTGGACAGCGTTCCGGTCGCGCTCGATTGCGACGACTGGTCGGAATCTTTGCTGCTCAAAGCCTCCGATGTGCGCCTGCACTTGCCGCGCGAGAGCGTCGCGAGTCATATCTGCGATTTGCTTGCGTTGCAATCGCAACTCGGTTTGACCGATTTACTGGTATTCGTGCAGACGCGCGCGCTGCTTACTCCATCGGAGTGGGACGAGATTTGCAAATGTATTGCGCGACTGCGAATTTCTACGCTTTGGCTGGAATGCGATTCGCAAGCAAAATCCGTGCATCAAGAAAATGTTCGCATTTTTGATTCCGATTTGTGTGAAATTGTGCTATAATACAATTGTGTAATTTGAAGCGTCCATTTTCTTGCATGGGTGTCAAATTTGAGGTTTGAAGCTTGTGCAATTTGAAATGGATACCAAACCGTTTTAATGCTCGTTACGTTAAGTGGTGCGTTTGAAGCTTGTGCAATTTGAAATGGATACCAAACGATCAACGACGTAGTTCAGTACCTCATTGAGTTTGAAGCTTGTGCAATTTGAAATGGATACCAAACCGTTTTAATGCTCGTTACG
>ERZ779629.290-NODE-290-length-21905-cov-29.023112_pt1 | contig 21905 bp, 26 predicted proteins | sample MGYA00514192_ERZ779629 | MGnify/ENA primary metagenome ERZ779629 (study PRJEB29562, sample SAMEA4376709) | mouse gut metagenome | isolation source: Cecum | study: EMG produced TPA metagenomics assembly of the A DSS colitis mouse model was used to assess the... | reverse complement strand
TTTTTGTCCAAAACGGCAAGTATCAATCCCCTTACCCTCCGAACGTTTTTTGTAAGCCTCGGATTTGCCGCCCATTTGTCCGCACCGGAGCACATACCGTGGCTAGCCGGTCCCGTATCTGTTCCGGGGAGAACAGCCGGGCGGGGCGGTCTTCAGCTTACAGTTGGGAGTTTATCATGGGGGATGGCGTTTGTCAATGGGATTGGAGGGGTTGTAATATAACCGTAACATTGGGGGCCCCGCCGGGGGGCCGGGGGTTGTTTATATATAATGTGGGATGGGCGGGGAAGTTGTACGCTGGGATGCAACGGGGGGAAGAAAAAGTTTGAGAGCCGCTGCGGGGTCTTTCTCTCCGCCTCCATCGTATCACATGCGGGCGGGTATGTAAACCAACATTTTCGCGGCGGGCTTATATATAATGTAGGGCTTCTCCCATCTGAAAAAATATTTTTGCACCGGTTGCACACCCCCGTACAACTTTCCCCCCAGGCGGCCCCCCATGTGAAGGGACGTGATGAAATGGAGCTGGACCGGGAAAAAATCCTGGAAGCATTGGAGCGGGCGGCGCTGTCGAAGCCCAACGACGCGGTCATGCTGGCACTGGAGCCCAAGGAGCAATATGTGCCTGGGCTGGACCTGTGGGGCGTGAGCGAGTTCAAGGTGAGCAGTACAGGGGCGGTGGAGGTCAAATTCGCGGACCGTGTGAAGGCGATCTCCCTGCTGCTGGAGTGCGCCGGCGGCGGCGAGGAGGGGATGAAGGCCCTTCTGGATGCATTGGAGGGGGACGGGGCGTGAAAATCAAGCGTTTTTCCCCCAAGCAGAGGCAGGTCATGGGCTGGTGGGGCCCCAAATCGGAGAACCGGCACTATGACGCCATCATCTGCGACGGGGCCGTGCGCAGCGGGAAGACGCTGTGCATGGGGCTGAGCTTCGTTTGCTGGGCCACCGCCTGCTTTGGCGGCCAGCAGTTCGCCTTCTGCGGAAAGAGCGTGGTGAGCCTGCGGCGCAACCTGGTGCAGGAGCTGACCCCGCTGCTGCGGGAACTGGGCTTCCAGTGCCGGGAGAAGCGCAGCGAGAACCTGCTGGTCATCCGCCGGGGCAGCCGGGAAAACCGGTTCTACCTCATGGGCGGCAAGGACGAGAGCAGCGCCGCGTTCATCCAGGGCGTGACCCTGGCGGGCGTGCTGCTGGACGAGGTAGCGCTGATGCCCCGGTCCTTCGTGGAGCAGGCCGTGGCCCGGTGCAGCGTGGCGGGCTCCAGGCTGTGGTTTAATTGTAATCCAGAAGGACCACAACACTGGTTCTACCAGGAGTGGATCCTGAAGGCCCGGGAGAAGCGCGCGCTGTACCTGCACTTCACCATGGAGGACAACCCCTCCCTCTCCCCCCGCATCCGGCAGAGATACCGGGCCAGCTACAGCGGCGCCTTCTACAGGCGGTTCATTTTGGGGGAATGGACCGCCGCCAAGGGGCTGGTGTACGACTTCTTCGACCCCCGGCGGGACGCGCGGCCCGCTCCGGAGGGCGAGCTGGAGGAGTACGTCATCTCCGTGGACTACGGCACCGCCAATCCATGTTCCTTCGGTCTCTGGGGACGAAGGGAGGGCGTGTGGTACAGAGTGAAGGAATATTACTACGCTTCCAGACGTACCGGCGTCCAGCTGACGGACCAGGAGTATGCGGCGGAGCTGGCCAGGCTGGCCGGCAGCCACCGGCTGCGCTGCGTGGTGGCGGACCCCTCCGCCGCCAGCTTTATCACCGCCCTGCGCCAGGCGGGCTACCGCGTCATCAAGGCCAACAACGACGTCCTCTCGGGCATCCGCGTCACCGCCGATCTGTTGAAACGAGGGCGCATCGTGATATGCGAGAGCTGCGGGGACTGTCTGCGGGAGATGGCGCTGTACCGCTGGAGCGAGGAGAACACCGGGCGGGACGCCCCCCATAAGGACAACGACCACGCCATGGACGACATGCGGTATTTCGCCGCCACCGTGGCGGCGGGCGAGGAGCATGCGGGGGCGTTCTGCGCGGTGGCGAGAAGGAGTTGAGCTATGCATTTTTTCAGCAAAAAGAGGGAGAAGCCCGTGGCCGCGGCGGCCACCGCCCAGATCGCCCGGGCCGCCCCCCTGCCCCTGGGCGGGTGCGTGCCCCTCAGACGGGGGGACACACAGCTCTACCGGGCCATCCGGGAGGCGGTGCCCCTGGTGGACGCGTGCATCTGTAAGATCATCCGGCTGTGCGGCGGCGTGACGGCGGCCTGCGACGACCCGGAAGCGGAACGGGCCCTGCGGCAGTTCTTGGAGCAGGTGAACGTGGGCCGGGGGCAGCGGGGCATCAACGCCTTTCTGGACCAGTACCTGGACTCCATGCTGGTCTGCGGCCAGGCGGTGGGCGAGATCGTGCCCACCGCGGACGGCCGGGACGTGGCCGCCCTGCTGTGCGGCCGGGTGGAGGACGTCCAGATCCGGGAGGGCGCGGGCCCCCTTGACTTCGCCCTGTGCGCCATGGACGGCCGCGGGCGCATGGAGCCCCTGCCCTGCCAGGAGCTGCTGCTGTTCACCCCCTTTAACCCGGAGGTCAGCGCCCCCTACGGGGTGTCCCTGCTGCGGTCCATGCCCTTTCTGACGGAGCTGCTGGGGACCATCTACAGCGCCATCGGCGCCAACTGGGAGCGCATGGGCAACGTGCGCTTCGCCGTGGTCTACAAACCCGGCGGCGGCGAGTGGGACCGGGGCATGGCCCAGGAGCGCAGTCGGCAGCTGGCCAGCGAGTGGAGCCGGGCCATGGAGAGCACCAAAAGCGGCAGCGTGCGGGACTTCGTGGCCGTGGGCGACGTGGACATCAAGGTCATCGGGGCGGACAACCAGATCCTGGACAGCTCCGTGCCCATCCGGCAGATCCTGGAGCAGCTGGTGAGCAAGACGGGCCTCCCGCCCTTCATGCTGGGCCTGAGCTGGTCCAGCACGGAGCGGATGAGCACCCAGCAGGCGGACCTGCTGACCACGGAGATGACCGCCATCCGCCGGAGCCTGACGCCGGTGGTGGAGCGCATCTGCCGGGTGTGGCTGCGCCTGCACGGGTACGGGTGCGCCGTCCGGGCGGTCTGGGACGACATCAACCTCCAGGACCTGCTGGAGGAGGCCAAGGCGGGGTGGTACAGGGAGCAGACCAGAAAGCTGGCCCTGGAGAACGACGCCGCAGAGCGGAGGGCGGAGGCGTCCCGGGCCGGCAGGGCCGCCGGGGAAGCGCCTCCCCCCGGAGAAGGGAGTTAAACGGGAATGGACATTCGAAAAACGCCGGGCAGCGTCACCCGGCACAGCGTGGACCGGGAGGACATGGCCCTCATCAACCGGCTGGCCAAGACGGAGCTGACGCCGGAGCAGGTGTACACCTTCGCCGTCCGGCTGTGCGACAACGAGGTGGACCGGGACTGGGAGCGGTTTGACGAGGCGGGGCTGGAGGCCCTCAGCGCCCTGTTCGTGGGCAAGAGCGGCATCTTCGACCACCACTGGTCCGCCCAGGAGCAGACCGCCCGGCTTTACCGCACAGAGGTGTGCCGGGAGAGCGGAACCACGGCGGCCGGGGACGGAATCCGGTACCTGAAGGGGTACGCCTACATGCTGCGCAGCGAGAAAAACCGCGACCTTATTGAGGAAATCGAAGCGGGCATCAAAAAGGAGGTCAGCGTGGGGTGCAGCGTGGCGGGCCGTGTGTGCTCCGTGTGCGGGGCGGACCGCTGCAGCCACCAGGGCGGCAGCCGCTACGGCGGCAAGCTGTGCTACTTCACCCTCACCGGACCCACGGACGCCTACGAGTGGAGCTTCGTGGCGGTGCCCGCCCAGCGCAGGGCGGGGGTCATCAAGTCCTTCGCCGGAGCCCCGGCGCTCAAGCGGCTGGTTCAGGAGCACCCGGAGTGCCGGGCGCAGCTGGAGGCGCTGGAGGAGGAGGCACGGATGGGACGCTCCTACATGCGGGGCCTGCGCCGGGAGCTGGTGCGGCTGGCGGGGCTGACGGACGAGGCGCTGGATCTGAAGCTGCTGGCCAAAACGGCGGAGAAGCTGGACGAGGAGGAGCTGCTGGCCCTCTCCGGCACCTACCGGCGGCGGATGGACGAGAAGTATCCCCCCTCCCCCCAGTTGCGGCCCCGGCCCCAGCCTGTCCAGGACGAGGAGGACGGCGCGTTTCTGGTCTGACAGATGCGCTTTGACACACATAAGGAGGAATCTGACATGAGTATTTCGTTTGAGGGCGTGGGCCAGGTCTGCGCCACCTTCTGGGGCGAGAGCCTGACGGAGGGGCACGTGGTGAAAATCACCGACAACGGCACGGTGGGCCCCTGCGCCGCCGGGGAGGCCTTCTGCGGCGTGGTCCTGCGGGCCGCCGGGGACGCCTGCGCGGTGCAGGTGGGCGGCTTTGTGACCGTGGACTACTCCGGCGACGCCCCCGCCCTGGGGCGGGTGTGCCTGGCCGCCGACGGAAACGGCGGCGTCAAAAGCGCCGGGGACGGCGTGGCCTGCCTGGCCGCCGACGTGGACACCACGGCGAAAACCGTAACAATTTTGCTGTAAAGCGGGAGGAAATACACGATGGCATATGCATACGACAATCTGAAGCTGGAGAAGGGCATGTACGGCGAGGCGGGCAAATCCTTCTCCCAGGTGCTGGAGGCGGCGGACCCCAGCGAGCATTACCGCGGCACCCCCCTGGAGGGGCTGGACGCCTTCCAGCGGCAGCTCAAGCGCTTTGACATCCACGTCAAGGGCAGCCGCTCCGACGTGGTGGAAAAGTTCTTCCGCTCTGCGGAGTCGGCGGTGCTGTTCCCGGAGTTCGTCTCCCGGGTGGTGCGTCAGGGCATGGAGGAGGACAACGTCCTCCCCTCCATCACCGCCACCGTCACCCAGTTCGACGGCATGGACTACCGCTCCATCTACTCCGTACCCAGCGAGGAGGAGAAGCGCCTGCGCCGGGTGGAGGAGGGGGCCCAGCTGCCCCAGACCACCGTGCGCACCCAGAGCAACCTGGTAAAGCTCCACAAACGGGGCCGGATGCTGGTGGCCTCCTACGAGGCCATCCGGTTCCAGCGGCTGGATCTGTTCTCCATCACTCTGCGGCAGATCGGCAGCCACATCGCCCGAATGCACTTGGAGGACGCTATCAAGGTCATCCGGGACGGGGACGGCAACGACAACCCCGCCGAGGTCCTCACCGTGGGCTCCGCCCCCATCGGCGGCACGGCGGGCAAGCTGAGCTACGAGAGCCTTCTGGACTTCTGGTCCCGATTTGACCCCTACACCATGAACACCCTCCTGGTGCCCAACGGGGTGATGCTGGAGCTTCTGAAGATGAGCGAGTTCCAGAACCCCCTGACGGGCCTGAACTTCCAGGGTACCGGCGTGCTCTCCTCCCCCCTTGGCGCCACCCTGCTGCGCACCAGCGCCATGCCGGCGGACACCCTCATCGGCCTGGACCGAGGCTACGCCCTGGAGATGGTCAGCGCCGGGGACGTAATGGTGGAGTACGACAAGCTCATCGACCGGCAGGTGGAGCGGGCCGCCATCACCAGCACCTCCGGCTTCGCCAAGCTGTTCACCGACGCGGCCAAGGTCCTGCGGATCTGACCGGCGGCGGAAACAAGCTGGAGAGGAGCGGTCGTGATGTATGAGGAAATTCTGCGCCTGGCCGCCGCCATCGCCCAACCCGGGGAGGCGGAGCAGCCCCTGCTGGAGGCCCTGTGCGCCGCCGCCGAGGCGGAGACGGCCGCCCGGCTGCGGGCGGGGGTGAGCCCGGAGGACTGCGGCAGCTGCTTTGCCTGCGCCGCCGCCATGCTGGCGGCGGCGGGGGCCCTGTCCTGCCAGGGCAGCGGCGGCGTGGAGCAGTTCGCCGCCGGCGACGTGCAGCTGCGTCTCAAGGGCGGCGCGGGCGGGGACGAAACGGTCCAGGCCCTGCGCCGCCAGGCCGGGGAGCTGATGCGCCCCTACTGGACCGACGGCGGCTTCGCCTTCGCGGGGGTCCGGGGATGAGGGCCCGGCTGGAGCGGATCATGGCCCGGTACGGGCAGAGCGTGATCCTTACCAGGCGGGAGACCGGAGCGTCCATGGCGGTGCGGGCATTTGTGCAGCCGGTGCGCCGGCAGAGGGAGGACCTCCCGGTGGCCGCCACGCCCCTGGGGGCGGTCAGCCGCCAGCGGTGGCTGTATATCGGCCCCCCGGAGCCGGCCCCCGCGCCGGGGGACCGGCTGGCGCTGGACGGGCTGCGCCTGGCGGCCCAGGAGGTCCAGGCCGTCCGGTGGCGGGACCAGGTCCTCTACTGCCGCTGCGTGCTGCGGCGGGAAAAGGAGGCGGCGGATTGAACGGATTGGAACAGGTAAAACAGGCCGTTGCCGGGGCCCTGAACCAGGCGGGGCTGGCTGTCAGGACAGCCTTCGAGCCGGGCTGGGCCGCCCGCTGCGACAGGCCGGTGGCGGCGGTGGGTCTGCGCACCGGGGAGAGCCGGGGCGGCGCCATGGGGCGCTACCTGGGGCAGACCCCGGACCGCCGGGAGGTCTACGGCCTGCGTCTGGAGCTGACGCTGTCCATGGACCTCTACAGCCCGGCGGAGCTGGGGGCCCCGGGGTGCGACAGCGCCCTGGAGACGCTCCACCAGGTGATGCTCAGCGGCCTCCCCGCCGGCCTGAGGCCCGCGGAGCTGCGCTGGGAGGAGACCGTCTGGGACGAGGATACCGCCATGTTTGTGCGGCGGGGCAGTCTCTCCTGCGGCGCGTATTTTACCGCGGAGGCCTCGGAGGACGGGGTGCTGCTGACAGATTTTATATTGAAAGGTGTTGTACGCAAATGAGACATATCATTCACGAGCGTCCGGGGGTCTACTCCTCCTATGACGCCTCCTCCACGGTGCGCGCGGGCCGCGCCGCCCGCACCATCGGCGTGGCGGCCAAGAGCACCGCCGGCACGCCAAACCGGTGCGTGGTCCTCACCAGCTATGAGGCGGGCCTCTCGGCCTTCGGCGAGGACGCCGCCGGCGCGCCGGGCATGTCCTCCATGCTGCGGCTGCTGTTTCTGGGCGGCGCGTCCGTGGTGGCGGCGGTGGCCGTGGAGGGCGAGGACTACGCCGCCGCCTTCGCCGCCCTGCAGGCGGAGGAGGACGTGCAGGTCGTGGTCTGCGACAGCGGGGATCTGGCGGTGCAGCAGGCCCTGCGCGCCAGCCTGGAGAGCGCCTGCGAGGCCCGGCGGGAGCGCGTGGCCGTGGTGGGCATGGACGGCGCGTCCATTGAGGAGCTCACCGGGCGGGCCAAGGCGCTCAACAGCGAGCGCGTGGTGTTGGTTGGGCCCGACGCCCTGGACAGCGCCGGCACGCCCCTGCCGGGCATGTTCGCGGCGGCGGCGGTGGCCGCCGCCCTGGCCCTCACCAGGGACCCGGCGGTGCCCCTCAACGGCACGGAGCTCCGGGGCCTGGGGGGCGTCAGCGAGGCCTACGGCGACAACGAGATCGACCGGCTGGTCCAGGGGGGCGTGACGCCCCTGGAGGCAGTGGGCGGCGAGGTCTCCCCTGTGCGGGGCATCACCACCCGCACCGCCACCGGCGGCGCGCCGGACAGCACCTGGCGGGAGCTGACCACCATCCTCATCGTGGACGAGGTGATCCCCTCCATCCGCCGGAGCCTGCGCAGCCGGTTCAGCAAGACCAAGAACACCGCCCAGACCAGGGGGGCCATCCGCTCCCAGGTCATCGTGGAGCTGGAGAGCAAACTGCGCGCGGAGGTCATCGACAGCTACGGCGACGTGACGGTATCCGTGTGCGAGGACGACCCCACGGTGTGCCTGGTGGAGTTCAGCTTCGCCGTGGCCCACGGGCTCAACCAGATCTACCTCACCGCCCATATCACGATTTAAGTAAGGAGGAAGCGGCATGGAAGTAACGGGTTTTCCCACAAGCTGTGACATCTATCTGGAGCTGGACGGCCGGAAGGTGGCGGTGGTGCAGAGCTACACCGCCAAGGCCACCAAGACCAGCCAGGTGGTGGAGGCCTTCGGCGAGAGCGAGCCGGTGGCCACCATCAACGGACAGAGCAAGTACGTGCTGGAGCTGACCAGGCTCTACGCCACCGACGACGCCATCAGCGACGGCATCGACTTCTTCGCCCTGGCGGACTTTTCCCTGGTCATCTGCAAGCCGGACCGGAAGGTCATCTACAGCGGCTGCCAGTGGAGCGCCATCCAGGAGGAGGGCAAGGTGGGCTCCATGGTGGCTGAGAAGGTGACGGTGGTGGCCGCCGGCCGGATCGAGGTGGCCGCCTGATGGAGGAGCGGGAGCTAATCCAGGTAAACCTCCGGTTTCCGGCGGCGGCGCTGGAGGGGCTCTCCCGGCTGGCGGACAGCCTGCGGGCCCTGGCGGAGGCGGCGGGCGGCGGGGCTCCCCCTGCCGCCCCCTACGGCGAGGAGCGGGCCCAGAGCGGCAATTTCGACTGGGATCGCTTCCGCGCCCTGGCGGAGGGCCCGGAGCCGCCCCGGACGGCGGAGGCCTACCTCTCGGACCAGGCGGAGGCTCCGGCCCACCGGGCCGCCATCCGGTCCCAGCCGGAGGCGCCGGCCAGCGCCGGGGCGTCCCCCGCGGACTCCTCCCCGGAGGCGGCGGGCCGGGCGTATCGGGATCCGCTGGAGGAGGCCGCGCCGGACACACCGGATACGCCGGAGCGGCGGGAGCCGCAGGGAACAGAGCAGGCCGATCCCCCCGCCGTCCGGACGGAGGAGGCCGCGCCCCTGGAGGACGCGCCGGCAGTGCGGGCGGAGGCAGAAACACCCCTGCCCCAGCCGGAGAGCGCCCCCAGAGAGGCGGAGACCGGCGCGGAGGCCGCCAGCGTCCGGGCGGAGACCGGGAGCGCACCGCTCCCGCCCACCGCCGCCGGGTTCTCCGTGGGTCCCGCAGGCGGAATGGACCCCGGCCGGTGGACCGGCGTCACGGAGGAGCTGGTCTCGGCGGGGCCCGCGCCCCTGACGGCCGAGGCGGTGTCCCAGGCCTTCCAGCGGGACGGACGGCGCTATGACAACGGTTTTCCGCTGTACTGAGGGAGGTGAGCGGGCATGCTTCTAACACCTATGCGCTACAAAAGCTACATCTGGCCCCACAACCCCGCCGTCTACTCCATCACCTACCAGCGGCAGGTGGCGGCCCACAAGGTGCCCTTCGGGCGCTACTGCATGCAGGATCTGGGGCTGACCTGCCGGGTGATGCGGGGGGCGGGGGAGTTCGCCGGGGCGGACGCCTACGAGGAGTTCAAGCGCCTGGCCTCCGTGTTCTACGGCGGCGGGCCCGGGCTGCTAATCCACCCCCTGTGGCAGATCGCCAACGCCTATTTCACCGCCCTGAAGCTGGAGCAGGAACCCTTGCCGGACTACGTCCGCTACAGCTTCGAGTTCCGGGAGCGGTTCGACGGGTACAGCGAGCAGCTGACGGCGGCGGGGGCCGCCGCCGGGGCCGCCTCCCCCCTGGCCCCCCGGCATCACACCGTGGCCGGCGGGGAGACCCTGTGGAGCATCGCCGGACAGTACGGCGTGGCCCTGGAGGAGCTGCTGTCGGCCAACCCGGGGATCAAGAACCCCAACCTGATCGGCGTGGGAGAGGAGGTGGCGCTGCCGTGATGACCCTGCATCTGGACACCTGCGACGGCAGGCGCTATCAGCTGCCCGTGCTGCTGCGCTGGGATCTGGAGCTGACGGGGGCGGTGCCCTGCGACAGCCTGCGGGCCGTCTGCCTGTACGACGGCGAGATGGCCCAGGTCCTGCCCAGAGCCGTCCGCTTTACCGCCGCCTGGGACGGCGAGGTGATGCTTCGGGGCGTGGTGGACGCCTACGAGATCACCCTCTCCGGCCAGGGGCTGCTGGCCACGGTGGAGGGCCGGGGCATGGCGGCGCTGCTGCTGGACAACGAGTCGGAAGCCCTCTCCTACGAGCGGGCCCCCCTCTCGGATATCCTGGCCAACCACGTGACGCCCTACGGCATCCAGACCCAGGTGCGCCAGGACGTCTCCGGCAGCGGCTACGCCGTCTCCTCCGGCTCCAGCCAGTGGCGGGCCCTCCAGGGCTTCACCAACCGCTTCGGGGGCTTCGACCCCTACTTCACCCGGGAGGGAACCCTGGTGGCGGGGCCCCTGTGGGGCAGCGGGCGGCAGATCCGGGTGGACGGTCAGACCCCCCTGCTCTCCCTGCGCCAGCGGGAGCAGCGCTACGGCGTGATCTCCCAGGTGCTCATCCAGGACAAGGTCCAGCACGTCTCCCACCAGGTGGTCAACGAGGCCTTCACCGCCGCCGGCGGCCAGCGGCGGCACGTGCTCTACATGCCCCGGAGCACCCCCGACGCCCGCCGGTACACCGGCGAGTACCAGATCGCCCAGTCCGCCCTGGAGCAGCTGGAGATCGATCTGGAGCTGCCCTTCCCCTTTGCGGCCCTGCCGGGGGACCGGGCGGAGCTGAGCCTGACCCGGCTGAATCTGACCGGCAGCTACGAGGTGGTGCGCTCCCGCAGCCGGATGGACGGGGACGGAGCCGTCACCCTGCTGACCGTGAGCAGGAGGTGAGCGCGCATGTGGGTATCGAGAGCCATGGCCCTGCGCCAGGCGGCGGAGCGCGAGGCCTCCGCCGTGGACATGGGCGTCACCACCATCGGCGGCGGCAGCGCCAGCGTTATGACCAGGGGCGAGCAGCGGGATTTGGAGGTTTTCGCCCCCGGCGGCGTCGTCTGGCAGCCCCAGGCCGGGGACACGGTGCTGGTGGTCCGGGGCGGCGTGGGCTGTCAGGAGCAGTGCGTGGTAGCGGCGGAGACCGCCGCCGCCGCGCCGGCGGCCATTGCGCCGGGGGAGCTGTATCTCTACTCCACCGGCGGCGCCTCCGTCTATTTGAAAAAGGACGGCAGCATCGCTGTCAAGGGCCCCGTCCGTCTGGAGGGGAGCCTGGAGATCAAGGGGAATCTGACCCTGGAGGGGGATCTGTCCGTCTCCGGGAACACGGATCTGACGGGGCGGGTGGACATCACCGGCGAGCTGTACGTCAACGGCGAGCTCTACCGCCCCTGTCGCTGCTCATAACGGAAGGAGACGCAAGTATGGAGACCAAGCTGTTAAACGGCGACTATGTGCCCGACGGGCTGGGCGGCGTGGCCCGGTGCCAGGGGGCGGACGCCCTGCTGGAGCGGGTGCTGTTCCGCCTGACCGCCCGGCGGGGGCAGTTCCCTCCCCTGCCGGAGCTGGGCAGCCGGCTGTACCTGCTGGGCAGGGAGAGCGCCGCCCAGCGGCCCTCCGCCGCCCGCCAGTACGCGGCGGAGGCCCTGGCGGAGGAGCCGGTCACCGTCACCGACGTGCTCCTGGCCCCCGCCGGGGAGGGCCGGGTCCGGGTAACGGTGCTGCTGGACTGCCAGGGGACGGCGCTGTCCGCCTCCATGGACATATAGAGGGAGAATCGACCATGAACAAGACCTTGGACAACATTTACGAGGAGATGCTCGCCGTCTTCGCGGAGGTCAGCGGCTATCTGCCCAGCACCTCCTGCGATCTGGCCGCCCGGCTCTACGCGGCGGCGGCCCAGATACAGGGGCTGTATCTCCAGGCCCAGTGGCTGCTGGACCAGAGCTTCCCCCAGACCGCCAAGGGGATCTGCTTAGACCAGCACGCCCAGCTGCGGGGCATCAGCCGGGGGGTGGCCACCCGGGCGGCGGGGACGCTGCGCTTCGGCCTGTCCTCCGCCGTGGGGGGCGATCTGAACGTGGACGCGGGCACGGTGTGCATGACCGCCTCCGGCATCCGCTTCGCCACCACGGAGGACGCGGTCCTGCCTGCGGGCAGCCTCTACACCGATGTGCCCGCCGAGGCCCTGGAGCCGGGAAAGCGGGGCAACGTGGCCGCCGGCAGCGTCACCATCATGGCGGCCATGCCCGTGGGCATCCGGGCCTGCACCAACCCGGAGGCCTTCAGCGGCGGGGACGATGAGGAGAGCGACGAGGCCCTGCGCCAGCGCCTTCTGGACAGTTACCGCCGTCTGCCCAACGGGGCCAACGCCGCCTACTACGAACAGGTGGCCCTCTCCCGCACCGGCGTGGCGGCAGCGGTGGCGGTGGGGCGGCCCCGGGGCGTGGGGAGCGTGGATCTCTACATCGCCACCGACGCGGGCCTCCCGGACCGGGCCCTCTTGGACGAGGTGGGGGCCTACCTCCAGGAGAAGCGGGAGATCTCCGTGGACCTGCGGGTGCTGGCCCCCACGGCCAAGGCGGTGAATATCTCCGTGGCCATCCAGCCCGCCGGGGGCTTCACCTTCGACCAGGCCCGGTCCGACGCCGACGCGGCCCTGCGCGCCGCCTTTACCGGGGCCATGCTGGGCCGGGAGGTCACCCTGGCCTTTCTGGGCAACCTGCTCTATGAGCTGGAGAGCGTGCAGAACTACCGCTTCACCAGGCCCAGCGCCGACATGGCGGCCAGCCCTACTGTCCTGCCCTGCCTGGGCAGCGTGACCATCTCGGATTGGGGGAACTGACATGGGATACAGCGACCACCTGCGCCGGCTCCTGCGGCCCCTGGGGGTCTACGACCTGCGGCCGGAGAGCCTCAGCGGCGCCGAGCTGGAGGCCCTGGGCCGGGGGCTGGACGGCGTCAGCGCCCGCATGGACTATGTGGAGCGGGAGAGCGCCCTGGCCACCGCCCAGGGGGAGGGCCTGGACCGGCGGGAGGCCCTCTTCGCCCGTACCCCGGTCCACTACACCACCGACCTGCGCCGCCAGGCCATCGCCGCCCTGCTGCGCATCGGCGGGGACTGCTTCACCCTCACGGACATCAACAACACCATCTCCGGCTGCGGCATCAAGGCCCTGGCCCAGGAGAAGGACCGGTTCGGCTACATCCGCATCATCTTCCCCGACGTGGCCGGCATCCCGGAGGGGTTCGAGCAGATCCGGGAGATCATCCTGGACATCATTCCCTGCCACCTGGACGTGGAATTTTACTTCCGCTACCTCACCTGGGCGGAGTGCGAGGCCTACGGCTACACCTGGGCCATCGTCCACGAGCGGACCTACACCTGGTTCCAGTTCGAGCTGGCGGTGTAGCGCCGCAATAAAAGCTGAGGCCCCGGACGCTCTAGCGTCCGGGGCCCCTGTGCATCCCCGCAAAGGCCTGCAAATGCTGGACTTGCCTGACAGTCGAGGGCCAAAACGCCCGCGCATTCTTGACTTTTTATCGCCTATCGCATAGAGTAAGGGCGGACTTGCAAGCCCCGCAAAAGATAAAATGTCACACAGAAAAGGAGCCATTCTATGGAGAGTAAACAGACCTTCGGCCAGTACATCCGCGATCGCCGGAGAGCGCTGGGCCTGACCCAGCGGGAGTTCGCCGAGACGCTGTACGTCACCGAGTCCGCCGTCTCGAAGTGGGAGCGGGGCCTGAGCTACCCCGACATCACCCTGCTGCTGGACATCTGCGCCGCGCTGGACGTGACGGAGCACGAGCTGCTCACCGCCAGCGTGGACACCCAGAAGCGCTCCGCCGAGCGCCTGGCGGAGAAGTACCAGCGGCTGACCCGGGGCTTCTGCATCTTTATGTGCCTCATTTTCGTGGGCGTTCTGGTGGGCTGCGGCATCGCCTGCGCCGTCAGCAGCAGCCTCTGGATCCTCCCCATCGGGGCGGCGGCGGTGATGACCGCCGGGTCCCTCACCGTGTTGCCCTTCCTGCTGGCCCGGAGGCCGGCGTGGGAGCCCTACAAGTGGGCGGCGGCCCTGGGGAGCATGGTGTGCGGCGTGGAGGCGCTGGTCCTGTTCTGCTGTGCCCGCGCGGGGTCCATGAACTGGTATCCCACGGTTTCCATGTGGATTCTGACCGGGTCCGCCCTGGTGCTGCTGCCGGTGATCCTGCCCGCGATCCCCCTGCCCGCCGCCCTGGCCAGGAGGAGGGCCAGCCTGTATGCCGCGGTGATCTTAGCCCTGCTTCTGCTGACCATGTTCGCGATGAGCTGGGAGCCCCTGCACGGCGTCTTTCGGCCGGCCTGGTTCGCCGTGGCGGCGTCGGCGGTGTGCTTCGGACTGGGCTTTGCCGCATGTCCGATATTTCTGCGGCAGCTGCCTCTTCCGGAGCCGTTTTGCCGCTGTAAAACCAGCCTGTTTCTCGGAATACAGACCGTCCTTCTGCTCCTGCTGCTGACGGCCTGCTGCCGCTACGCCGGCGGGACCGCGTGGGCCGTGTGCCCCATCGTGCTGGCCAGCGTGGTGTTCGGACTGAGCACGGCATTTCTGCCTATTCCCCTGCGGCAGCTCCCCCTGCCGGAGCCCCTCCGGCGGCACAGGGCCCTTACCTATTTCGCCGCCGTGACGGCGCTGCTGTTCGCCATGCTGGCGGTCATCGCCCACGTGACCGGCAACGACGGCCAGTGGTTCTTCGCCCTGGCGGTCCCCCTCGCCCTGCTGGGGCTGGTTCTGCCCTGGGGGCTGATGGGGATTATCCGGTATCTGCCGGTAAACGGGTGGTTCAGGGCCTCCCTCTGCTGCGTCTGGACGGGGCTGTGGAGCTGGCTGTACCCCTGGTTCGTGGACAAAATCATGCTGCTGAACGGCTGGGTCGCCGGCACGCCCTACCGGCTGCTGCTGCCGGTGGACTTCTCCCGGTGGCAGGACCCCCGGACGGTAGGGTGGAACTGCTTTCTGCTGGCACTGCTGGCGCTGGGGGCCCTGGCGGCGGGGCTGGCGGCGGCCGGCGTCCTGCGGGGACGGCGTCCCGCGGCCCGGTAGCCCGGGCCCCCGCCCTCTGATTGCTTCGTCTTTCTTTGATTTTCCTTAAAATTTCCTTACCGCTCTTGACGCTCCGCCGGGATTCCTTTATAGTATGGATAAACGTGCAATTGGATGATCGGAGGAGACCGCCATGGCAGACGGAGCCGCAGATAGACAAAACAATATTTTCACTATTCCCAACCTGCTCAGCGCCTTCCGGCTGCTGTTGGTGCCGGTGATTGCGTGGCTGTACTGCGGCCGGGGGGACTACCCCCTCACCGCCGGGGTGCTGCTGCTGTCCGGGGCCACGGACATCGCCGACGGCTTCATCGCCCGGCGCTTCCGCATGGTCAGCGACCTGGGCAAGGTGCTGGACCCGGTAGCGGACAAGCTGACCCAGGCAGTGGCCCTGGGGTGCCTGCTGACCCGGTTTTCGGCCATCTGGTGGCTGCTGGCGGTGCTGGTGGTGAAGGAGGCGGTGATGGCCGCCATGGGCATCCTCGTCATCCGCCGCACCGGCACGGTCTACGGCGCGTCCTGGCACGGGAAGCTGGCCACCTGCATCCTCTACGGGGTGATCCTCACCCACATCGTCTGGTACAGCATCCCCCAGCAGATCTCCGGCCTTCTGGCCCTGGCCGGGGCGGCGGGGATTCTGCTGAGCCTGGCGCTCTACACCCTGGAAAACATCCGGCGCGTCCGGAAATAGCGGACAGGCCCCGGAAGCAGCCGCTTCCGGGGCCTGCCGGGCGTGTGGCCCCCGGTCCGTGTTCCCCCGCAATTCTACATAAAAATAGAGTCTGCCCCGCGGAAGCACGCCGCTTTCCGGAAAAATTCCCTGTTTTCCCTCCGCCTGTCCTTGACAAAGGGGGGGAATTTCCCTATAATCTAGCTGTCGGCCCGGACGACCCTCCGGGCCAGCCTGGGAAGCAAACAAGTGGATTGCTTTTGAAAATACAGGAAAGGAAGATTCGCCATGATCTATTCTACCGAAGTCCAGCACATGTGCCCGGTCGCCAAGGGCGCGTACCATGGTCCCGCTCCCATCCCCGAGGAGGGCAAGTGGGTCCAGGCCAAGGAGATTAAGGACATTTCCGGCTTCACCCACGGCGTGGGCTGGTGCGCCCCCCAGCAGGGCGCGTGCAAGCTCACCCTCAACGTCAAGGAGGGCGTCATCCAGGAGGCCCTGGTGGAGACCCTGGGCTGCTCCGGCATGACCCACTCCGCCGCCATGGCCAGCGAGATCCTCATCGGCAAGACCATCCTGGAGGCCCTGAACACCGACCTGGTGTGCGACGCCATCAACACCGCCATGCGGGAGCTGTTCCTGCAGATCGTCTATGGCCGCACCCAGTCCGCCTTCTCCGAGGGCGGACTGGCCGTGGGCGCTTCCCTGGAGGACCTGGGCAAGGGCCTCAGAAGCCAGGTGGGCACCATGTTCGCCACCCACTCCAAGGGCCCCCGCTACCTGGAGATGGCCGAGGGCTACTGCACCCGCATGGCCCTGAACAAGGACGGCGAGGTCATCGGCTACGAGTTTGTGAACCTGGGCAAGATGATGGACTTCATCAAGAAGGGCGACGACGCCAACACCGCCCTGGAGAAGGCCAAGGGCCACTACGGCCAGTTTGACGCTGCGGTCAAGTATATTGACCCCCGGCACGAGTAAGAGAGGAGGACAAATAGTATGGCTCTGTTTGAAAGCTACGAGAGAAGAATTGACAAGATCAACGGCGTCCTCGCTCAGTACGGCATCAAGAGCGTCGAGGAGTGCCGGGAGATCTGCCAGGCCAAGGGCTTCGACCCCTACGAGATCGTCAAGGGCATCCAGCCCATCTGCTTTGAGAACGCCTGCTGGGCCTACGTGGTGGGCGCGGCCATCGCCCTGAAGAAGAACGTGAAGACCGCCGCCGAGGCCGCCACCGCCATCGGCGAGGGCCTCCAGGCCTTCTGCATCGACGGCTCTGTTGCCGACGACCGCAAGGTGGGCCTGGGCCACGGCAACCTGGGCGCCATGCTCCTGAGCGACGAGAGCAAGTGCTTCGCCTTCCTGGCGGGCCACGAGTCCTTCGCCGCCGCCGAGGGCGCCATCGGCATCGTCCGCAACGCCAACAAGGCCCGCAAGGAGCCCCTGCGGGTCATCCTCAACGGCCTGGGCAAGGACGCCGCCCAGATCATCAGCCGCATCAACGGCTTCACCTATGTCCAGACCCAGTTTGACTACGGCACCGGCGAGGTGAAGGTGGTCAAGGAGACCCGCTACTCCGAGGGCGAGCGGGCCAATGTCCGCTGCTACGGCGCGGACGACGTGCGCGAGGGCGTGGCCATCATGCACCTGGAGGGCGTGGACGTGTCCATCACCGGCAACTCCACCAACCCCACCCGGTTCCAGCACCCCGTGGCGGGCACCTACAAGAAGGAGTGCGTGGAGCAGGGCAAGAAGTACTTCTCCGTGGCCTCCGGCGGCGGCACGGGCCGCACCCTCCACCCGGACAACATGGCCGCCGGCCCCGCCAGCTACGGCATGACCGACACCATGGGCCGGATGCACTCCGACGCCCAGTTCGCCGGCAGCTCCTCCGTCCCCGCCCACGTGGAGATGATGGGCTTCCTGGGCATGGGCAACAACCCCATGGTGGGCGCGACGGTCGCCGTGGCCGTGGCGGTTGCCGAAAGCCTGAAGTAAAGTACCAAAAAGAAACACTTTTTAATAGCATATGGGGCGGTTCTCGGGAGAAACTCCTAGAACCGCCCCATTTATAGAAATTTATGCAAAAGCCGCCGCAGGATTCACCCAATCCTGCGGCGGCTTTTTACTCTGCTTCTCTTTTGTCCTCGCCCCATCCAATGTAAATTTCCTCTGCCTCACACTGTGCCGCCCGTAGAAGATTCGCCGCCGTAGGATACATCCCGTTCTCCATATACCCCAAAGCCTCGGTAATAGCGGTGAAAAGTTCGTAGTACATCTGTTGATACATCTTCTCTTCCATATAAGCTCTCTACTTTCAAGTTGATATGTTTATTATAATGATAAAAAAGTAAATGTCAAGAAATTTATAAACTTATCATATGTTTACTTATTCGATTTCATTGGTATGATGAAGTTGCGAGGTATCCATATGAAGCTTGACTATACACAAATTGGAAAAAGAATTGCTGCCCGCCGCAAGAATTTAGGCTTAAAGCAGCGGCAGGTTAGCGAAATTGCCGATATTAGCACAGCATACATGTCTAATATCGAGCGGGGTGTTTCCATCCCCTCCACCGAGGTCGTCATGCGTCTGGCCGCCGCGCTGGAGACCACCCCGGACGAATTTCTGGTGGGCGCCGCCCGCCACGAGGGCGAGGAGTGGCGCAGTGTCGCCGAACTCCTCCGCCCCCTGGACGAGAAGCAGCTGCGCCTCGCCCGCAGCCTCCTCCTCTGGCTCTCGGAGCAGAAGCTGTAGCAAAAGGAACCCGCCCAGCTTTCGCCGGGCGGGTTTCAGATTGTAAAAAAGCTCTCCGCAGGAGTTCGCGTCCGCAGACGCGAAAAATTTTAATCACTTTTTCGGCGGCGTGTACGTCGAAAAAGTACCCTGCGGGCCGCGCTCGGCCCGATCCTTCCCCCCTCAAAAAAGGTGCTTTGCACCTTTTTTGACACGCAGGAACCCGCCCAGCTTTCGCTGGGCGGGTTCCGCTATTGCCGGGCGTGTCCTCAGTCGATCAGGCTCTTCCCGTCCATCTCCGGCGGGCAGGCCAGCCCCATGATGTCCAGAATCGTGGGGGCAATGTCCGCCAGTCGGCCGGGGTGGAGCTTGGCGTCCGCGCCCACCAGGATAAAGGGCACCAGGTTGGTGGTGTGGGCGGTCATGGGGGAGCCGTCCTCCTTGCGCATCTCCTCGGCGTTGCCGTGGTCGGCGGTGATCATGGCGATGCCGCCCATGGCGCGGGTGGCGTCCACCACCCGGCCCACGCAGGCGTCCACGGTCTCCACCGCCTTCACGGCGGCCTCATACACGCCGGTGTGACCCACCATGTCGCAGTTGGCGAAGTTGAGGATGATCACGTCGTATGCGCCGGACTCGATCCGCTCCACGCACCGGTCCGTCACCTCCACGGCGCTCATCTCCGGCTGGAGGTCGTAGGTCGCCACCTTGGGGGAGGCCACCAGCACCCGGTCCTCGCCGGGGAACACGGCCTCCACGCCGCCGTTGAAGAAGAAGGTGACATGGGCGTACTTCTCCGTCTCGGCGATGCGCAGCTGGGTCATGCCCAGGGTGCTCAGGTACTCGCCCAGGCCGTTGGCCACCCGGATGCGGGGGAAAGCCACCTGGACATTGGGCATGGTGGCGTCGTACTCGGTGGTGCACACATAGGTCAGGGGGAAGATCTCCCGCTGGAAGCCGTCGAACTCCGGGTCCACGAAGACGCGGGTGATCTCCCGGGCCCGGTCGGGCCGGAAGTTGAAGAAGATGATGCTGTCGTTGTCGCTGATAACGCCCTCGCCGTCGCAGACCACGGGCTCCACAAACTCGTCGGTGACGCCGGCGGCGTAACTCCTGGCCACCGCGTCCACGGGATCGGGGTTCTGCACGCCCTGGCCATAGACCATGGCGTCATAGGCCTGCTCCACCCGGTCCCAGCGCTTGTCGCGGTCCATAGCGTAGTAGCGGCCCATCACCGTGGCGATCTTGCCCACACCGATCTCCCGGCACTTCTCCACGGTCTCGGCCACAAAGCCCTTTCCGCTGGTGGGGGACACGTCCCGCCCGTCCAAAAAGGCGTGAATATAGACCCGGCCCACGCCCTTCATCTTGGCCATCTTCAGCAGGGCCCACAGGTGGGTGTTGTGGGAATGTACGCCGCCGTCGGAGAGCAGGCCGTACAGGTGCAGGGAGCCGCCGCTTTTCAGGCACGCGTCCATGGCGGCGCAGTAGGCGGGGTTCTCGAAGAAGCTGCCGTCCTCAATAGAGCGGGTGATCCGGGGCAGATCCTGATAGACCACCCGGCCGCCGCCGATGTTGGTGTGTCCCACCTCGCTGTTGCCCATCTGCCCGTCGGGCAGACCCACGTCCAGGCCGGAGGCGGAGAGGGTGGTGTGCTCGCACTGGGCGAACAGTTTATCCAGAACGGGGGTCCTGGCGTGGGTTACCGCGTTGCCCTCGCCGTCCTTGGCCAGGCCGAACCCGTCCATGATGATCAAAGTCGTTGGAGTTTTGTTCATGTTTACCTCGATTACACCGGAAAAATCGGTGATTTTTTGTCGGAATGCGGCAGCACCCGCCCTCCGGCGGGCACTGCCGCCCATTTCCATTTACTCCTGGTTGGCAGCGTTGATGATGTCCACGAACTGGTCGGGCTTGAGGGCGGCGCCGCCGATGAGGCCGCCGTCTACGTCGGGCTGAGCCAGCAGCTCGGCGGCGTTCTTGGGGTTCATGGAGCCGCCGTACTGGATGGTGATGGAGCGGGCTACCCGCGCGCCGTACAGGTTGCGGATGGTGGCGCGGATGGCGGTGCAGACCTCGGCGGCCTGCTCGGCGGTGGCGGTGCGCCCGGTGCCGATGGCCCAGATGGGCTCATAGGCGATCACGCACTTGCGCACCTTCTCGGGGGACACGCCGGCCAGGGCGCTCTTGACCTGCAGGGCCATGAGCTCCAGGGTCACGCCCATGTCCCGCTGCTCCAGGCTCTCGCCCACGCAGATGATGGGGTGCAGGCCCGCCTCCAGGGCGGCGTGGACCTTCTTGTTGACGGTGATGTCGGTCTCGCCGAAGTACTGGCGGCGCTCGGAGTGGCCGATGATGACGTACTTCACGCCCAGGTCCTTGAGCATGTCGGCGGACACCTCGCCGGTGTAGGCCCCGCTGGGCTCGTAGTACAGGTTCTCCGCGCCCACGGCCACCCGCATGTCCTTGAAGGCCTTCAGGGCGGCGGGGATGTTCACGAAGGGGACGCACACCACCACCTCGCACCACTTGGCGCGGGGCAGGATGGGCTTGAGCTCCTCGGCAAACTTCTTGGTGTCGCTGGCAGTTTTGTTCATCTTCCAGTTGCCGGCAATAATGGTCTTACGGTATCTACGGTTCATGTCGATCTTTCTCCTGTTTGAATTATATTAAAATTGACGTAAAAACATGCGGGACCGCCGCCCCCGGCGAACGCCCTTCTCTCTTGCGCGAAGCCGGACCTTTACCGGTCCAGCAGGCAGGCCACGCCGGGCAGCTCCTTGCCCTCCATGAACTCCAGGGAGGCGCCGCCGCCGGTGGAGATGTGGGTCATCTTGTCGGCATAGCCCAGCTGCTGCACGGCCGCCGCGCTGTCGCCGCCGCCGATGATGGTGATGGCGGAGGTTCTGCTCAGGGCCTCGGCCACGGCCTTGGTGCCCACGGCGAACTTCTCAAACTCGAACACGCCCATGGGCCCGTTCCAGATCACCGTACCGGCGTCCTGTACGGCCTCACAGTAGAGCTTCACGGTCTCGGGCCCGATGTCCAGGCCCTGCCAGCCGTCGGGAATCCGGCCGTTTTTGACCACCTGGCTGTCGGCGCCGGCATCGAACCTGTCGGCGATGACGGTGTCCACCGGCAGCAGGAGCTTCACGCCCTTAGCCTTGGCCTTGGCCACCATCTCGTTGCAGTAATCCAGCCAGTCGGCCTCCAGCAGGCTGTCGCCCACGGTGCCGCCCTGGGCCTTGGCGAAGGTGTAGGACATGCCGCCGCCGATGATGATGGTGTCGGCGATCTCCAGCAGGTTGTTGATGACGCCGATCTTGCTGGAGACCTTGGCCCCGCCCAGGATGGCCACCAGGGGCCGCTTGGGGTCCGCCAGAGCGCCGCCGATGAACTCCAGCTCCTTCTGGATGAGGAACCCGGACACGGCGGGCAGGTGGGCCGCCACGCCGGCGGTGGAAGCGTGGGCCCGGTGGACCGCGCCGAAGGCGTCGGACACATACACGCCGTCCGCCCCGGCCAGGCCGGCCATGGCCTTAGCGAGCTCCGGGTCGTTTTTGGTCTCGCCCTTCTCAAAGCGGGTGTTCTGGAGGAGCATGATCTGGCCGGGCTGCAGCGCGGCGGCCTTGGCGCTTGCGTCGGGGCCCACTACGTCGCCGGCGAGGATGACCTCCCTGCCCAGCAGTTCGCTCAGGCGCTTGGCCACGGGCTCCATGCACAGGGCCTCCAGGGTCTTCTCCC
>ERZ779629.288-NODE-288-length-21933-cov-10.158835_pt1 | contig 21933 bp, 32 predicted proteins | sample MGYA00514192_ERZ779629 | MGnify/ENA primary metagenome ERZ779629 (study PRJEB29562, sample SAMEA4376709) | mouse gut metagenome | isolation source: Cecum | study: EMG produced TPA metagenomics assembly of the A DSS colitis mouse model was used to assess the... | reverse complement strand
CGCCGGGGCTGGGACTTCCGAAGATGACGGTATCGGCAATTAAACAGCATTTAAACATGCCTAAGCATAAAAAGGTGTGGTATTATATGAGACACGGGAAACTGGTGGGTGATGCGGATATGCAGCCGATGATTGACCGTGAACCGATAAGCAAGCCGGATATGCTTTGGTCGCTGGATGGTACAACGATGCAGTTGTATTATAAGAAGCGGGTGAAGGATGGAAAAGGCAGGGAGAAATGGACTATCAAGAGCGATTTGTATGCGTACTTCGTGACGGATGCGTGTACGGGTGCGATTATAGGATATAGCGTGGCTTTCAGTGAGAGCAGCGGGATGGTGATAGAGGCTTTGCAGAACACGGTGGATAAGTGGGGGTACAAGCCTTATCAGATGAATTATGATAACAGTTCGGCGAATATATCGGTAACGGTGAAGGCGCTAATAAATAATATGAGCCATGTAAACTTTCCTTGTACCCCCTACTCCGGACGGAGTAAGAGTGTGGAGCTTGTAATCGGGCATTTCCAACAAAGGGAACTGAGGAAGCTGAAGAACTTTAAAGGGGGAAACGTGACGGTGAAGAGTCCGAATAGCGTGGCGAATCCGGAATTGCTGAAAGAGCTGGCTAAAGACTTGGATTTTACGGATAAGCTGCCGACGGAGGAACAGGTGATGGCGGAGTTTGCTCAAGCTGTGGAGGCTTGGAACGGTCGCGGTGAGGCGCGTGATGCTTACGGTGCGTTTATCGGGAAATCGAAGATTGAACGGTATGCGGAAGAACGTGAGGGACGGGTGAAGATGAATTATTTTGAAAAGCTGAGCCTGTTCATGGTGGAACTGAAGAACCAACAGCATCCGTTCGGTGAATATGAGTACAGACAGAAGGGTATTGAGGTGGCTATACGCGGAGAGAAGATGAAGTTTATTGTGCCGGATAATGCAAGCAGTGCGATGGACTTTGAATTCAGCCGGGAACATTTGGGACATACATTCAAGGTGTTTGTGAACCTGCGGGCGGACAGGCCGGAATGGGTGGAACTGCGTGACCGGAACGGGAAGAAGGTGGCGGATGCATACGAAAAGGAAAAGCTGGCGGCTTGTGTAACTGACATGAAGAATAAGCCCGGAGAAATGGGTAAGATTCAATTGTTCAACATCATGCAGAAGCATTGTTACGAGGATGCGAAGACGGAGATGGAACGGCAACGGGAGATTGCAGAGCAAACCGGATTCAGGGCTACAGGAACAGATGGGTTCGGCTTTGGCTGGTGGGACACTCCGAAAGCGGTGGTAAACGCACAAAACAATGCTGTGGAGGACAGACGAAACGGTTTTGTGGAGAAAAGCCGGGAAGAGATGGAGATGGAGGCGTTGCTGAATAGCTGACGGATGTTTAAATAGTGTTTAAGTTATTGATTTTAATACATATATAAAATGGAAATTACAAACAGGATTAAAGACAAGGTAACGGATTGCCTGTTCTTTGAATTGAAGGAAAGAAAGGTGTCACAGGCGGAGTTTGCAAGAATCATTGCTTTGCGCCACGGGATTAAGTTTGATAAGTCGGTGTTGTCTCAGATAAAGTGCGTGAGAGACCGGAACTATTCGGTGATAAAGGATGCATCGTGGCTGGTGCTGGCGAGACATTATCGCTGCATGGATGACAATGTGTGGGAAACGGTGGACACAAAGGCGTTTATCACGGTACAGACGCATCTGGAAAAATGCCAGGAGCATGGGGTGTGGCAGGTGCTTTGTGACCGGGCGGGAATCGGAAAGAGTTATGCGGCGAAGGAGTATGCTTGTGGGCATAGCAATGTGATATACGTGGACTGTTCGGACTATCCGGGAAAGGGGGACTTCGTGAGGTTTTTGGCGGGGCAATTCGGGTTGCAGAATACGGGAGGCATAGACAGGCTGTGGAGGGATGTGACGAATGAGTTGCTGTTGCTGTATAAGCCGTTGCTGATACTGGATGAGTTCGGGGATTGCGCGGAGGCGGTGATTACGCTGATGAAGGGGCTGTATAATAAGGCGAATTTGGGGAGCCAGATGGCTTTGGGGTGCTACTTTATCGGGGCGGATAATTTGCAAAAGAGGCTGGAAGATGGCAGGCGGGTGAGCAAACGGAGTTATGCGGAGTTCTGGAGTAGGTTTAACGGACGGATTACGACGCTGAACTATGGAAAGAAACAGGATGCGTTCGGGAGTGAGCTGCGGAGGGAGATTGAGGCGATTGTGGACGCTAACCTGCCGGAAGAACTGGCGGACAGGCGGGAGGAAATTATAGAGAAGAGCTTTGCTACGAATGGGGTGCGGGCTATCAGGAATGAGATTGTGATTCAGAAGATGCTGCTGGAGAAAAGGCGGCAGGCTGAAAAGAAATAAAGGAGGATTGGGTTATGAATAAGTTCGGAGTGTTTTACGAGTTGCTGGGCAGGATGCCGGGGGCGACGAAGGAAGAGATTGTGTGCCAGTATTCGGGTGGGACGTCGTTGAGTGAACTGTATGAGAGGGCGCCAAAGGTGTACAGGAAGATGATTGAGGACATGAAGCGGATGACGAAAAGTGAGGGGGAGGATGAGAGGATGGACAGGCTGAGAAAGCGGGTGATTGCGAGTGTGGCGGGGTACTTTGAAAAGGCGGGGATTTATGAGGGGATGACACGGAGGGAACGGTTGCAGAAGATAATTGCAACGGCTTGCCGGGCTGCGGGGATTGATGATTTGAACGAGATGACGGAGGCGCAGATGAAGCGGGTGTACAATGAGTTCCTGCGGAGGCAAAAGACGGCGGAAAAGGCTGAAAAGGCGTGTGAGGAGGCGAAGGTGGAGACGGGCAAGGTGATACGGCGAGGATGCCTGAGCGTGAATTTGCGTGGGTGATGCCATTGAATGACCGTGTGAGAGCGGAGCAACTATCCGGGGCGGTGCCGGAAATGGCTCTATTTATAGAAAAAGAAGATTATGGCAAAAGGATATAACAGAAGGAACTTCCTGTTGAGGGTGAAGGATATACAGGATATTTATTTGCAACACCATGCGCGGGGATGCACGGATAAGTTTATCTATCAGAACCATATCTACCCTACTTATAAAATTGGGAGGACTACTTTTTATAACTATCTGGCTACGCCTGCGGTGAAGGAACTGAAGGAGCTTGAGGAGAGGATGAGACTGGAACGGGAAGAACGGGCGAGGCAGTTGAGTATGTTCGGGGAGGAAGAGAGTGATTTTATTAAATAACATTTAAACAGTGAAGATTATGGCAAGAACGAAGAAAATGGTGGTAACAGGTGTTACACGGGAACAGGCAGAACAGGCTTTTGCCGAGTTTGCAGCGGCGGATGCGAAGGTGCAGAACATGACGTCGAAGATGGATGTTGAGATGACACGTATCAGGGAAAAGTATGCGGAACAATTGGCGGTGCTCAATGCTGCCAAAGAAAAGAGCTTTGAAGTGCTGCAGGCCTTTGCGGTGGAGAATAGAGACGAACTGTTCTCGAAGAAGAAAAGTGTGGAGAGTGCTCATGGGGTGTTTGGGTTCCGTACCGGGACACCAAAGCTAAAGAACCTGAAGGGGTTCACGTGGGCGGCGGTGACGAATCTGGTGAAAGAGCTGATGCCGGATTATATCCGCACATCGGAGGAACTGGCAAAGGATAAGCTGCTGGCAGACCGGGAATTGCCTGAGGTGGCGGAGTTTTTTCCGAGAGTTGGTGTGCAGGTGGTGCAGGATGAGACGTTCTATGTGGAACCTAAAAAAGAGGGTGATGCAGTGGAACAGTAACATGAAGGAGATACACCGATGGTATCAATACAGGCCGAAAGGGCGGTGCTGGGCAGTGTATCTTGAGATTACCTACCGACAGGGGGATGATTTTCCGCCGAAGATTTTTATCTCAGGGACGAAGGTTGGGGATTATCTGACGAAGGAGGAGGCACGACGGGAGGTGTATAGGTTGAATGGTTGGAACTATAAAGAGAAGAAGGTATGAGCGAGAAACAGAACGGGGTGCTGATAACGGCACCCCTATTCGGAACAGGGAAAGAGACTGTAGGGTATTTTACCGGATATGCTTGCGGATATTGCCAAGGGCGAGGCTGGTTTCTTAACCCGGACGTTATCAATGAGCAAGTAAAGAAGCCTTGTCCTGCATGTGGCGGTACTGGACAGGTGAAGGGTATTGTGACGGTGGACTGGGTGCCGGATGGTGAGGTGAAACCTTACTTCAGAAAGGAGGAACCATGATATACCGTGAACCAAGAGACCTGATAATACAGGTGGAGGATAGCGCACTGGCACAAGTACAGTATTACTGGACGTATTATGGCAAACCGTGCAGACTTGTTGAGATAGCGGCTAATGCGGAAAATTTGACGGCGATATTGCTTAGGATGAATAACCTTGATGCAGGTTCATTCGTCTACATTTTATGCGAAAGGTTACGAGTACAGATGTATGAACAAGGGACAAAGCGGTCATTGAGTGTGCAGGATGTATTTATGTAAAATTTACGCCAAGAAAATAATGTACAAGTAAAAATAAAATAGCGTAATCAATGTTACGCTATTCTATTCACAAAACAAATTAGGCTGTATAAAATTTAATCGAATTTTCCGTTAAGAATTCCTTTATTACTTCAAAATGAATACAGTTTCCTAAATGTAGAAAAGCATAATCATCTACTTTTTTATGGACATTATTGATCACTATATCTTGTTTAACTAAATCAAAGCCAAGATGCAAATGATGTGTCATTGATTGCATGCCACAAATAATTCCATTTTCATCAAATAAAGGGCCTCCACTTTGCCCCCTAAGCCCGGGCGTACTCAATTCTATTGCAAATACTTTTGAATCTGGAGCAGCTATAAATCTTGTAACCATACCTTCAATAGGAAAGATAGGAGTAGACTGATTACCATCATGTGTAAATTCAATATCATCTTTCTCTTTATCAAATTTATAATTGGTAAATTCAGGAAATGGATATCCTATTCTACATAAAAACTTTCCTTGATCAATATATGATGGGGTATTGGGAAAACGAGCATAGCCATTGTACAAGATGTTATTGTAATCTTCAAACTTTATAACAGCTAAGTCGTACTGAGGATGTACCCAATATTTCCAATTGAGCTGATTACATTCAATACAGTCAATAAAACGATTTTTGATTTGTACGATGGTATTCTTATCTGTTATCCCATGTTCCTTTTCTAACTCCTTTAGTCTCTGGTTATACTTCTTTCCTATTGTTAAAGAAGTTCTTTTGTCTTTAAATAAATCATAATTAACTTTAGCCCTCTCTGCATCAAGCAGTAATTCAAGGACATGCTTACAAGTTATAGCATACCCATCTTCATTAATGAAAAACAGAGTTGCTGCGCCAGGAATAATTTCACCAGAATATGTCCTCATGATTGAATGAATAGGACGGGTAAACTGTGATACCTCTTTAATTGATTTTACAAACATAATAATAGATTTTAAATTAACACTATAACCTACTTAAAACAAGTTTAATCTGCTTAGATGGCGAGTCTGCAGAAAACAGAGAGGTCAACTCTGTTTGAAAAATCGTGCCATTATTTCTTTATACATAGTATAACAAATACCATGCCAAACAATATTTATGCCATCGCATATTTATTTCAAGTAAATAAGGAAGGCGTTAATTTAATAACACCTTCCTTATATCTTTAAAATAGTGATGTTTGTTTGCCGTGGATGTTATCGTAATTGCAAACCATCCATTCCTCTTGTTTGCGCCTGTTTATCTTGGAGGCAGAGATGGTTCGCTCTATGCGGTGAATAATCCATCCATTCTTGAGTGCATATTCTTCAATCACGGGAAGAGGGAACATGGTGAGCATGAACTTTCCTTTTATTCCTTCCAGTAAGTTCAGCAGGTTGATCATATTCTGTTCATTGAAGGAGCCTTCGTAATGGCCGCAATCACTATTGATATAGGGCGGGTCTACGAAATGGAATGCATCGGGGTTATCATAACAGGTTATGACCTCCAAGGCATCACGGTTCTCGATGGTGACACTTTCTAAGCGGGCACAAAGTTGCTCTGTAAAATCATCTTTGGCATTTGCCAGTTTCTTGGGCATGCCTCCTGAAAAATCGTAGCCGAAAGCTTCGTCAATCATTGAGGCAAAACTCATCTTGCAGGATGCCCATACCGCCCACGCACGTTGCGCTTGCGTGAAGAACTGGGGATAATTCAGAATGTGGGATGCATGGGCGTGCATGTCACGGCTGTGCAAGGTTTTATCTATTTCGGTTTTCAACTCTGCATAGTTAACCTTCGCCATCCAGTAGAAGGTGGTTAAATCCATATTCAAGTCGTTGATGATTTCGGCACTTACCGGATGCTTGGCAAAAAGTACCGCAGCACCGCCACAGAAAGCTTCTGTATATAGTTTGTGCACTGGAATAAGAGGCAATATGTGCTTTAACATGGTTTGCTTGCCTCCATAATATGATATTGGTGTTTTCATTATCGTTGTTATTATTATAATTGTTACTATCTTTGTGGTCTCACCACGTATGAAACAAATGCGACGCATCACGGAAGAAGGTATTTAGCCCTCGACTGTGCGGTGCGTCGCATTTTGTTAGTACGTGGTGAGATACTACTAACAGGTCGGGGGCTTTTAAGATTCCCCCTTTTTATTTTTATCTGTTTTTGTCCTCCTCCTTTCTTGTTTAAATGCCGGTTAAATCTGTTTTAAATATCAATCAATGATGTACTTTTTCTTTGATAGCTGGACATTGTCAATGCTGGCAGCGGCAGTGGCGGTGCGGCGGCGGGAGATGGTGCAGGTGAAGGTGACGGCGTGGTAGTTGAAGTAGTCGGTGGTGACGGGACGCTCGGAGGTGAGGACGAGGCCAGAGGTTTCGGAGGTGGAAAGGTCTTCGAGGAGGTTGGAGACGATTTCGTAGTAGTCGACTTTTTCGAGGCCGCTGAGGGGTTCGGTGAGGTTGTCGGTTTCGGGGGTTGGGTCGGTGAGAATGTGGACTTCGAGGGTGAGGGTACCGAGGCGCATAGTTCCGGCTTTGTCCCATGAGATGGAGTAGTCGATGAAGATGGCGGGGGTGGTAAACTCGAAGTCTTCGGGGGATTCGGGTTGGCCGTTGTAGAGGTCAATAAATTCGGGGGGACAGAGGTTGAGCTCTTGGAAGAGCCGGAGGGCTTCGGGGGAACGGAAAAGGGATTGGATGGATTTATATAGCTGTTTCATGACTTTTTTTGTTATTTGATTGTTTTTTAGAATATTATTTGTATTTTTGTGCCAGCTACCTCTGCGGGGGCAGCAGACTTCAGCGGTTATGCGGTGTTTATTCACCGTTTAACTGCTGATTTGTTTTTATAGGCTTCGTATACTAAATTCCCGTCATGGCCGATGATGATTACGCCTTTCAGTTCGGTGGTCTCCAGCTTGCGCTGAATGGTGGCCTGCATGGAAAAGAAACCTTCGTTGTGACTTTCAGATAGTTTGATGACGGCATAGTCTGCTTGCTGGGCTGCTTTTTCGAGATGGGGCGCAAGGTGTTTGCCACTTCCTTGAAGACGTTTGAAATCTGTTACCCACTCTTCCTGTTTACCAAAGCTGAGAACAGCATCGGCGTTCTTGTCCTTATTGTGGAATTTCCAGTTTTCGGGATAGAATTTCGGCTTCAGGTCGGCATCCTTGTAATGGATGTCGGGCAAGAGGCTGACTTCGGTGATTTCCGGCTTCAGGCGGAGAAGGTCGGAAAGGACTTCGTTGTTTCCCGGCAGTTCATCTAAATTGTGCATGACGTGATGGCGTACAGGAACCTGACGGTCGGACAGGTTGATGTGTCCGTCGAGGTAGCCGTTCTCCGGGGGAAGGTAGGCTATGGCGCGGCGTATCTCGCTGTTGGGGACGTCGGTGTAGTACGGATGTCCTTGGGGGAAGATAAGCCCGGTCTGGCCGGAGTTGGTGCGGAAGAGTTGGGGGATGAAGGGGGCTTTGTAGGAACCTTCGGGGGTTTCTTGTACGTCGTCTTCGGGGACTTGGATGGCTTCGCAACGGCAGTTCCAGCCGTTGGGTGGATAGTAGGTGCGCCAAAAGGGGTCGTCGATGCGCTTGGTGACGCCATCGAGGGCGCGGTGCTCGTCGCGGACGCTTTCGTCTCCGGCGGTTTGGTAGCGGAGGTACGGGAAGAGGTTCTTTTGCTCCTGGAACTGCTGCCAGCGGGCGGACTGGGTGGCGGTGGCGATGCAGGTGTCGTACTCGGTTTGCAGCCATGCCTGATTGAACTTGGCGTTGATGGCGGAGACTTGGTCGCGGAAATCGGGGAAGCTGCGGAGACGGCCTTCATCGTCGCGGAGGGCGGAGGTGATGGTGCGGAGTTCCTGATAGTTCTTGGCGGCGGAGAAACTAAAGACGTTCCGGGTGAGACGGGTGAGCATGAGGTGGTCGGGGGTGTTCCAGTCGACGGAGACGAAGTCGTTGCCATAGCCACTGTAGACACCTTCGAGGAGGGTGCGGGCGGTGGAGTTGAGCAAATCGGGGTCACAGTGGACGCCTTTCTGCTGCTGGTAGATGCTGACGCAGAGACGGGAGATTTCGTCGGCAAAGTCGGGAAGCTCATGGCCTTGGGCGAAATAGCTTTGAACAGGGGGATAAAGCAATTGACAATTGACAGTTGACAATTGACAATTTGGGGATTGGGGGGCGGGGCACGTGGACGGAATGGGGGTTCGGTCACGTGCCCCTACTGAAAATTTGCGAGGAAGCCGCCGGGGGTTGCTTGGGCTTTTGGGGGTTGCTGGAACGGTGAAGGTTGCTGTACGGGTTTGGGGTCGCCGTCGATGGGGATGTTGAAGGTTTTACTTATCCACTTGGTGGGGATGGGATAGCCTTTGTCGAGCAAGCGGGTAACGATTTCAAAATAGTCTTTGAGGGAGAGCTGGACGGTGGTGTCGAAGATGAATTCGTCGGTTTCGGGGTTGATGGGGAGACCGCAGGCCTGCATGATGCGGAGGAGCTGGTTGTTGACGGTGAAGGTGATGATGCGGCGGTCGGCGGCGGCTATCTTGCCGTCGAGGTTGCGCTCGTGGACTTCGGACTGGGAACGGGAGCTGCCGTTGTCGGAAATCATGGTGCCGCCCGTGATGGGCTTGCCGATTTCGGTGTTGATACGGTCTATCTGTTTGTCGTAGACTTGGTAGGCGTCGGAGCCTGCAAAGGGCTTGATGTCGATGGTGGTGCCTTCGGGGAGGACGGCCTGCGCGGCTTCGCCGAGGGCGGTGAGCATGGATTCGATTTTGTCGAGGTCGCCTTGGGAGGTTTTATTGGTGGTGGCGGTGATGAGGGGCTGGCCGTACTTTTCGGAGAACTCAGCCCATGACTGCTGGGCGTTGCGCTTCCAGATGAGCTGACCGCAGATGTTGGCCATGAGACCGAGGTCGGTGGGCTTGCCGACGTGGATAAGGGTGTTCTCGAAGCCTGTGGCATAGGATATGCCTGTGGTGGCATTGACTTCGGGAAGGACGAGGGAGAGCGTGGGAACGACGTTGCGACGCGGGACGAGGGTGAAGGACATGGTGGAGGGGTCGGTGAGTTCGAGAAGGGTGTAGCCGTAGTGCGGGGCTTCAAGGGCATCTTCCATGAAGTTGTAGAACCATTCGGTCATGAAGAGCTTGGTCTTCTCTTCGTCGATTTCGCCTGTGCGGCGGTCTTGGATATGGAAGGGGGCGCAAAGTGTTGCGGCTTTGCGGAGTTCTATCTGGGAGATGAAGTGGCCGTCGTCCTTGAGGTTGTCGTAAAGGTCCTGAAGGGCATAGAGACGAGGGGTGTTGACGTCTCCGGCCATTTCGAGGGCTTGGCGCCACTTGCGGATTTCGGCACGGGTGCGGTCTTTGAATTCGCTCACTATTTTAGCCACGATTAAATCGGGCTGTTTTCCGCGTGTTTGCGGGGTTTTATTTTTAGGTTTAGCACTCATACGATTTGTCTATTTAAAATTCGATTTAAACGCGCTTAAACGTGGATAGCGCGGAATTAATACTTGTTGTTATTGGGTTTGTACAGTGAATAGATGCGGAGGTCTCCGCGGTAGCTGTCGGGAGGAAGCTGCGGGAGGTCGGTGGGCATCTCGCCGGAGCCGACGTTGGTGAGCCAGTCGAGGGCATCGGCGTAGCGTTCCTTGCGGTGCTGGGGGATGGACTTGGGGGCTTTCTTCGCCCAAAGATGATAGAGGGCGATGTCGATGGTTATCATGATGATGTAGTCGTCGCGGAGGTCGGCGACGGCGGAGAAAATGGTGTCGCAATCGTAGCGTCCACCGATGTATTTGCGTATCTGGGAGATAGCAAAGCGTTCGGCTTTCAGGATGGCGGCACGGTCGTCGGTGGTGTCGAGGAGCTTCAGGATTTCCTGACGCGCCTGTACTTCGTAATCGGTTTCTTGTATAAAGTTTGCCATATCAATAGTTGTTTTTGGATTTTGAGCGACGTTCGGCCCGGCTGACTGTGCGGGGCTGGAACTTCTCTACGAATGTGATTTTATTGAGGCGGGCTTGCGCGCCGTGCCAAGCATCGGGGCCGTCGTCGTTGGCCTGCGAGCCGCGCTCGAATGCGAGGAACTGGTCGACAAGGGTGATGAAGTCGGGGTTTTGCTGCATGAGGATGTTGAAGATGACGTTGTGGCGCTCGAAGAACCCGGCGGTGGACTCGACACGGTCGTACTTGTCGGCCTTGCCGCGGCGGTCGGCGGTGACGGGGATATGGTAGCCGCGCTCGTCGCCTTCGGTGTCGAAGTCGTTGACGAACTCGTCCATAGCGAAAAGGCCTTCGATGACGTAGGAGATGTTGAAGCGTTCCAGCTTGAGGTCTTCGTAGAGGTCGTAGAGCCATGCGGCACACTTGGCGCGGGAGCCACGGCGGAGGTAGACGTGGATGATGTGGTACTGGCGCCCTATTTTGCCGACAAGGAGCATGGCTTTGTAGTCTCCGGCGGCTTTGTAGGAAAGGTCGCCGTAGAAGCAAAGGCCGTCGTATTCCTTGAGGGGGAGCATTTGTCCCCATACGATATCTTCGTGGCGGAAGACGGCACCGTCCTGAATGTGGACGTGCATGAATTCGCGCATGAAGGAACGATACGGGATGTCGGCAAACTTCTTGCGCCAGTAGGCGGCATCGGCTTTCTCGGGCCATTCGGGGGTGAAGTCGTTGAGGTTCTTGACGGCGCAGACTTTGAGAAGATAGTAGTTTGTGGCGTCGCCGTCCTGAAGGGCTTGCTGCTGTTTTTGCAGGAAAAGCTGGTGCAGACGGTTGGTGATGCTGTTCTTGTGGAAGTTGTTGTTGGCGTAGATGAAGCGGTCGGTGGCATCGGGGTCGGTGTCGAAGGTTCCCCAGACGTCTTCGGTGATGAACTCGATGGCTTCGCGCATGAGGCGGTCATTGTTGACGTGGCGTTTGTTGTCGACGTCGTCGATGACGATGTAGTCCGGACGGTTTTCGTCTTCGCGGGCACCACGGGGGGACTGCATGAAGCCGAGGGCGGTGAACTTGACACCGTCGACGGTGGTGAAATCGCCATCGGCCCAATCGCCGTATTGGAATCGCTGGCCGTAATCGCTGAGGATGCGCTGGTTGTGTTGCAGTTGCGCCTGAAGGGAGGAAAGGAGCTTGCGGGCTTTGGGTTCGGTTTCGCCAATGAGGAGCATGTAGTGGAGGTCGCTCTTTACCAAATAGAGGAAAAGAGGGATGCCCATGTCTATGTGCACGGATTTGGCGGCGGAGCGGTACCACTCGGCAAGGGCGCGAATGTGGCGGTTCTCTATGACTTTGTTAGCCAGACGCTTGTGGAACCATGCGCAGGGTTTCTTGGCAAAGTTGGGGAAATAGTAGCTGAACCAGCGGGTGTAGTCGGCTTCGAGATGGCGCATGCGCTTGACTTTCTCCGCAGGGGTCTCGTTGATGCGGATAGTGGTGGACTTGGCAATGCGCTGGCAATGCTTGTCGTAGTCGTTTAGGAGTTTATCGTATTTAAGAGCCATTGAATTAGTTATTAATGGTTAGTGATAAGTGATTAACCGGCATCAGGCTTCGAGGCTGACGCGGTACTGGAGGAAGAGTTTGTGCCAACGGGTGAACTGGATGGCGGTGGCAGGTTCCTGCTCGGACATCCAGATGTCGAACTCGCGAAAGACGTCCATGACGGTGCGGACATTGATTTTCTTGTCGAGCTGGTCGATGGCAGACATGATTTTGCTGAGCTGGTCGGCCTTGACGTTGGATTCTTCGCCTTTGGCGAGCTTTTCGGCTTCTTTGAGAAGAAGCTCTTTGATTTTGAGCGGGGTGAGCTGGGATTCGGTCTTGCGGTCATCCCACGACTTCTCGCCCGTGCGGCCTTTTTTCCATCGGCTGACGGTCTGTTCGGTTACTGCTAAATTTTCGGCGATTTCGCGCCCGGTGAGTCCGAGACGTATATACATGTCTTCGGCTATCTCACGTTTCTTGTCGTTTCCTATCTCTGCCATAGATTACACCTTTTTTAGACAAAGATGAGGGGTAAAAGCCTGAAAAAGAAAGATGTGTTCAAGGCTTAAAGAGGATGGTTCAAGGGGTGTACAGATAGTTGTGAGGGCAAGAAAAGTGGGTTATGTTTGCTGAAAAAAACAAGTGACGGATGGCGAAAGGGAAGAAAAAAGGTGAAGTGAAACTGTACGGTGAGATTTATCGGTATGGGGTGAATTCGGCGGCGGAGTTTATTGCGCGTTTTGATGAAGCGAGAAAGGGAGCCGATGAAGTGGACTTGCTGTTGCATACGCAGGGCGGAGACGTGCAGGAAGGGACGCTGATTTATAACTATATCAAGGGGTGCGGGGTTCCGGTGAATGTGATTGTGGCCGGGGTGTCATGCTCTATGGGTACGGTGATAATGATGGCGGCGGCAAAGGTGTACATGTGCGAAAATTCGTATATGATGGTGCATGCGCCGAAGGGCGGGTGCTACGGCACGGCGGTGGAGATGGAGAAAGCTGCGAAAGGCCTGCGGGGAATGGAGAAGAATTTCAAGAAGATATATGCCGGAAAAACGGGGAAGAGTGAAAAGGAGGTTGAGGATTTGCTGGTAGGCGACAACTGGTTTACAGCGCAGGAGGCGATGGATGCAAAACTGATAGACGGCATTGTGGAACCGATAGCCACAGGCGTGACGCAGGTATCTGCGGAGGAACTGAAAATGCAGACACCGAAGGCGTTGTATGGGCGGTTTGCGGCCTGTCTGGAGATAGAAGAAAAGGGAGTTTTGAAAAACAGTAATAACCAAAAAAATGAGAGTGAAATGAACAAAGAAGGTTTGATTCGGAAGTTCGGGCTGACGGGCGTAACGGCACAAAGCACCGACAAAGAGATTGAGGACGCGATACAGGCAAAACTGGATGCGGAGAAAAGACGGGCTGATGACGCGGAGACCGCCATCAGGGATGCGGAGAAAAAGCGCATCACGGACACGGTGAACGCGGCAAAGAAAGCCGGGAAGATTTCGGCAGAACAGGAGGCGACGTTTGTGGCTATCGGTGAAAAGTCGGGAATTGAGGCACTGGAGACGGTGCTGGGCGGAATGAAGGCTGTGCCGTCGCTGGTGGAAATAACAAGAGGCGGAGCGGCCAATATGGCACAAGGTGCGGCACAGGCGAGCTGGGGCTGGGAACAGTGGCAGAAGGAAGACCCGCGAGGGCTGGAAGCGATGGCAAAGAATGAGCCGGAGAAATTTGAGGCGCTGTATAAGGCAGCGTTTAAAGGGTAAATAATTAAAGTTTAAATGAAGAATTTGTGAAGATGAGAAAGAAGATGATTAGAATTGTGATGGCTCTTGTGGGGCTGTTGGTTTGTACGGTGATGGGCGGTTTGCTGGCTTCGTGTATCGGGGTTCCGGCTTGGCTGGGAGCTATCGGAATGGTGGCTATCGGTATAGGAGCCAGTTTTGTGAGACTGCCGAATGGAATGCGTGCCGGGGTGTATGTGGAAGTGTGGACACGGCAGGTGGTGGAGCATTATACGCATGCGCTGGAGGGGACGTTCTTGGAGGGTGTGCCGGACTTCTCGCAGTATGCGGAGAATGATGTGGTGCATCTGAGCGATGTGTCGGGAGACCCGACGGTGCTGGTGGACAATACGACGTATCCGCTGGAGATTGAGGAACTGGAAGACGGGGATGTGTCGATAAAGCTGAGCAAGTTTGAGACGAAACCGACACAGGTGACGGATGACGAACTGTATGCGCTGGCGTATGACAAGATGGGACTGGTGAAGACCAGACACGGGAACCGATTGAGTGAAACGATGCTGGACAAGGCTATTCATGCGTTTGCTCCAACGGAGGACACAGCGGAGACGCCTGTGCTGCTGACTACCGGAACGACGGATGAAGACGGACGCAAGAAGCTGACACGTCTGGATGTGATTGCGTTGCGACGGAAGCTGGATAAGCTGAAGGTTCCGAAGAAGGGGCGCAGGTTGGTGCTTTGCAGTGACCACGTGGCGGACTTGCTGGAGGCAGACCAGAAATTCCAGAACCAGTATCATGATTACTCGACCGGGGTGATTATGAAGATGTACGGGTTTGAGATTTATGAGGCGGTGAATTGTCCGCTGTTTGACTGCACGACGAAGAAGAAAAAGAGTTTCGGTTCGGTGGCTACGGCTAATGATTTTGAGGCGTCGGTATTCTTCTATGTGCCGCGCATGTTCAAATGCAAGGGCGGTACGAAGATGTACTACAGCAAGGCGGAGAATGACCCGGTGAACAAGCGGAATCTGGTGAGCTTTACGACGAGGTTCGTGGCGCTTCCGCAGAAGAAAGAGGGCGCGGTAGGCGCTATCGTGTCGGGCAAATGATTTGAGTTTTTAAGTTGAATTGGCGGGTATGGGGGATTTGCCCCCTACCCTAATAAAAAAGAATAATATGGCAAAGAAAGTGACGAAAGTGACAACGGAGGCGCAACGTATCTGCAAAGAGCTGGGCGTGGACAAGCTGTTCTACAACACGAAAGGAGAATACTTCACGAATCTCTCTTATGCGGTGGCAAGCGAAGGGGGCGACAAGAAAAAGGTTTCCACCTATACTTATGATGCCGATGAGGAAGAAAAGGCACCGGAAAAGGAGGTGAAAGCGCCTGCGAAAACGGAGAAGAAGGAAGTGAAGGCGGAAAAGGAAGCCGCTACAGCCGGAGCGAAAACTGAAAAGACTGAAGGCAATGAATAGAGTGAATATAAAGAAAGGGAAAGTCGGGCGGAATGCTGCGGGCGGTTATGAGAAGGTTTCGGCACTGGTGGGTTACTTCGGTGCCATCGGTAGCGGAGAAACGACACTGGCAGAAGGAAAATATGCGCTGCTGACATCGACGAACGACATGACGGCATACGGTATCAGCGAGGCAGCGAATGCGTTGCTGTATCACCATATTACGGAATACTTCCGCATGGGTGGAAAAGGCGCGCAATTGTATGTGCTGAATGTGGCTAAGGGAGAGGGTGACAAGTATGCCAACCTGATTAACGATGAAGCGGTGACGGGGCTGATTGCGGAAAGTGACGGGCAGGTGTTCAATGTCGGTTTTTGCTATGTGCCGGACAAAGTGACGCTGGTGGACGGAATACCGGATGAGATGACCACTGCAATAGTGGATGCACAACTGCTGGCGGACTGGGCACGACAGGGAGGCAGACCGCTGCATGTGGTGCTGGAATGTGCAGGGCTGAACACCGTGACGGCGGCAACGATGGCGAACCTGAGAGACCTGAAGGTGGAAGGCGCCGCGCTGGATTGCCCGCAGGTGAGCGTAATGATTGGTCAGGACTGGGGTTTTGCAGAGACGCTGACGGGCATGGAACAGAAGTATGCGGCCGTGGGCAGCATGTTGGGATGTATGGCGGCTCAGCCTGTATCGTACAACATCGGCGAGGTGGCTACGATGATACTGACGGATGCGAACCGGGGGAACTGGGTGAACGCGGGATTGTCGAGCCATGAGCGGGTAAAGGACAAGGAGAAGGAACTGGAGAGCCTGAACGCGAAAGGTTATATTCTGGGGGAATATTACTCTGGTGTAGTGTGCCTGAATGATGACCATGTGTGTGCCCGGATTGTGGTGGATAAGGATGGGAACATGAGCGAAAGCACGATTGCGATGAGCCGGACGAACTGCAAGGTGATACGGGAACTATATGCGGCTTATTTGCAGAAGGTGAAAACGACGGTGCCCGTTGATGCGGTGACGGGGAAGCTGACGACGGGGATGGTGAAATACTTCGAGGATATCGGCAACGATATTTTTGCGAACATGGCGGCCAAACAGGAACTGAGCGGCGGAGAGACCGAAGTGGATGGGGACAGCAACCTGATGACAGGGGAACGGACGCTGGAGGTGTTCTTTCGCTGGGTGCCTATGGGGTGTATCGGTTCGATAGAAGGGACGGTGAATATTAAAAGCTCAATTTAAGGAGGCGCAATATGAAGATAAGAAGAGACGGAAAAGCGTATGACGGCGGGGATGCCACGATAACGGCACTGGGACAGGTATGGGAGGAAGTGACGGCCATAGAGTATGGCACGACACAGGAACACCAGAAAAATCATACAATCGGGAGCCGCAGGGCTACGAGCTGGAGCATGGGAAAGATAGACCACACGGGAAGCATCACGATGATGATGAACCAAGCGGTGGCATTGGAAGGTGCCTGCGGAGGGGATTTGCTGAGCATCAAGCCGTTTCCTATCAATGTGACGTTCGTGGACGGGTATAACAAGGTGGTGAATGATACGATTCTGGCTAAGTTCCAAAGTCAGGGACGCGAAGTGAATACGGAGATGGGACTGAACAAGCAATATGAATTGTTTGTGCTGGAAGTGAAATACAATAATGTATAAGTAGTGAGTAGTTAAGTAGGAATGATTTAGTAGTAATGTTATAAATTATATAGTTATGGAATTAACAAAGGAGTTTATTGAGAGTAAGAAAGCTGAGTTTCCGGGTTGCAAACTGGCAAGGGTGGCATTGAAGGCGGAGGATGAGAAAAGCGTGGCGCTGGAGGTGCTGGTGAAGAGTCCTGACCGGAAGATTATCAGTGAGGCTGAGAAATGGGAGAATACGAATCCGGGTAAGGCGAAAGAGATTTATGTGCGTAACTGCGTGCTGACGGATGTGGACGCTGTGATGGCTGATGACAACCTGTTTTATCAGGCATTCTTTGCAGTGACTGACCTTCTCCCTTTTCAGAAGCCCGAAGTAGAGATATTGTAGACGGATGCCCGCCCCTGCTGGACACGGCAGATACGGACTATGTGAGGAAGTATAATGCGATGTTGAGCCTGTGGTTTCATATTCCTTTCCCGGAAGACTTGCCGGATGAGGTTTGGGCGGAAAAGGTGAGGCAACTGCAATGGCTGGCGAGAAACGGAATGCTGGGTGTGAAACTGAACGAATAGACGGACATGAGGTATATTGTTGATTTGATAGCGAGGTATCAGAGTGCCTGGGGATTTGTTACGGGTACGCTGGCGGGGGAAGCGGAAGGGCTGGCCAATGCGGGCATCTTTAAAGCGGGCATAGCCTTCAACGAGGCGAAATGGAGAGGCAGAAACAATAATGAGGCGAAGTATGACGCGGCTGTATATGCTCCTACGGACTGGACTTGGGCGGAAATGGTGATGAAGCATGAGGGGAAGGAAATGAATTTTTCGTTCGGCGGTCTGAAGGAGAATACGACAGGGGTGTTTGCTCCGCCTCCTCTTATGAGGTTCAGGAGGACGAAGAATATTACGGTGACAGTGATAGACGGAGGCAATGAGGCGGAGGTGGTGGAGAACTTCGGGGTAAATTCGTGGGAGATAGAACTGAACGGGCTGGTGGTGGATATGGATGAGCATGGATATCCGGGAGAAAAGGTGAAGGCGCTGGCGGAGTTCTTTGAGATAAACGATGTGATAGACGTGGCGTGCCCGTTGCTGCTGGACTTGGGGATAAAGTCTATCTACTTCCAAGAACAGGGTATTGAGCCTGTGGAGGGTTTTCCGGACACGGTGAAGTATTCGCTGATGGCGAAGAGTATTAAACCTGCGGTATTCTCTTTAATTCAATAGGTTATGTTGTATTTGAACTTGTGTTCGCGGCTGACGATTGAACAGCAACTGGGAGGCAGGAAAGCGGTGCTTGACCGGATATCTTCTGCGGAAATAAGCAAAACGGTGGAGACGCTGGGAGACAAGGCTATGGTGGTGATACCACGGCGATACGGGAATGAACAGGGGGAATTGAGGGAGTTTATCTCCGTGGGAGACCGGGTGAAACTGGAGCTGGGATATAATGGAGAGCTGGCGGTGGAATTTGAGGGGTACATCCGGGAGATTGAGAGCGGGTTTCCGATGAAGCTGCATCTGGATGATGAGACGTTCTTCATGCGGCAGAATTCATTCGTGAAGAGCTGGAAGGAGGTGACGCTGAGGGAGGTGCTGGAATATATCGCACCGGGGTATGAGATAGAATGCCATGAGGCGAAGCTGGGGAAGTTTCAGATAGACAACCAGAGTACGCTGGCGGTGCTGAGGGTGCTGAAGGAACAGTATGGATTCTATTCGGCGATACGGGGGAAACGGCTGGTTTGCAAATTCAAGTATGAGATAGCGGTGGCGAAACAGGTGCATGTGTATGACTTTGAAAAGAACGTGAAGAAGAGTAACCTGAAGTACAAGCGCAAGGAGGACAAGCATATAAGGGTGAAGGCGGTGAGCTACAGCCGGGACGGGAAGAAGATAACGGAGACGGCGGGAAGCAAGGAACGGTTTGCGACGGTGAGAACTTTGAGCTATGCGAATAAGACGGCACCGGAATTGAGGGAGCTGGCACTGGCGGAGTATAAACGGGTGTCTTTTGACGGATTCGACGGGACGGTGACGGGCTTCGGCCTGCCACGGACAAATGCGGGGGACACGCTGAAACTGGTATCGGAACGGGAACCGGAAAGGAACGGGATGTATCTGGTGGAAAGCGTGACTGTGAGGTATGGAAATGCTTATTTTGAACGGATTAACAGATTGGGGTATAAGGTGGAATGAATGCGGAACAGGCTTTTGAAGAATTGATTGAAACACTGGCGAGACGGGCTGCTGGCGGTGGGATGGGTTGCCGGGTGGACGTGGGAACCGTGAAGGATGTGGATATGCAGGAAGGGACATGCACAGTGGAACGGGACGGGAAGCCGGAACTGCATGAGGTGAGATTGAATGCGGTGATTGATGAAGAGGTAAAGGATTATTTCAGGATAATACCTGCCGTGGGTAGCTATGTGATGGTGCTCCAGATGGGAATGGCGGAGGGCGTGGTGGTGGCGACGTCAAAGATTGAAAGGGTTGAGATTAGGACGGGGAATGTGACGCTGAATATGTCGGCTACCGGGATTGTGATGAACGGCGGGGAACTTGGAGGGATGATTGATATTGCGAAGCTGACGGGGAAGGTGAATGAATTGGTGGATGCGTTCAATGGGCATACGCATCAGGTGAGTACGACCGGGTCGGCATCGGCTCAAAGCGGGACGGCGGCGGTGATTGCATCGAAGGCGAAGAAACTGGATAGAGGGGATTATGAGGATGAGAAGGTGAAACACTAAAGATGAAGGGTTATGGGAAGACGGGGAATTGTGCTGGACGAACGGGGAGAATTGAAAGTGAAAGTGATGAAGGATGCTAACAGCCTGATTGCACAGGGGCTGGTGGTGGATGAGAGTGACTATGACCACGTGGCACTGATTGTGGCGTCGAATAAAGGGGATTTCAAGGATTATCCGGTGCTGGGCGTGGGAGAACGATATCTGAAAAGTGTGGGAAGAGCGGCGGAGATGCGGGCGGAGGTACAAACACAGTTGGAGCTGGATGGGTATAAAGCGGATGTGCAGGTTTCGGACACGGGGGAACTGGTGATTGATACTAAGTGAGGGAAAGGAGGTAATTATGAGGAAGAGATTGAATATACAACTGGGAGTTGCGGTGTTCCTGACGTTGGCAGGAATAGTACTTGTGTTCTGCGGGTTCTGGGTGGTGCCGACCGGGGAAATTCATAACTCCGTTCTGGTGGCATACGGCGAGATTTCGACGTTTGCGGGGGCATTGTTCGGAGTGGATTATACTTATCGGTTTAAACGGTATTTAAACGCTAATAATAAGGAGGAAAAGAAGGATGAATAAGCCGATTTATATTGTGATACATTGTTCTGCTACACGTGAGGACAGGGATTTCACGGAGGGGCAGATAAACGAGAGCCATGTGGCTCGCGGATTCGGGAAATGGGGCTATCACTACTATATCAGGAAGGATGGCCGGGTGGTAAAGATGCGGGCGGAGAATGAGATGGGGGCGCATGACAACTGTCTTGTGCCGGGAGAGAAATTCAGCTATAACCGTTGCTCTATCGGGATTTGCTATGAGGGCGGGCTGGACAGGAACGGAAAAGCTAAGGACACGCGGACGGAGGCACAGAAAAGGGCTATGAGGGAGCTGGTGGCGGATATCTGCAAGCGGTATGAGATTGTGGATGTGCTGGGGCACCGGGACACTTCGCCGGATAAAGACGGAAACGGGATTGTGGAACGGCGAGAATGGTTGAAGGAATGTCCCTGTTTCGAGGTGAAGGAGGAGTTTGTGAATTTCCTGCGTCCGGTGATTGTGAAACCTGAAAGATGAGAGGTATGGGAAAGATTGTGTGCGTGGTTTGCCTGATGATGTGCTTTTGTGCATGCGGGACAAAGAAAGTGAGTACGGAACAGACGGATTACAGGAAGATGGTGTGCGAACTGAAGGAGCTTGCATCGCGGTATGAACGGAGGACGGAAGTGTACAGGGACAGCCTGATGATGGTGCGCGGGCTGATGGAGAAAAGCAGTAATATAACGGATAGTGTTTCTCATCTGGAGACTTCGTATGCACGGAGTGATGCGGCGGTGAGAGGCGGAAAGCTGTATCATTGGATAGAGAATAAGGATAGCATTCCGGGACAGGTGAGGTTTGTGTTTATCAATGTAGAAAAGCATGATACAATTTGGCGGGAACGGACGGATTCGGCTATTGTGGAGAGGAAGGAAGAGACACGGACGGTGGTGGAAAGGAAACGTTTCGGTGAGGCGTTCTTCTATACAAGTGGCTGGGTGGCGTGGATTGTGGCTGCGGCTGGTGCGGGGATATGGTTCAGGTATAAGGTGAAGAAGGGGGAAAAATGAAGTACATGATATTGGCTGGCCAGTCATTGGCGGATATTGCTTTGCGGGTGTACGGAAGTTCTGACGGTGCGATTATTCTGGCTGAAGAAAATGGGTTGGAGGTGACGGATGTGCTGGAGCCGGGGAGAATGTTGGAGTATTCGCCGGAGAAGGTGGTGAACAAAGGTATAGTGCAATATTATGCGGCACAGAATGTGAGGCCAGCGACAGCACTTGAGGGAAGAGTATTTGACGATACATTTGATTTATCTTTTAACTGAGGCGTATGGCACGGGAAATACAGGATATAAAGGCGGATTTGAAAGCGGCATTTGTGGATAATGTAACGCTTCAGGAGCTTTACGGACTGGATGAGACAAAAGGCTTTGATGAACAATTCTCGAAAGTGAGCATTGAGGCGAGGCTGATTGATGTGTGGGCAGCGGCGGCGTGGGTGCTGGAAACGTTGTGGAATGCGTTCAAGTCGGAGACGGAGGCGGTGATTGATGCGGCGTATGTGACGTCGCTGTCCTGGTATTATGCGAAGGCGCTGGAATTTCAGAAGGGGGATGCGCTGGAGTATAATGAAAAGGCATACAGATTTGAATATGCGGTGAAGGATGAGACGAAGCAAGTGGTGAAGAATGTGGCTGTGCGGCAGGTGACGGATGAGGGGGTGACGAAGTTGA
>ERZ779629.284-NODE-284-length-22193-cov-7.571867_pt1 | contig 22193 bp, 22 predicted proteins | sample MGYA00514192_ERZ779629 | MGnify/ENA primary metagenome ERZ779629 (study PRJEB29562, sample SAMEA4376709) | mouse gut metagenome | isolation source: Cecum | study: EMG produced TPA metagenomics assembly of the A DSS colitis mouse model was used to assess the... | reverse complement strand
GCTCCTATCTCGTCTCAATAGAAGCGCTCTCTACTATGCAGTTGTCAATGTACAATCCCGCGTTGCCGCGGATGGTGGGCTCAAGTGGACTCGAACCACCGACCTCACGCTTATCAGGCGTGTGCTCTAACCAGCTGAGCTATGAGCCCACGTGGTGGAGACAAAGAGAGTCGAACTCTTGACCTCCTGCTTGCAAGGCAGGCGCTCTAGCCAACTGAGCTATGCCCCCACGTCGCATCCGAAGAGATGTCTCTGTCGGACAGCTTTTACATCATAGCATTCGCCCGCATAATTGTCAAACGAATTTTGTATGTTTTTCATTTTTTTTCGGGACGCAAAAAGCGGCGTTGCGCGCCGCTTTTAACCGCAGGATAAACGCGTCAAAGCAGTTTTTTTCGTCGCAGATAGAGCGCCAATCCGAGCGACAGCATCGCCGATATGCCGAGCACGACGAAAAAGCCGATTTTGCTTCCCTCGCCCGGAACCCATGTGTTCATGCCGAAAATCGACGCGATCAACGTCGGAATCGAAATGACCAGCGTCACGGACGTAAGAATCTTCATGACGATATTGAGATTGTTGGAAATAACGGATGCGTACGCGTCCATCGTCCCCGACAAAATGTCGCGATAGATCGAACACATCTCCAACGCCTGCTTGGTATCGATCGCGACGTCTTCGAGCAATTCGGTGTCTTCTTCGTACATGCGCACGATCGTCTTGGACGTGAGCAAGCGCGAAATGACCGCGTCGTTGCCCGACAGCGACGTGCTGAAATAGACCAGCGAATTTTCCAAATCCAGCATCTGAATCAACTCTTTGTTGCGGGTGGATTTGTGCAACTCGTTCTGGATGCGCTGGGACGCCTTGTCGATCTGTTTGAGATACACAAGAAATTTGGTCGCGACGTTGTTGAGCACTTGGAACAAAAACCGCGTGCGTTTGAACGTATGGAAATTCTTGATGCGTCCGCGCACGAAGTCGCGCAGAATGCTCGTCTCTTTCAACGTCACGGTGATCAGCAGATCGTCCTGCACGATCACGCCGAGCGGCAACGTGAAATACGAATAATAGTCGTCTTCTTCTTCGATCACCGGAATATCGACCAGCACGAGCACGTGCGAATCTTCCTTCTCGATACGCGAACGCTCTTCGTCGTCCAACGCCGCCTTGATGACCGCGTCTTCGACGCCGCTGCGTCCCGATACCGTCGCAACTTCCCTGTCGCTGGGATTGACGAGATTGATCCAGCACCCGCTCGTGTCGAACGACGGATTGTCCAACTCTTCGGGCGCGATCGAAATCAGATTGTTTTCCGCGTCGCTCTTGTAGATTTCAATCATGCCAATCACCTCCGTGAACAGTTCAGTATATTTATTGTAGACGATCAACGGTGATTTGGCAAGTTGAATGCGCGATATTTTTGCGACAAAACAACGGGGCAGCCGCAAATCGCGACCGCCGCCGTATCTTCCCCGTCCGAATTGCGCGCATATCTCCCGCAACCGTCGTCCGACTCGCGTCGTACGTCGCCGCCGTATCCGAATATATCCCTATCCTCGAATATTCGAAATCCGCCCGCTCGCGGCGCGCAAGCGCGTTCAGTTCTGTCCGCAATAATCGCGCAGTCTGCCCAATACATTCTGCAAATACGCGCGATGCTCCTGCTCCGCGGCGCTGTCGCGCGCCAGCATCAAACCTTCTTCCACCGGCGCGAGCGCCTCGGGATCCGGATGTGCATCAAGCAACTCGTTGACGCTCTCGCCCAAACGGTATCGGGATGCGTCGGCGGGCGCGATCGGCTGTTCCAACTCCGACCAATTGACCGGCGCGACGCGATCGACGTTGCCGGTGCGGATGGAAGATTCCAACGCCTGCACGAGGCGCTTTGCCTTGCGCAGATCCGCCCAAGAGACGATCCGCTCGATCAGACGCAAACCGACGTATAGCATACCGAATGCGATTGCAATCGCCGCGCTCGCGGCATATACCGTGATCCACTGCGCCGCCCGCATCAGCATAATCGCCTGCACCAGCGCAATCGCAACCGCGGCGACGCCCCACAACCCGCGTACGCGACGACGCGGCATGCAGATATAACGATTCCATTCGTCCGCAAAATCCGAACCGCGATACGCGATGTCCGCTTGCAAAAACGTCTTGCAGCGTCTGCGCAACGCGCGCGGCATATAGCGAGACGCCGTTGCGTAAAAACGCTTGGCGTTGGCGGAATTGACGTTGCCGCGTTTGCGCACAAAGCGCTGTACGCTCGACAGCGCGCGGGCATTGGAATACCGCTTGCGCCAAACGCACGCATATGCGACGGCAACCGCCGCCAACAACGCCGCCACCGCGACAACCACATGCCATACCCGCACGTAGGAAACCAGCCACGTCGCTTTGACGTATGCCCGTTGCAATAAATTCGTCCACATAATCTTGTACCTCTCTGTTGCTTATGTAAACGAATGCTCGGAATCTAAATCTCGATCTCTTCTCCCCGCGCGAGCGACACGATGACCTTGCGATCCACGCGCAGTCCCGTACAACTCTCGATCGCCATCGCGTACAACTCCAACTGTTGGCGATAACGCTCGATCAGATAGTCGGCGGAACGCGCCGAATACTTAAAATCGACCAGCACCGTCTGCTCTCCCGTGATCAACAGATCCACCGTACCTTGCAACAACACGCAATCCCGCACGTCGCTGTCCGGCAAAATGCGATCGGCGGGGACGTTGAGCATAAAGTCCTTTTCGCGCAAATGCCGATGCGTACGCGCGTATTCCATGACCGGCAACGACAGACACCGCGCGATCAACGCGGGATCGACCGCGCTCGCCTGCTCCGCGGTCAACTGCTCGCGCGCGACCATGTCGTCGAGTTCGGCGCGTACGGCGCGCTCGTCCGTAGCGCCGTAGTCGATGCATTCCAGCACGCGGTGATACGCGATGCCGTCCTGCGTCTTGTCCCGACCGAACATCGGCAGCGCTTCTTGCCCGTCCGGCGTCGAAGTATTATGATTTATTGCCGTTACGCTATGTTTTATACGCATGCGGGTCGCGCTCTCGTACGGATATTCGAATCTGGTCTTGCGGCGGAACGCTTCCCGCGTCTGCGGATCGGGCGTGCGGAACGTTACGGACGGCATTTCCGGCATCGGCAATACGGACAGGTCGTTCGGCTCGATCAGATAGTCCGTCTCGAACGTCGCGTCTCTTTCGCAGGCGTACGCGATCCAATCCAAAAAGCAATTCGCCTGCCGGCAGGGCTTGTACGCAAGTTTGCCGGTGCCGGTCACGACCAACATGCGTTGGGCGCGCGTCAGTGCGACGTAAAACAGCCGTAAACGCTCTTCCGTCGATTCGAAATGTTTTTTCTCCTGCAACATACGGTATATCGGATGCTCGGCGCAAACCATTCGTTCCGCGTCCACGTCCTGCACCGCGATCCCGCAATCCTTATCCGCAAGCACGCGCTCGTAAAGATCCTGTCGATTGAACCCGTGTCCGCAATCGATCAAAAAAACGATCGGATACTCCAATCCTTTGCTGCCGTGCACGGTGTCCGTGCGCACGCAATTGCCTTCCGCGCGGGATATATCCGCGACTTGCGCAAGTTGCGGCAAATCGCGTACGATCTCCAAAAAGTCCTGCACGCTGTCGTTGTATGTCTTGTCTTCGAGCGCGTCTACGAATGCGTGCAACTGCATCCGTTCGTTCTCGCCGCCGTCCATGCAACACAGATACGCGTCATAGCGGTAATCGGCGATCGCCTTGCGCAAAACGTCCGCCGCACCCGCCGATGCGGCAAAGTCCCGCATTGCGGACAGATCTTCGTAAAAACGCGCGATCTTTGCGCCGAGCGCATCCTGCGCGGCATACGCTTCCGCCGCCTGATAAAAATAATGCGACCGCGGATCGGCAGCGCGAATCGCGGCAAGTTCGTCCAACGAAAAGCCGCCCAATACGCTGCTCATGACCGTGATCAATGCAAAGTCCTGTTTGGGATTGTCCAACACCTGCAAGTATGCGATCAGCAATTCGATCGAACGGTTGCTGTGTTCGCGCGCCAAATTGCCGCGATCGACGGGAATCCCGCACGCAAAAAGCGTATCCAATATGCGCTCGACGCGCTCCGAACGGTTCATGCTCAACAAGACGATGTCGGAATACGTTACCCGATCGGTCTGCCCGTCCGTAGCCCCCTGCACCAAACGCGTAATCTGCGCGGCAATCCAAAGTCCTTCCGTATCGACGCGATCCTGCTCCGTCTGCGCGTGTTCGCGCACGCTGTATACGCCGTCGGCAGGCAGCTGCAACGTCAAGGACTGCGATTGTTTTTCAAACACCGCAACGGTAACCGGTCGCGCGTTCAACGGCGACACCGACGTATTGCCGTACTCCAAGCGCGCGGTCTGCGCATACGGCACGCCGCCGAATTGCTCGGTCATCACATGATCGAAGATCCGATTGACGAACTGCAACACCGGCTCGCAACTGCGGAAATTGCGATTGAGCGCAAACGCCTTGCCCAACGTCGCATCCGCCGCGTACGCCTGCAACTTGCCCAAAAAGATCTGCGTATCCGTCAGACGGAATTGGTAGATGCTCTGTTTGGAATCGCCGACCATAAACAGATTGGACCCGTCGGACAACAGACGCAAGATACGCTCTTGCAACGCATTGATGTCTTGATATTCGTCTACGCAGATGTAGTCGTAACGCTCGCGGATCGCCTGCGCCGCCGACGGATCGGACAGCAAACGCAATGTCCGATATTCGAGATCGTTGAAGTCCAGTCGATTCATATCGCGCTTGTATCCGTCGTACAAAACGATGATTTCGCGCACCAGTCGGCATAGCGTTTCGATATACGGATGCTGCGCCGACGCGGACGCCTGCACGGACGCGCAGGAATCCGCAGCATACGCTTTCCAGGTCGAAAACTGCGATTTGATCGCGGTATTGAACTCGCGATATTCGATATGCGCGATGCGCGCGGATTCATCCTTCGGCGCGGTCGGAATGCGATCGAACGCGATCGGACGCGCAAACAAATCGCAATACGCGCGATACGTATCTGCCTGTCGGACGCGCGCCAACCTGTCGATCGTCGTTTGGATATGCATCGCATGCTTGTCCATCCCGCATTTTTCGAATCCGGCGCGCATGCGTTCCGCCGTTTCGATCCATTGTTCCGCCGAATCGCGCATGTGCGACAAAAACCAGCGCACGGGCAACGAAGATTCCAAATCCGCATTGCAACAGTCGTATGCGGTATGATCCAAAAAAGCGTCTCGATCGGGTTGCGCAACGACAAACGCATATAACTTGGATAGCTTGTCGGCAAGCGCGGCTTTGCCCCCGAGCAGTTTACTCAACAGATACACTTGCGGATCCAACGCCGCTTCGTAGGCGCCGATCACCGTTTCGACGGCGCGGGCAAACAAAATGGACGCGGATTCTTCTTCCAGAATGCCGAAACTCGGATCGACCTGCGCGCGCTCGAAATCGCTGCGCAATAAATTGGCGCACATCGCATGCAACGTCGAAATATCGCACAGCGGCAAATCTTCGATCTGCTCGCGCAGATATTCCGCTTCGTCGGCGGCGCCGTTGCGCACGCGATCGCGCAATGCGCGCGCGATCCGCAGTTTGAGTTCGTCTGCGATCGCGACCGAAAACGTCACCATCATGATCCGCCGCACCGGCACGCGTATGCCCGATGCGTTATCTCCGGTCACCAGCCGCAAGACGCGCTCGATCATGACCGCGGTTTTGCCGCTGCCCGCAGATGCGGATACCAACGTATTGTCTCGGATGCTTTCCAACACCGCGCGTTGCGCGTCAGTCCATTGCGGCATCGGTTCCCTCCTTCGGCTTCGCGCGTTCCAACAAGTGCGCCAACCCGACTTTGGGCGCGTTGCGCACGCGCTCCGGATGTCTGTCGATCGCGCATGCCGTCTTGTACGCGCAATATTTGCATACGGACGCAATGCCGCCGCACGCCAGCGGCGCGGGCGCGCTGTATCCCTGCTCGATTTCGCTCGCCGCCTTTTGCGCCAAACGCAATACATAATCGGACACTTGTTCCAACTGCTCGTACGACAACAGATTGCCCCCGTAGACGATCGAACCGTACGTATCCGTCTTGGACGCCACGGGAAAAAGTCCGCTCTCTGTATTCGCTTCGCCGAGGCGCGAATCGAAATCCAAGATCTCATCGCCGTCCGCCGCAAGATAACCTTTGAGCCGCATGCGCTCCGTCGCGCTGTCCCGCCGCACGATCTTGTCGTTCATCAACAGATAAAAAACGCCCGCGGGGCGCAAGTCGCCCTGTTGCATCATCGCGCGCAAATACAAAAACATCTGAATGCGATCGCCGTACAATATACCGGACGCATCGAAGTCGATCCGACTCTTGGACTTGTAATCCAAAATCAAATAGCGATCCTTGCATACGTCGATCCGATCGATGACGCCCTGCAAACGCAACGTTTTGTCCGCCGCGCGGATCTGCAACGGCGGAATCGCCGCGTCCGGAAATCCGAATCGCGTCTCCAATCCTTGCGGACGAAAGCGCGTATATCGCATTTCGGCGCACCAACCGCGCAGCAAAAACGCGGCGCGACGGCGCACCTGATACAATGTGGCTTTGCCGTTGTCGGTCTTGTGCAAACGCTGCAACTTTTCGTCACGGGCAATCAACTCGTCCAACAGCGCATCGACGCGCGTTCGGATCGCGTCCGCCGACAGTTCGCACGCGTCGGGATACGAAAAATACCGCTCCATAATCGCATGCAATATACTGCCCGTATCGCTGACCTGCAAATCCGCTTCTTCGCGACGGCGCGCGCGCAAGACGTAATCCATATAATGTTGAAAGGGACACGACAGATATTTTTCCAATCGACTCGCCGAAATCGTACCGTCTCCCCATGCGCCGTCGCCGCGCACGCATTCGTCGTGCGCGCGTTCGCCGCTTAACAACAAATCCACGCGATCGCGTCCATGTCGCGCGCATGCGGCGTCGTACAGCATGTCCATAACGCGGTATTCGACGTCCGAAGGCTTGACGATCCCGTCGGCGATCCGCGCGCGCATCTCCAACAACTCGTGCAGCGCATTGGCGTCGCTCGCGCAATATTCGGCATAGCGCTCCGCATCCCAATCGGCGGCGGGACGCAACGTCGGCTCGACGCGCGCGCCGGTCAACTCGGCGATCTGCTCGATCACCGCGGACGGCGCGAGCACGCGTCCGTCGGTCGCCGCCTCGCAGTACGAAACGATCAACTGCTCGGAGGGCTTGACCAACGTCATCAGCAAATCGAATTTGGAAGCGCGATTGCGCGCTTTGACGTCCGGACTGACCGCGATGCCAAGTTTGTTCCAAGCGCGCGTCTCGCGTTCGGACACGATCGCGCCGTCCGCATGTTCGACCGGAAGCACGTCCGAACTCGCGCCCATTACGAACAATCGCCGAATATGCTCGTAGCGACTCTGTCCGCTCTGTCCGATAAATACGCTGTCTACAAACATCGGCACATTGCTGACTTGCACGCTTTGAATCGCAGACGACAAGATGCGCTCGAACGTCTCGCCCGACATCGCGACTTCGGACATCATCGCTTCCATCCGCGCGCACAATTGCAATATCTTGTCGCAACATTGCTGGGTCACGACCGCTTGTTCCGCATCGCCGCGCTCGATCTGTCGCAGCGCGAGTTCTTCGTTGCGTTCCGCGATGCGATTGCGTTCGAAAAACGCCCGTACCGCGCGCACGCGTCCTCCGACCGTCGTCTCCGTTCCCGCCAGCGGTTGCAACGCCGCCCATATGCGAGCGCGCACGTGTTCCGCCGCGGCGCGCCGCGCGTCGTCTCCCAATTCGAACGGCATGCGGAAGCGCGTATAATCGATCGCGTATTGCAAACAGTAATTTTCAAATTCGCAAACCTGCGCGTATTCGATCCCCAATAACGGATTCTTGGCAAAGGCGATTACGTCGCGCGCGCGGTATCCGCTGCCGACGGCGCGCAACGCCGCGGACAGCAAGTTGGCGGCAGCCTGTTTGGACAGCGAAACTTTGACGTCCATATAATACGGAATCCCGTAATCCGCAAACACGCCGCGCACGACGCTTGCGTATCTCGCGGAGCAACAGTCGACGATCGCGATGTCGCGATAACGCAAACCGTCTACGCGCACCGCATGCAAAATGCGTCGCGCGATTTCGCGCGCTTCGTCCTCGGGATCGCGCGCCCGAATCAACGCGATCTGACCGCCGTCGCTCGCAACGTCCGGCGCGCGCAGCCCGAACAATCCCCGCGCAATCGCGCGCATATCCTTGCCCATCTCCGTCGCTTCGCGTTCGATCTGCATGCGCACGCCGTTGGATTCCGCCAGCCACGCGATGCGATCGTACAACGGCTTGGGATACAAAAACGCATTGTCTCCGTCGCCGTCGGGTAAACAGACCGTCAAGGACTGCGTATGCAGCATCAGTTGTTCGACGACCTTGGTCTCGACCGCGCTCATCGCGGTAAAATCGGAGACATAGACGCGATACTCGGCGTACGCTCCGTCGCGGATGCTGTGCGCGAGCGCTTCCAGCTTGCCGGTACCGTCCGTATACGTCTGTCCGAGCGCCGCGATGTAAGCGGCGTATACGGTCACGATATCGCGGGTCTTGGCTGCCGCGCGCGCGGAAAGTTGCGGAATCGCGCGTTGCAAATCTTCGATCCCGACCGCGCTGTTGCGGATCTGCGAAATCGCCGCGTACATTTCGGACGCAAATCCGGTGAATTGCGCCGACGACGCAAAACAGGTCAGATTGTCTTTTTGCTCTTCGATCACCTTGCGCAACAGCATGACTTCGGACTGCGCGTCCAACAATCGATAAATACGGTTGCCGAGCGTCTTATCCGCCAGTCGCGAAAAACTCGCGACTTCCAGATCGAAACTGCCTGTTTTGCCCAGAATTTCGAGCGCGGCGCGTTCATAAGACAGCGTAAAGCGATCGGGCACGATCAGCAGATATTTCTGCCCCGCCCGATAATCCGCGCGCAATCGGCGCAAAATCGCTTGACTGTCCAACGCGTCCGTCAAAATCCATTGCATCATACCGATATTTTATCAGTATTTTACAGGCGTTGCAAGTATCTCGCGATTTTGTAGCGCATTTTCGTTGATAAATCGGGCAAATATGGTATAATAAAGCCATGAAAAAAGTTCTATGGATTGTGATAGTTTCGATGCTGATCTGCGGCGCGCTTGTCTTGACCGCATGCGGATCCGGCGTCCCCGCGCAACGTTTGCTCGGCAACAACGCGCCTTGGCTGAGCGGTCAGGATACGACCGAAACGACGGTATACGACGTATCCGTCGCCGCGACGGAATCCGCGCCTGCCGTGCACGGCACGTACACCGTCAAAATCAGACGCGTGCAAAATGCGGACGTAGCCGTCGGCGAAGAGACGGTAACGGGATTCAGCGGTTACTATCTGTCCGCGCATATGCAAATGGACAACGGCGACTATATGGATATACAGGCGACGGTCGGCACGGACATGTCGCTCAAACAGTCGTACATGAAGAAAAAAGATTCGGTCGCGCGCAACGGCGAAGTGTATACCCAAATCGGCAAGGAAAACGACGGCGTATACGAGACGTCCTACGAACGCATAAGCGCGTCCGGCGATACGGAAACGACGGAAGTCGGCTCCGCAAAGTTCAAACACAAGGAATTCCAAAGCGCGCCGTACGCAGACAATACGATCTTGTACATGCTGGTACGGTGTCTGAATGCGGACAGCGCGACCGCGGTCACGCTCGATGTATTCCAATACGCGACCGGTCAGGTCACCAACGCGCGTATGGGGCTGGTCTCCGCCACGCCGGCGGATATCGCGCTTGCGGACGCGCAGACGGAAGACGCCTGCACCAAAGTCGCATGCCTGCCCTATGCGATCGCGTCCACGGAGACGTTCCCCGGACAAGGGACTTCTCTCAACGTCTATATCGCCAAAGAACCGATCAACGGCGTACTGCGTCCGATCTGTAAGTTTATCGAAGATCGCACGACCTATACGATGATCTCGACGCAAACCGTCGTCAACGCTTAAACGGCGGCGGCAAAGGCAAAGCGGGAGCGTCCGATACGGGGCGCTCTTTTTTCTTGCGTTCGGCAAGCAGTTGCGCGATCTTGGACTGCAAATACAGCGTCTTGCGGTATAACAAGTAATTGTTGGCTTTTTCTCGGTTGAGCAGATCGATCAGGTGCGCGACCTGTTGCGACTGGCTCTGCTCTTCCAACGCTTCCATAAAAGCGCGGCATTGACGGATGATCTCTTCCGTCGTCGGCGTCCCGTCCATACGTTCATACCCCCGTGTTCTCGTGCATACATATGAGACGAACGGAGGAAGTATGCCCGAATTATTCTTTGAAACCGCCCGTCAATGTCTGCTGATCAACGGCGCGCCCGCGCCCGATCTGCGTTACCGCGCCGCGCATAACGAGACGTTCGGCGTCTGGATCACCGCGCCGGACGGTTGTCTGCCGATCGGCATCACGCTGCGCACCGTGCACGGCGTGCTCCAACCGCACCCGCGCGTACGCATATGCGATTACGGAAACGGTCAATATCGCGTCCGCGCAAACTTTTGCAAAATCGCAGACTTCTTGCCGCCCGTACCTTATCTGCAAAGTTGCGCGACGATCGACAAAGTAACGCACTATCTGACATGTTACCGACAGGGCGGCTACGCGCTGACGATCGAAACGGCAACCGAAACCCATACGTTGCACACGCCCGCCGAGCTGTCCGACGTGCGTCTGCGTTGCAACCGCGTAGGCAACTGCCAAATGATCGTCATACGCGCCGATTGCGGCAGACGCAAATATCTCGCGATCTTGCTCTACGACGGCGACTACCGTCCGCTGATGGATACGCTGTGCGACGCGATCGAAACGCGGGACGACTGTCTGATCCTGACCGACGACATCGACGACATGACCCAACACCGCATCGTGCGCACGCTGCGATACGAAGCGGGATGTTACAAAGAGACCGACCGACGCGTGATATGCCGCCGTCCCGCAAGTTGCGCGGACGAATTGCTGTGTTACCAGTTTTGCGAAAGTCTGCATTGCGGCGATCTGACGCTGTGTCGCGACCTGTGCGACAGAACATTGCAAAACATGGATTACCGCGCGTACTTCGGCGATTTCGTCGAGATCTGCGAATGCCCGCAGTATCGCCCGCATCGGATCGGGCTGTGCTACGCCTGTCCCAACGGCGATCTGCAAGTGCGGTACTTCGATTTTACGATCCGCAACGGGCTGATTCACTCGATCGCGCGATACATCGAAGAGCGTTAAAAAACATAAAAAATACCGATAAAATTCTACCCTATTCACAAAATATATGATATGATAAGATCATCAACGAATAGGAGCGCATCAACTTGAATTTACTGGCTGCGGCATTAGGTCCGATCGAATTGTTGGCATGCATTTTGGCAGTGGTGTTCATTCCGCTGATCCTGTGGTCGTTCGTGACGTCCATACGCGTGCATACAACATTTGCAAAGTATAAAAAAGTACATTCCGAAACGGGAAAAAACGCCGCGCAGGTCGCGCGCGAAATTCTCGACGCCCGCGGTTGCTATACGGTGGAAATCCGCCATACGTCGGGACGCTTGAGCGATCACTACGATCCCAAAACCAATTGCGTCTATCTGTCCGACAGCACGTATTCCAGTTCGTCCGTCGCGGCGATCGCAGTCGCGGCGCACGAAGTCGGACACGCGATCCAATATGCGGAAGAATATGCGCCCGTCAAAGTGCGCACCGCGCTCGTGCCCGTCGTCAATTTTACGTCCAAGCTGTCTATGCCGTTGTTGCTGATCGCGTTGATTTTGGAAATCTTCGCATACGTGGGCAGCATCTCGATGCGGCTGAGCAATCTTTTCCTGTTGCTCGCGATCCTATGCTATGCGGCGTATTGCATCTTTACGCTGGTCACGTTGCCGACCGAGTTCAACGCTTCCAAGCGCGCCAAGGACATCCTTGCCGAAGACGGCATTTTGACCGAACAGGAAATCTCGTATGCTTCCAAAGTCCTGCGCGCCGCGGCTATGACGTATGTCGTCGCATTTGCGATCGCGGCATGGCAAATGCTGCGCTTGATCCTGATCTTCGCATCGCGTCGCCGTCGCGATTGATCCAAACGATACCATTCAAAAACGACGCGAATCGATTCGCGTCGTTTTCGTTTATCGGATTTGCATTTACTGCGGTTGTACCGATACGACGATCGTACAAGATACGTTGGGATACAATTTCAACTCGACGTCGTAATTGCCGACGAATTTCAAATTCTCTTTGAGCACGACTTTCTTTTTGTCCACTTCGTACCCCATCGCAACCAATTCGTCCGCGATCTCTTTGCTCGTCACCGCGCCGAACGGCTTGCCGTTCTCTCCGCAACGAATGCGTACGACAGCCGTCTTGCCATGCAACTCTTTGGCGCGCGCAAGCGCGGCTTCCAACTCCTGTTGCCGACGACGTTCCGTAGCGGCTTCTTTCTGACGGGTCTCGTTGACGATCTGCGGAGTCGCCTGAACGCCCCAACCGTTGCGCAACAACACGTTGCGCGCATAACTGTCTTTCACGTCAATGATTTCGCCCTTTTTGCCCTGCGCCTTTACGTCCTGCGTCAATAATACTTTCATATATGCGCTCCTTTTGTATCAGTATAACACGTTCCGACGCGCATGGCAATCCCAAAACGTATATTCCCGACGCGATCGCGCATAATCAAAATAAAAAACAAGAAGGAGATTTTCCATGAAAGGACTCAAATGTACGACGCACAACTGCACGCACAACCGCAACTGTCACTGCCATGCGGGCATCATCAACGTCGGCAAAACCGGCGTCTGCATGACCAAACAAAAACGGGAATACGGCATCTTGGAGCAAAACGCCGTCAATCTCGAAGCCGCGCGCGACTTCGATTTTTCGGACAGCGACGACTTGCTGATCCAATGCGATTCGACCAAATGCAAGTTCAACCGCGACCGCATCTGCACATCCAATGCGGTACACGTCGGAGACAGCGTATTGCGCACCAAATGTTATACCAAAAACGTGCAGTCTTAAACGTCTTTGCAGTACAACAAATCCCCGGGCGGATCGCCCGGGGATTTGTTTTGGAGATAGATATGATGTGATGAATGCGTCTGAATTATTTGTCGCCTTCCGGCAGATACTGCATGACGTCTACGGCTTTGCCGTCTTTGGTCAGTTCGAGATGAATGTGCGGGGTCTGCGCGATCTCCGCAACGCCGTCCGCCGAAACCACGCCGAGCACATCGCCCTGTTTGACTTGCGCGCCGGCCTCCAACGTTACGTCCGCAAGCAGCTTATACGTGCTGACGAAACCGCCTTCGTGCTCGATCGTAACGCTCGTTCCCCAGAACGGATCTTTGGTCACTTTGGATACTTTGCCGTCAAATCCGCACAGCACCTGCGTCCCTGCATCGGCGACCAGATCGACGCCCAAATGCGTTGCCCAATGTCCTTGCGTCGGATTGTGCACGAGATTGGTATCGTCAAATCCGATATCCACGCTCGTCTGCGCGAACGGCGACGTCATCAGGAACACGAACGGCTTGGGATCTTCCGGCTTACCGGGGTTCGGATCCTCCGGCTGTCCGGGCGTGGGGTCTTCCGGCGTCGGATCCGGCGTATTGATGACGGGCGTGTCCGGCTCGTCACGGTTGGCGTTGACGACCGCGGCGACCGTAATCATCGCGCCGATTGCCAGAATACATACGATCATCAAAATGAAGTATATATTCTTTTTGAAAAATGCGACGACTTTGTTATTGGCGGCGCCGCTATGTTCGGTACTTTTCTTCTTCATGGTAATCCTCCATATGTTATTTATGTATCAATATCCGCCCAACAACATCGGCGTGCCTACGACGATTCTGCCCGCAACGCAAGCGATCTGTACGTTGACTTTGTTGCCGTCGATCGAAACGCTGTCCCGCAAACGATTGGTATGGCACGTATAGACGTTGCCCTGTTCGATCGGCGCGATGCCTACGATGGACGCGCGCATCGTCTCGATCACCGTGTCCAACGACATGTCAGCAGACGCATAATACTTGCTCACGCCGAGCACGCGGGCGTCCGACGGCATTTGCGCTTGCTCGTCATACGTGCGATACGCGGTCATATTGGTCATCGGAACGCGTTCGAAACCGGGCAAGTCCCCCAGATCCGTCGCTATGTACCATTCGGTATACATTGCGCCCGTCGGCATCTGCGACGTTTGCGACAGCGTGCATTGAATCGCGACCGCCACTGCCAGAATCGCCACGATTGCCGTCAATTTTTTCATACCGCACCTCCGCACGAGTAAGTGTTGCCGCGATGCGCCGATTTATACATGCAAAAACCATACAAAAAACCGCCCGAATGCATCGAACGGTTGAAAAGCCGAATTCATATTTTGTCGCCGATCGGCGTTTGCGCCCTGCGCGAAGAATTACAGCGCGCCTTGCAGTCTCAACAGACTGTACGCCGGACAAATCGCGCCCGCGTCCTGCGTCAACTGCCACAGTTTTTCATACGGCAGATACGTACTCATCCAATATCCGGCGTCCGGAAACAACCTGCGAAATGTCTTGCACCGCTCGCGCAGTCCGTCGCGCAACGCCGTCCACCATGCGGCAAAGTCTGCTCGGTATTCGCTCAATACGTGCATGCGCTGCGCATCCATTGTCTGCGCCGCTGCAAGTACGATATACTCCGAACTGTCGCCGCCGCACGCGCGCGCCAGGCGCACGCACGCCTGCGTCCAATCGCACGGCACGCGCAAAGACGGTTGTTGCGCCAGTCGGATATACCCGATTACCGTCTGCGCCGTCGCGCTCAGCATTCGATGTATGCCATGCGGAACCGCCTGATCGCATACGCATTCGATCAAATCGCCCAAGACGTCGCAAGCCGTTTGTCCCCATAGTCCGCCTTGCGCATGCAAACCGATCTGCGCAAGCGCGCACGCCAACGTCACCGGTTTGTCCTGCGCGTTTTCCACCTGTTGCAAACACGTTTCCCACAACCGATAATCGCGCTCCCACAACGCCTCGCACGCAGATTGCGGATCGTATGCGCCGCGCATACGGTATTCGACCAAGTCCGCGCCGCGCGCAACGAGACTCCCGTATCCGGCGGCGACGGCAATCGGCGCGGCGTTTTGCAACCACGGTTCGACGAGAATCGCATGCAGCGGACTATGCGCGGTATACGAAACGCGCTTGGCGCCGTTGCCGAGTACGCATACGGGCAACAAATAATCAAAATCAAACGGAGACGCCGGCACGGCAATCCAATCGCATCCGCGTACGTGCGCGGCGTATTTGGTCAAATCGAATACGCACGACTCTCCCAGCGCGACCAACAGCCGCACGTCGTCCGCCAACCCGATCAAATCCGCTGCGCTCTCCTGCGTGCGCTCCGCATGATCGGGATACGTTACGCGCGTGACGCGGTAGCCGTTCCGCTCCAAAATATCCGCCGCGGAATCCGCCGCAGGCAAATACTCCTGCGACGCGACCAACGCCAAATGCCCGCCCGCGAGCGCGTCTTTGCACGCATCCGCGAGCGTCTGCAAATCGCGCGTCAACTGTATCGACCGCGTGCCGCCGCGATGCGTCTTGCCGCATGCGCATACGCCGTCTACCGGTTCAAAACGCTTCAAATCCACCATCGTATCACCAACAAAAAAGATACCACACTTGCCGTGCGGTATCGTGTCGGGTCTTGTCGAATCGCGGCGATCGCTGTCAGATCCGCAGACGCGCCATCGTATCCAAAAAGAATTGCATGTCCTCGTCACGTACGATCGTCACGCAGAAGTATTCGTCTACGGGCGGATATTTGTAATGCCGCACGATAATTCCTTGCTCGCGCAACTGATACGCGACTTCGCTTGCGGGGACGTTGGGGGGCTTGACCATCAGAAAATTAGCGCCCGACGGCAGCACCTGACATTGCATCGCGCGCAGACGTTCGGCGACGTTTTCCCGCGTACGCACGATCCGATGCACGGTCTGCGCCAGATAGTCCTTGTCGCCGATCGCCGCCGTCGCGATCGTCTGCGTAAACGTATCCATCGGATAATGTCCCAAAGACTGCTTGATCGTACGCAGTCCGCTGATCAGCTCGGCATCCGCCACCGCATATCCGCATCGCAGTCCCGCCAACCCGAACGCTTTTGCAAACGTCCGCACGACGACCAGATTGGGATAATCGGACACAAACGCGGCGATCGAACAGTTGGAAAACTCCGCATATCGCTCGTCCACGATGACGATTTTGTCCGCATTTTCGCGCACGATCTGCAACATATCGTTGCGTCCGATCGTCGTACCGGTCGGAATGTCGGGATTGGTAATCAACAATCCGTGCACGGGCAGATCGCGGAAATGCTCCGCGCTCAGTCGAAAATCTTCCGGCACTTCGATTCCGCGGTGCTTGACGCCGTACATGCGCAACGCCGTACGATACAGACGGTTGGTCATATCGGCGCTGGCGACTTCGTCGCCGGCATCGAAAAACGTCGGGATCGTCAGCGAAATGATTTCTTCTTCCCCGTTGGCGACAAACACCTGATCGGCGCGCAAACCGTGAAACGCGGCAATCGCCTCCGACAGTTGGCTGCACTGCGGATCGGGATACAAATTGAGTTGCTCGAACGCAAATCCGCGCGCGGCCTCGATCGCCTTCGGCGAAGGCGGGTACGGGCTTTGCGTCGTATGCAAAGACAACAGATTCGGATCGTCCACATATTCCGCGTCGATGTGCGGAAATACCGAACGGCTCAATTGGGACAAATAGCTCATGCAATTCTCCGCAGAGTGGTTTCTGTATAAGATTTTATCATATTCGCATATTCCTGTCAACCCGCCCGACGACGCGCCGCATCCAATCGACAAAAAAAGACCCGCTCCGAAACGGAACGGGTCAAAATTTTGCGATACAGGTCGATTACTTGATTTCGACTTCTGCGCCGGCATCTTTGAGTTTGGCAGCGATTTCGTCCGCAGCCTCTTTCGCAATGCCTTCTTTGAGCGTGTTGGGAGCGCCGTCGACGAGCTCTTTCGCTTCCTTCAAGCCCAGACCGGTCAACTCTCTGACGACCTTGATGACCGCGATCTTGTTCGCGCCCGCGCTCTTCAAAATCACGTCGAATTCCGTCTTCTCTTCCGCCGCGGCAGCTGCGCCGGCGCCGGCAGCCGGACCGGCAGCGACCATTGCAGCCGCGCTTACGCCGAACGTTTCTTCGATTGCTTTTACCAGATCGTTCAGTTCCAGAACGGTCATACCTTTGATCTCTTCGATGATATTCTTGATATCTGCCATTTTTGTATTCCTCCGATTATAATTTGATTTTGGTTGGAAGTCCGTATACAATTACGCTTCCTGTTTCTTTGCCACCTCGGACAAAGCTCTTGCAAGTGCGCTGAGCGGACTTTGCAACATACCGAGCAATTGCGCCAAAAGCACTTCCTTGGACGGAATGCTGGCCAATTTCTCTACGACGTCGGCGCCGATATAGCCGCCGTCCATCATACCGCATTTGATCTGCAACGCTTTGATCTTCTTCGCGTTTTCGGCAACGATCTTCGCCGGAGCCAACGCATCGCCGTGTGCAAACGCCACCGCGGTCGTGCCTTCCAGGTGCGAATCGAATCCTTCGATACCGAGATCTTTGAGCGCTTTCAGGAACAGACGGTTTTTCAACACGCGGTACTCGACGTCCTGCGCACGAAACTGCGCGCGCATCGCGGTGTCTTCCGCAACGGTAATACCCTTGTATTCCAACACGACCATGCTGTTGCTGCTCTGAATCTTCGCTTTGATCTCTTCGATCTGCTTGCCTTTGAGTTCTCTAGCTGCTGACATGTATAACCTCCTATAAGAATAAAGTCTCCGTGCCGAAGACACAGAGACCGATTACTTACGTGATCGAATATCTCCCTCGGCAAGATATTTAAGCGCTCGCGCGCACTTGCTGTCTTCGGTAGACGATTTTACTATATTATAACGATCCGAAACGCGGGTGTCAAACGAATCCGCCCACTTTTTCGGATTTACGCATCCGCCCGCCCTTCGACGGGCGAATGCATCGGATATCGTTACTGCTTGGCCGCGATCTTGACGCCGGGTCCCATCGTGCTGGACACGCTGACGCTGCGGATATACTGACCTTTCGCCGCGGCGGGTTTTGCCTTGACGATCGCATCGAAAACGGTATTGAAGTTTTCCGCCAGTTTTTCCGTGCCGAACGACTTCTTGCCGATCGCGACGTGAATGATGTTACCCTTGTCCAAACGGTACTCGACCTTACCGGCTTTGATTTCTTTGACCGCTTTGGTCACGTCCATCGTGACGGTACCGCTCTTGGGGTTGGGCATCAAGCCTTTCGGTCCCAAAATCTTACCGATACGACCGACCAGTCCCATCATGTCCGGCGTCGTAACGCAGACGTCGAACTCGAACCAGTTCTCGTTCTTGATCTTGTTGATCAATTCTTCGCCGCCGACATAGTCCGCGCCTGCCGCTTCCGCCTCGTCCGCTTTCGCGCCCTTGGCGATGACCAAAACGCGGGACGTCTTACCGGTACCGTTGGGCAACACGACGACGCCGCGCACCTGCTGGTCCGCATGACGGGAGTCAACGCCCAATTTGACGTGCAGTTCGATCGATTCGTCAAACTTTGCCGTAGCGGTTTTGACCGCCAGATCCAACGCGTCCGCGACTTCGTACGCCTTGGTCGCATCGACGAGCTTGGAAGCTTCTACATATCTTTTACCTTGTTTCATACGTCCGTCTCCTTACTCTTCGACCGTGATACCCATGCTGCGCGCGGTACCTTTGATCATGCTCATCGCCGCTTCCAACGATCCCGCGTTCAAATCGGGCATTTTGGTGGTAGCGATTTCTTTGACCTGCTCTTTGGTCAGTTTCGCAACTTTGTCCTTATTGGGCTTTGCGGATCCGCTTTCGATCTTGCAAGCCTTTTTGATCAGGACGGGAGCGGGCGGCGTTTTGAGAATAAACGTAAACGACTTGTCTTCGTAGATCGTCATGACGACGGGCAGTACGAGACCTTCTTGTCCGCGAGTCTTTTCGTTAAACTCTTTGGTAAAGCCCGGAATGTTGATACCGTGCGGACCGAGCGTGGAACCGACCGGCGGTCCCGGAGTTGCCTTACCGGCGGGCAATTGCAGTTTTACAATCGCCTTGATCTTCTTTGCCATAGTAATAACCTCCTATCGCAATCGTGGTGATAACGAGCGTCATGCTTTGGATTTTGGCGCTCTCCCATGCCCCGAAGGGCGCTTTGACTAAATTTTTTCTACCTGTCCGAATTCCAGTTCCACGGACGTGTCTCTGCCGAACATGGATACGGATACTTTGACTTTTTGCAGATCGGACTTGATCTCTTTGACTTCGCCGATAAAGTCGATCAACGGACCCGCGATGACTTTGACGTGATCGCCGACGACGAACTTCAAATCCTCGACGTTGATCTTTTCCAACTGCGCCCGTTTGACTTCTTCCGGCGTCATCGGCAAAGGCTTGCCGTCGAATCCGCTGCAAAAATCGATCACGCCTCTGGTCTGTCTGACCATGTACCAGACGTCTTTGGTATAGATCATCTTAATAAAAAGATAATTCGGATATTTTTTGCGCATGACGGTCTTGCGCTTGCCGTTGCGCTCGACGATGTCTTCCTCTTCGGGCATCACGACTTCGAAGATCAACTCCTGAAAGCCGTTGATGTCGATCATCTGTTTGAGCGACTCTTTGGCAATCGTTTCATAACCGTACTGCGTCTGCAACACATACCATTGCGGTTGGGACATATCGATCATATATCAGCCCTCCATCCCCGGCACCAACAGCTTCAACAGCAACAGGCACAGGCTGTCGAATCCGAAGATAATCAATACGAATACCAATACGACGACCAAAACCGTGCCGAGCTTGACGAACGTATCTTTGCGCGTGAGCCAGGTGACCTTTTTCAACTCCGCAAACATCTCTTTGAAAGCTCGTCCGATGCGTTGGAAAAAGCGAACGAAAAGATTGGGCTTCTTGTCCGCCTGCTTGCCGGATTTCTTCTTGGGAGCGGGAGCGGGCGGGTTCGTCGACGAACTCAGTTGCGCGTCGCCGAGCGCGCGCGTACCGACTTCCTGTTCCACATACGAAGATTTCTTGTTATGCTTTCCCATGCTATCCCCCGTTTACTTATTTGGTTTCTTTATGCAGGGTCGTCTTTTTGCAGAATTTGCAATACTTCTGCATTTCCAATCTGTCCGGAGTGTTTTTCTTATTTTTATACGTATCGTAATTGCGTTGCTTACATTCGGTACAAGCCAAAGTGATTCTTGTTCTCATTGTAAACACCTCCAAAAAAATTACACCCCCATAGTGAGTGCGTAATCATTCTAGCACAGACCATGGGGATTGTCAAACGGATTGATCGGATTTTACAAAGAAATCCGACGAATTATTTTTGCTCGTCCTGCGTGTCTTTCGCCTGCCCTTCGGCGTGTTCCTGCTCGGCGAAAAATCCTTGCGCGGGCACGGTCTTCGCCTTGTAGATCGACTTCTTGCGTTCTTTGAGCATCTTGCGGATCTGCGCCTTTTGCTCGATCTGTTCCGCATAGATCGGATAGAACGACGACACCATGCCGGACGCGGATTTCATCAACTTGGACGTGATGCGCATCGTGCTCACCGGCATCACGCGCATGCCGAAATCCATCAGCTTGGCGATAAAGTCGGTCTTGACGAACATCTTGCGTTTGCGGATCGCCTTGTTGACGATGCGCTTGGCGGCGGTCTTGGCGGTAATGCCGACGTTTTGGACGAGATTGTCCGCCTTGTTGCCGACTTCGCCTTCCGATTCGCGCGCTTTATAAATATCCGTCTTAACGGGTCCGGGCATCACGCAGCTGCAAAACTTGCCGAAACCGCGCAATTCCTGATCCAAGCACGCGCTCAGTCCCCATACGCCCGCTTTGGTCGCCGAATAAATGCTCTCGCCGCCGACCGGCAAAATCGCCGATGCGGACGCGACGTTGACGATCCCGCCGAACGGACTGCGTTTGATCGCCGGCATCATCGCGTGGCACGCAGACACGACGCTGACCAAATTGGTATGCAAAACGGTCTGGATCTGTTGCGCCGTCAAACCGCTGTACGGCAAAAACGGCTGAATCATCCCCGCGTTGTTGATCAGCAAATCGGTATGGAATCCGATCTGCTCCATCTCGTCCGCAAACTCCAACCACGCCTGTTGCGACGAAATGTCGAATCTGCGATAGCTGAAGCGATCTCCGAGCAGACGTTTCATTTCCTGCAATTTCGCTTCGTTTCGGGCGATTCCGACGATGTTGCACGCGTATTTCTGCGCAAGTATCAACGCGATTTCTTTGCCCATGCCGGTCGAACATCCGGTCAAGACGACGTTGCGTCCGTAAATCCAATTTTTCTTTTTAGACATAGAGCACCCTCTTTGATTTTTCAGTCACATGTATTGTAGTGGCTTTCCCGAAAAATGTCAAACAGTTTGCCAGCTTTTTCACATTGCGGCGAAATTTTACATTTTTTGTCGACGCATGCGCCGATTCCCCGACACAGAAGCGCGGTTTTGCGCGTCCGACGAACTGGTCGCGCAAGCCGAAACGCTTGTGCGCATGGAAAATATCAGTTCTTCGATTGCTTTTTGCGGATTCGTCGCATGCTCAATTGCGTCAGCCAGATCGCCAATAGCAACAGCGTCATCGCAGACCACATCGCGGTCGCGACGATCAAGATCCGCTTGAACCAATCGATATCCTCCGCAGACACATTGCCGCCTGCACTGCCGTTATTGCCGTCGGTTGCGAAATCAAACTCGTACGGCGCGCTCTGCGTCGGCGTCTCCGTTACCTGTCCATCGTCCGCGATAAACACGTAGTTGCTCGCGCTGTCGCCTTTCAACTTCGCGACGACGCTGTACGTCTGCCCCGCCTGCAACGCGTCTTCCGCCACGACGTTGCCCGCTGCGTCGCGATACTCGTATTCGATCTCCACTTTGCCGTCGTACTCCGTCGGCAGTT
>ERZ779629.283-NODE-283-length-22209-cov-6.015844_pt1 | contig 22209 bp, 10 predicted proteins | sample MGYA00514192_ERZ779629 | MGnify/ENA primary metagenome ERZ779629 (study PRJEB29562, sample SAMEA4376709) | mouse gut metagenome | isolation source: Cecum | study: EMG produced TPA metagenomics assembly of the A DSS colitis mouse model was used to assess the... | reverse complement strand
ATGTCATATTATTATCAAAATATCGGAAAGTTTCATTGACAATATAAGCGTTATATGTTACAATGTAGTCTAACATAGGCTACTTTTAAGGCGAAAATGATTATTGAGTGGAGGACACATTTACGATGAACGCTGAGTTAAAAATAAGAGAATTGATTGAGAAAAGTGTATCTGAAATTATTCAGAATATACAAAAAGGACTAGGAATGCAGTCGTTTTCACAAATTATAGAAAAAACGACAGAAATCGTTCATCAACTTGGTACATCTTTAATTGAAGAGCTAATTGCAGAAATGGACGAATTATATAATGAAGAACGTGATCGCAAACTCATTCAGATGCGAAATCGTAAAACTAGAAAAATGCTTACACAAATTGGCGAGATAAATATGCAGCGACGTCTTTATTTAGATAAACAAACAGGACATTACTTTTTTGCGGTCGATGAATTACTTGATATTGAAAAGCATAGTCGTATTGAAAAAGGCTTAAAGAGTCAATTAATCGCAAATGCGACATTGACGAGTTACGGCAAGGCAAGTGAATTGGTTGGGCATAAAGTTTCACGTCAGACCGTTCATAACATAGTAAAAAAGTTGCCTACTGAAAATGTCAAAGTATGTTCTCAAGGCTATAAATCGATTGACAGAATATTTATTGAGGCCGATGAGGATCATATCCATTTGAATACAGGAAAAAGTGCTGAAGTCAAACTTGTTTACGTTCACGAGGGAACTCGAGACGTTGGCAAGGGAAGAACGGAGCTTATTAACTCGAAATATTTTGTATCTACCAAAAGCAGCGATGATATTTGGGAGCAAGTTTTTGATTACGTTTATAGTCAATATCAAGTCAGTAATGCCGAAATACATATATCCGGCGACGGGGCAAGTTGGATAAAAGAGGGGCTTAATTACTTTCCGAAAGCAAAATATCATCTTGATAAATTTCACGTTTACAAATCGATTACGGACGTCAGCGGTCCGGATAAGGAGATGCGACGCTCTGTAATTCATTCTATAGAATCAAGAGATTTTAATACAATCCGCAGTCTTTATTCAGCTCGAGGACAGTCGATAAATAGTGTACAAGGGCGTAGGCACGTCGCAAACGGGTTATTTTATTTGGAAAACAATTTTGACGAAATTGATTTAACAAAACGGTTTTCTTGTGCTGCTGAAGGACACGTATCGCACGTATTATCAGCTAGGCTTTCATCAAGACCTATGGGGTGGAGTATTCTTGGTGCAGAACGCATAGCAAAACTTCGAGCTTACTATTTTAGTGACGGAAAATTTTCCAATATTGCTTTGAATAAAAAAACACAAAATGATAGTTATCCCAAAGGTAGAAAATACGTGCATATCGCTAAAAAGTTAAGTGATAATTGTGGGGGAATACCGACAGCCCACGTTGTCGGTATTGACGGAATAACAAACGGTTTAAGCGTATTATTACGGTCTGTATTAAGAAGTAGCTAAATGCAAAATCAAAAAAATTGACATTTCATTAAAATCAATATATACTATAGTAAACAAAAGGACAAGCAGGGGATATTATGAGTTATTATTTACCAAAAATCAAAATACCTAAAAGCGGACATTATTACGTACTGTATTGTAATAATCAGCAAGTTGTAGCTCAATTTGTTTCGCAATCTTGTTGGAATTTAACATTTCGTATAGTCGACGATTCTTATATTGATTCCGTAGATGGCGAATTTGTTCGTGGTAATTATAGTATCAAATTTATTTAACTTAATCAGATATAAATATTTTTTATTGCTGTTGCTATGATGCAATGGCAATTTTTCTATGGATTATATTAAAAACGCAAAGAAAAAACGTGTAAAATGAATGAAATTGTGAGTATTATTGAGTTTGGTATATAAATAAAAATTTTCTGAATTTGTGCGGAAAAAACTTGACACGACCGGACTGCGCGCGTAGCTTGACGCGTCATCAAAAAAGTATTATACTAATCCCGTATCGCCCGACGACGGACAAGACGGCGCGGCGGTGCGGAAACTAGCATGGGAGCATTCCGAAATGGGACTTTTTCGAACTTTATTCCCCAGTCATAACGATCGCGAACTGAAAAAACTCGGCAAGATCGCCGATCGCATCGAGGCGTTGGAACCGCAGTTCCAAGCGATGACGGACGAAGAATTGCGCGCTTGCACGCAGAGCTACCGCGATCGGATCGCGCAAGGCGAGGATCTGGACAAGCTGTTGCCGGAAGCGTTTGCGACCGTGCGCGAAGCGAGCAAACGCGTACTCAATATGCGGCACTTCCGCGTGCAGCTGATCGGCGGCATCGTATTGCATCAGGGGCGCATCGCGGAGATGCGGACGGGCGAAGGCAAGACGCTGGTCGCGACGCTGGCGGCGTATCTCAACGCGTTGCCCGGCAAAGGCATGCACATCGTCACGGTCAACGATTATCTCGCGCGCCGCGACGCGGAGTGGATGGGCAAGATCTTCCGCTTTCTCGGTCTGACGGTCGGCGTCAACGTCGCGCAGATGACGCCGCAGGAAAAACAGCAGGCGTACGCGTGCGACATCCTGTATTCGACCAACAACGAATTGGGCTTCGACTACCTGCGCGACAACATGGTCAAGAAAAAGGAGTCCCGCGTCCAGCGCGAACTCCATTTTGCGATCGTCGACGAAGTGGACAGCATCCTGATCGACGAAGCGCGTACGCCGTTGATCATCAGCGGGCGCGGCAACAAGTCGTCGGAAGGCTATGTGCTCGCCAACCGCTTCGTCAAGAATTTGAAGGGCGAATATTACGTCTGTCCCGAATGCGGCAAACAAGTCGTCGCGGACAAGGACGACAACGGCAACGTCGTCTGCGCGGACTGCGGCGTCGCGTGCGAAAATCGCAGCGATTACGAGTTGAGCGAAAAGGATAAGACGGTATTTCTCAACGAAAACGGCGCGGCGAAAGCCGAAGAGTACTTCCATATCGAAAATCTCGCCGATTACGAGAATCAGGAGCTCAAACATTATATCGACAACGCGTTGCGCGCCAACTACATCATGCGGCGCGAGACGGATTATCTGGTGCGCGACGGCGAAGTCGTGATCGTAGACGAGTTTACCGGACGCGAAATGATCGGACGGCGGTACTCGGGCGGTCTGCATCAGGCGATCGAAGCCAAGGAAAACGTAACCGTGCGCTCGGAAGACAAGACGCTTGCGACGATCACGTTCCAGAATTTCTTCCGTTTGTATCGCAAGATTTCCGGCATGACCGGTACCGCGAAGACGGAAGAGACCGAATTCGAATCCATCTACAAGCTCGACGTCGTCGTGATCCCGACCAACAAACCGATCGTGCGCCGCGACGAGCAGGACAAACTGTACGTCAACGAAGACGCGAAATATCGCGCGATCATCCGCGACGTCATGGAATGTCACGAACGCAAACAGCCCGTGCTCGTCGGTACTGTCAGCGTCGAAAAGAGCGAAAAGCTGTCCGCCGCGCTCAAAAAATACAAAGTGCCGCACAAGGTGCTCAACGCGAAGAATCACGCGCTCGAAGCCGAGATCGTCGCGCAGGCGGGACAGGTCGGCGCGGTCACGATCGCGACCAACATGGCGGGGCGCGGTACGGATATTTTGTTGGGCGGCAATCCCGAATTTCTCGCCAAACGCAAGCTGGAAAGTCTGGGTTACGCGCACGACGCGATCGAGACGGCGGCGTCCTTCTTCCATACGGACGACGAACAGATCCTCAAAGCGCGCGAAGAATATCGCAAATATTACGACCTGTTCGCCAAAGATACCGAGGCGGAAAAACAGCAAGTCGTCGCGTTGGGCGGTCTGCGGATAATCGGTACCGAGCGGCACGAATCGCGCCGCATCGACAACCAGCTGCGCGGTCGAAGCGGTCGTCAGGGCGATCCCGGCTCGTCGGTCTTCTATCTGGCGATGGACGACGACATGATGCGCAGATTCGGCGGGGAGCAGATGCAGGCGATCGTGAGCAGATTGGCGCTCGATCCGGACGAAGCGATTCAGGCGAAAATCCTGACCAACCGCATCGAGGCGGCGCAGGCGCGTTGCGAAGATCGCAACTTCTCGATCCGCAAGCACGTGCTCGGATACGACGACGTGATGAATCGTCAACGCGAAATCATCTATTCGCAACGCAAGATCGTATTGGACGAGTTGCGCGTGCACGAACAGATTCTCGCGATGATCAAAGGCGTGATCGAACGCATCGTACCCAAGTACGTGGACTATAAAGAAGATCACCGCAATTGGGATTACGAGCAATTCAACCGCGAACTGGAAGAAGTCGTGCTCGAAGCGGGCACGCAGCTGATGACGCCGCAGTATGTCGAAGATCACTCGACCGAGCAGGATATGGCGGACGGCGTGTACGAGACGGCTTGCGCGCAGTACGAAGCGAAGATCGCCCGCGCGCAACAGGAAATCGGCATGGATTTCGAACTGTTCGAGCGCGACTGCATGCTGTACAACGTCGATTCCAAATGGATGGAGCATATCGACGCGATGAGCGAGCTCAAACAGGGCATCGGATTGGTCGCGTACGCGCAGCGCGATCCGGTGTTGGTGTATAAGAAAGAAGGCTTCGACATGTTCTACGACATGATCGAGAAGATTCAGTACGACACGGTGCGCGTGCTGGTCAAGTCGCATTTCGAGAAAAAGACGGAGACCGCGTCGCGCGAAGAGCGCAACGTGCGCACGAACAATCCGGGGCAAACGGTCGAGACCGTCAAACGCGACGGCAAGAAGATCGGACGCAACGATCCGTGTCCGTGCGGCAGCGGCAAAAAATACAAACAGTGTTGCGGACGCAACGGCTGAGCGCGGGGAGTAAGACGATGATATTGATGGATCAGGCAAAACAGGATATTGCGGCGTTGCACAAGCAGTTGTCCGAAGTCGGCGACGCGCTCGACTTGGACGCTTTGCGCGCCCGCAAGCAGGAACTGGAAGCCAAGCAGATGGCGGACGGATTCTGGAACGACATCGCCGCGGCGCAAACAGTCAATCAGGAACTGGCGCGCGTGGAAGGCAAACTCAAACATTATACGTCCCTGTCGGGCAGATTGGACGACGCGGAAGTGCTGTTGCAACTGTGCGTCGAGAGCGGCAGCGACGACGAAGAACAGGAGATCGCCGACGAAGTCGCGGCGCTGACCAAAGAGATCGAAGCGCTTAAACTGGAAACGTTGCTCAAAGGCAAGTACGACGCGAACAACGCGATCCTGACGTTGCACGCGGGCGCGGGCGGCACGGAGGCGCAGGACTGGACGAGCATGTTGTATCGCATGTATACGCGTTATGCCGAGCGCGCCGGTTACAAGGTGCGCGTGCTGGACAATCTGGCGGGCGACGAAGCGGGCATCAAGAGCGTCACGTTTACCGTCGAAGGCGAAAACGCGTACGGCTATCTCAAAGCGGAAAAGGGCGTGCATCGGTTGGTGCGCATTTCGCCGTTCGATTCCAGCGCGCGGCGGCATACGTCGTTTGCGTCCGTCGAAGTCATGCCGGAAGTGCAGAACGATACCGAAATCAAGATCAATCCGGACGATCTCAAAATCGATACGTACCGTTCGGGCGGCGCGGGCGGTCAGCACGTCAACAAGACGGACAGCGCGGTGCGGATCACGCATATTCCGACCGGCATCATCGTCCAGTGTCAGAACGAACGCAGTCAGATCCAAAACCGCGAACAGGCGATGCACATGCTGATGTCCAAGCTGATCGAAAAGCAAGAGCGCGATTTGCAGGAAAAAGAGCTCGAACTCAAAGGCGAAATCAAAAAGATCGAGTGGGGCAGCCAGATCCGCAGTTACGTATTCTGTCCGTATACGATGGTCAAAGACCACCGCACCGGCTGCGAAACGGGCAACATCACCGCCGTCATGGACGGGGAGTTGGACGAATTCATCTTCGACTATCTGAAAAAGGCAAACTGACATGACCGATTATCGGGAGCGGATGCAGCGGCGCTTGGACGCGTTGCGGGATCGCGAAGAGCTGAATATTGTGGCGATCGAAAGTTCGTGCGACGAGACGGCTTGCGCGGTGCTGCGCAACGGACGGGTTTTGTCCAACGTCGTCGCGTCGCAGATCGAGATCCACAGACGCTTCGGCGGCGTCGTGCCCGAGATCGCGTCGCGCAACCATACGCTCGCGATCGGGACGGTCGTGCGGGACGCGCTCGATCAGGCGGGTTTGCGGCTGCAAGACGCGGACTGTTTTGCGGTCACGTACGGCGCGGGGCTGTTGGGCGCGCTGCTGGTGGGCGTGTCGTACGCCAAAGCGCTTGCGTACGCGACGGACAAGCCGCTGATCGCGGTCAATCACATCCGCGGACACATCGCCGCCAACTATCTGGCGGAGCCGACGCTGCAACCGCCGTACGTATGTCTGATCGCGAGCGGCGGACATACCGCGATCGCGTACGTGCGCTCGTATACCGAGATCGAGATTCTCGGACAGACGCAGGACGACGCGTGCGGAGAGGCGTTCGACAAAGTCGCGCGCGCATTGGGATTGCCGTATCCGGGCGGTCCGCAGATCGAACGGCTCGCGGCGCAAGGCAAGCCGACGATCGAACTGCCCAAGCCGTTGCACGATCGCGATACGCTGGATTTTTCGTTCAGCGGGATCAAGACGGCGGTCATCAACTATGTGCGCAATCGCGAGCAGAAGGGCTTGCCCGTGCCGCGGGAAGACCTTGCGGCGTCGTTTCAGGAACGCGTGTGCGAATGGATGAGCGACAACGCCGTGCGCGCGGCGTTGCGGCAGGGGACGGATACCGTCGTCGTCGCGGGCGGCGTGGGCGCCAACGGGACGTTGCGCGCCAAAATGCGCGACAAAGCCGCGGCGCGCGGTTTGCGCGTACTGTATCCGCCGCTGGGGCTGTGTACCGACAATGCCGCGATGATCGGCGCGCAGGCGTATTATGCCGTACGGTGCGGCGCGCGCGCATGCGGATTGGATTTGGACGCGGACGCGGACGCGCGCATGACCGATTAGCATCGATGCGGCGCCCGAATCGGGCGCTTTTTTCCAAAAAACAGTAAAAATTAACGAGTTTTTGCATGCAAAGCGTTTGACTAGCAGGGGTTTTGCGTGTAAAATAGAAAAGCATGATGTAAATTCTATACATCTGCCCGATTGAGTTTGCGCTTGTCAGATTGTGCAGTCTCATTCACAAAATTCTTTACAGGAGGTATGCGGATATGCCAACAATCAATCAGTTGATCCGGCAAGGTCGCGAGAAACAGGTCAAGAAGAGCACTGCCCCCATCATGGCGAAGTGCCCGCAGAAGAGAGGCGTTTGCCTTTCCGTCACGACGACTTCTCCGAAGAAGCCGAACTCGGCGTTGCGTAAGATCGCGAGAGTGCGTCTGGTGAACGGTATGGAAGGTACGATTTACATCCCGGGCATCGGTCACAACTTGCAGGAACACAGCGTAGTGTTGATCCGGGGTGGTAGAGTAAGAGACTTGCCTGGCGTCAGATATCACATCATTCGTGGTACGCTGGACAGTGCAGGTGTTGCGAAGCGTATGCAAGCAAGATCTAAATACGGCGCAAAACGTCCCAAATAAGGGCTTTTAGTCGAATGAAATTCACAATCTAACAAGGAGGTTTATTGTTATGCCAAGAAGAAGTGGAGTACCGGCGAGAGACGTTTTGCCCGATCCGATGTACAACAGCAAGGTCGTGACCAAGTTCACGAACCAGGTCATGTACGACGGCAAAAAGGGCGTCGCGCAAGAGATCGTGTACGGTGCTTTCGATATGATTCAAGCAAAGATGGGCGTGGCGCCGATGGAAGTTTTCAACAAAGCGCTGGATAACGTAATGCCCGTTTTGGAAGTCAAGGCGCGCCGCGTAGGCGGTTCGACATACCAGGTCCCGATGGAAATCAGACCCGCGCGTCGTCAAACGCTGGCGATCCGTTGGTTGGTTATGTTTGCGCGCAAGAGAGGCGAAAAGACGATGATCGAACGCGTCGCCGCCGAACTCATGGACGCTTACAACAACACCGGCAACTCGGTCAGAAAGAAAGAAGACATGCACAGAATGGCGGAAGCTAACAAGGCGTTCGCTCACTATCGCTGGTAATCGCCTGCGATCCGTAAAAGAGGATAATTACGAATGGCCAGAGAATATTCGTTGGAAAATACCAGAAATATCGGTATTATGGCACACATCGACGCCGGCAAGACGACGACTTCGGAGCGTATCCTGTACTACACCGGTATCAATCATAAGATCGGCGAAGTGCACGAAGGCGGCGCGACGATGGACTGGATGGTGCAGGAGCAGGAGCGCGGCATTACGATCACGTCCGCTGCGACGTCCACCCAGTGGCGCAACACGCGCATCAACCTGATCGACACCCCCGGACACGTGGACTTTACCGTCGAGGTAGAGAGAAGTCTGCGTATCTTGGACGGCGCGGTCGCGGTGTTCTGCGCGCGCGGCGGCGTTCAGCCCCAATCCGAGACGGTATGGCGTCAGGCGACCAAGTATCACGTCCCGCGCATCGCGTTTGTCAACAAGATGGACAGAGACGGCGCGGACTTCAATAACGCGGTCGAAATGATGCGGACGCGTTTGCATGCGAACGCGGTTCCGATCGTCGTTCCGATCGGCAAGGAAGATAACTTTGTCGGCGTGGTGGATCTGGTCGAAAACAATGCGATCGTCTATCTCGATAAGGAAGGCAAGCAGTTCGAACGTCGCGAGATCCCCGCGGATTTGGTCGACGAAGCGGCTGCGGCGCGCGAAAAGCTGTTGGATGCGATCTCGGTGTTCGACGACGATCTGATGATGAAGATCCTCGAAGACGAGCCGATCACGCCGGACGAAATCCGTCATGCGATCCGCAAAGGCGTGCTGTCGATGGAACTCAATCCCGTATTGTGCGGATCGGCGTATCGCAACAAGGGCGTGCAGTTGCTGCTCGACGCGATCGTCGACTATCTGCCGTCCCCGCTCGACATTCCGCCGGTCGAAGGCACCGAAGTCGGCGATAAAGACAAGGTTTTGACGCGCGAAGCGGACGACAAAGCGCCGTTCAGCGGACTTGCGTTTAAGATCATGGCGGATCCGTTTATCGGACGTTTGGCGTTCTTCCGCGTGTACTCCGGCTCGATCAAGAGCGGTTCGTACGTGCTCAACTCGACCAAAGGCAAGCGCGAGCGCGTCGGTCGTTTGGTGCGCATGCACGCGAACAGCCGTACCGAAGTGGACGAGGCGTTTGCGGGCGACATCATCGCGATCGTCGGTCTGAAAGACACCGGCACGGGCGACACGCTGTGCGATGCGGATCATCCGATCGTATTGGAAAGCATGGAGTTCCCGGAACCGGTTATCTCCGTCGCGATCGAACCCAAGACCAAAGCCGGTCAGGAAAAGATGGGCATGGCGCTGGCGAAGCTGGCGGAAGAAGATCCGACCTTTAAGACGTACACCAACCAAGAGACCGGTCAGACGATCATTTCGGGTATGGGCGAGTTGCATCTGGACATCATCGTAGACAGATTGCTGCGCGAATTCAAAGTGGACGCCAACGTCGGCAGCCCGCAGGTCGCGTATCGCGAGACGATCCGCAAGGCGGTCAACGCCGAAGGTCTGTACAAGCGTCAGTCCGGCGGTAAAGGTCAGTACGGTCACTGTAAGATCGTCATGAGCCCCAACGAACCCGGCAAGGGCATCACGTTTGTGGACAAGACGGTCGGCGGCAGCATCCCGAAGGAATACATCCCGGCGGTCGAAGCGGGTATCCGCGAAGCCGCGCGCGGCGGTTTCGTCGCGGGTTACGAGATGGTGGACTTCAACATCGATCTGATCGACGGTAGCTACCACGAAGTCGACTCGTCCGAAATGGCGTTTAAGATCGCGGGTTCGCTCGCGTTTAAGGACGCTTGTTCCAAGGCGGGCGCGGTGTTGTTGGAACCGATCATGTCGGTCGAAGTCGAAACCCCGGAAGATTATCTGGGCGAAGTCATCCAGACCGTTACCGGTCGTCGCGGCAATATCAAGAGCATGGAGCTGATCGCGGGCGTCGAGCGCGTGGACAGCGAAATCCCGCTTGCGGAAATGTTCGGATATGCGACGACGTTGCGTTCCAGCACGCAGGGTCGCGGCAACTTTACGATGACCCCCGATCACTACGAGGAAGTCCCCAAGAGCGTTGCCGAGAAGATCATTACTCAGCGCGCCAAAAAGGACTGATGCCGATCGTACGGCGCAGGTTGCATCAACTTGCATTTTGCGGTTGACAAATCTGTAAAATAACTATAAAATAAAGAATAAAGATGACGTTAAGGTCAAATCTAGGAGGAATCAATCATGGCAAAGGCTAAATTCGAAAGAACTAAACCGCACGTTAATATCGGTACCATCGGTCACGTCGACCACGGTAAGACCACGCTTACGGCTGCAATCACCATGTACTCTGCTGCAAAAGGACATGCGCAGAAGATGAGATATGATGAAATCGACAAGGCTCCGGAAGAAAAGGCAAGAGGTATCACAATCAACACCGCTCACGTCGAGTACGAGACCGAATCCCGTCACTACGCACACGTAGACTGCCCGGGACACGCCGACTATGTCAAGAACATGATCACCGGCGCGGCGCAGATGGACGGCGCGATCCTGGTCGTTGCTTCGACCGACGGTCCGATGCCCCAGACGCGTGAGCACATCCTGCTCGCTCGCCAGGTAGGCGTTCCCTACATCGTTGTATTCATGAACAAGACCGACCAAGTCGACGATCCGGAATTGCTCGAACTCGTCGAGATGGAAGTCAGAGATCTGTTGAGCGAATACGGTTTCCCGGGCGACGATACGCCGGTTATCAAAGGTAGCGCGCTGCTCGCTTTGGAGAGCGCTTCCCAGGGTAACGCGGACGACGCTTCCTGCGCTTGCATCCAGGAATTGCTGGACGCGGTAGACGCATGGATCCCGGCGCCGGAGCGCGACACCGACAAGCCGTTCTTGATGCCGGTCGAAGACGTATTCACGATCACCGGTCGCGGTACGGTTGCTACCGGCCGTGTCGAGAGAGGTACGGTCAGAGTACAGGATAAGGTGCAGATCGTCGGTATCCAACCGACCACCGATACGACCATTACCGGTCTGGAAATGTTCCGCAAGCTGTTGGACGAAGCGTATGCAGGCGACAACGTCGGCGCGTTGCTCCGCGGTATCGACCGTAAGGGTATCGAGCGCGGACAGGTTATCTGCAAGCCCGGTTCGATCAATCCGCATACCGATTTCAGCTCGCAGGTTTACGTCCTGACCAAAGAAGAAGGCGGACGTCATACGCCGTTCTTCAACGGATACCGCCCGCAGTTCTATTTCAGAACGACCGACGTTACCGGTTCGATCAAACTCGAAGACGGTGTCGAAATGGTTATGCCCGGCGATAACGTCAAGATGGACATTTCGCTGATCACCCCGATCGCTATCGAAGAAGGTCTGCGCTTCGCTATCCGCGAAGGCGGCAGAACCGTCGGATCCGGCGTCGTTTCTAAGATCATGAAATAAGGCATCGCCTATCAATAACCGCAACGCTCGGACGTAAGTCCGGGCGTTGTTTGTATTTGCGGGGTTTGCGCAGAGCGGGGACGGGGACAAGGTCGTCGACGGGTAACGAAGATTGCACGATATATGCGGGAGATTCGGATTTGCGTGCGGGGGCGGTAAGCGATTTTTGGTTTCCGGGAACGGCAACGCGTTTGATGCAGTCGGCGGAATCGTCGTATGGACGCATTTGCGTCTTCACGCAACTGTCGATTGCGGGAAATGCGATTTTACGGACAGCATACCGCATAACGGTTTTGTCCGATCGGACGAGCAAACAAAATGCATCGCGCGGCAATTGGTTGCAACTGCCGGATCGACGGATCTGCGATGGTGTCGCAAGATTGGTTGCAGGACTCGGGTTTACGGACGGTGCATCGGATAGCGGTATTTGTCCGCTTCGGTGATCAGGCGAAGCACTTTGCACGGTACGCCGACCGCGATCACGTCGGCGGGGATCGACTTCTTGACGACGCTGCCCGCGCCGATGACAGTGTTGTCACCGATCGTTACGCCGGCAAGGACGGTCGTCCCCGCGCCGATCCAGACGTTGTTGCCGATCGTGATCGGTTTGGCGATCTCGATGCCGGCTTTGCGTTGTTCGGGATCGAGCGCGTGCTCCGCGGTCGTAAAACAGCAGTTGGGCGCAACGAATACATGATCGCCGAACGTCACTTGCGCGCCGTCCGTCACGATCAGATTGTGATTGGAATAGAAGTAGTCGCCGACTGCGATATGATATCCGTAGTCGCACCAAAACGGCGGCGTAATGCAGACTTCTTTTCCCATTTTCCCCAAAATCTGCGCGAGCAACGCTTGCTGTCCGTCGCGGTCGTTGGGGTGCAATCGATTATATCGATAGCATTTGTCCTTGCATGCGGCGATTTCTTTTTCAAAATCGGGATTGTAACAACCTTGAAACAGGCAATTGATCGGTACGGTCGGTCTGCGATCCATGGGGCGGGTTCTCCTTGACGTTGTTGCAAATCGATCCGATCGGGTCGGCTTGCGATAGGGGATATATTGATTGTAACATGGATCGGGATTTGCCGCAAGAGGCGACGCGCGGACATATGCGGCAAGAGCGTCGCAAAGGCACGATGGATCGATGCGATGCGGTCGGGGCGATTGGCGATAGAGGTATGGAGCGCGTAGATTTGCATTGATTCACAGCGCATGCTTGCGCGCGTGTCCATGCGCGTTTATAGACGGAGCGCGACAGGTCGATGCGTCGTCAAATATGCAAGACGATGCGACGCGGTATCCCATGCCGTGCGAGCGTTTCGGATTCCGATAATTTGCGCGTGCAAGCAGTAGGAACGGAAACTTTGTGAGAGCTTTGACAAAATTTGGCAGTTTTATTAACGGTAAGCTATTGACAAGCGCGGATGAGAACGATAAAATGAAAATGAGATATTAGGATTTGGGGGAAATTTCTATGAATTCAATCCGTAAACGCAGAATAACGGCGATTGTCACGCTGTCCGTTATGCTGATCGCCACTGTAGCGGCGGTGGGCATACTGTGCGCGCCGGACGCTAGTTCGGGAGGAGGCGCGGTCGTTGCGCCTTCGGCATATAATATGGGCAAAGTCCAATATTCCAAGGACAATACGTCGATCGCGTTTGTCAATTTGGCTAGTGACGGAAACGCGGGGTATGCTCGCATTTTGTTCCCGAATGCGATTTACTTGGACGTGTCGGAATCATTGTCGGACGCGGGTTATTATATCGCTTATGATCTATATGCGGATGCAAAAAACGGAAGTAACGACGCTGTCGGCGTTTATGACACCGTGCTGGGGTATTTCGGCGGCAAATATACAGACGGATCCGGAAACGAGCAAACGCTTGGCGACATCTCGGCGCCGAATTCAAGTAGCGCCGGTTACATGATGCATAATATTTTTTCCAATTATAGACCGGGCGTGCGAGAGGATGTCAGCAAAGTGGACGCTAACGCATACGGTAGTTACGCGGAGGATGGGAATACTCAGAATACGATATTTATTGTGGAAAAACAAGCGACCCGTATGACGTATAAGACGTATTTGACGGGAACGGTTTCTTCTGCATACAGGACAGAGGAGAAGAGGCTGCAGACACATACGTTTGCAGTGGAAAGCGGTCGTACGCTGGCATATACGCGATGGTACGGATATGAGTTTCCCAGTGGTACGAAATGGCGCAATTTGTATTTTAACAATTCTTTTTCGATGCCGGATAAGCAGGATAACTTTAACGCTATTCCGGAAGTTGCAGGCGCGCCGTATAAAAACAATATGTCATTTAATATCTATATCTACGACAAATCGGAGCTGGACTTCAAAGTACGCGAATTCGAAAACAGGATCAGAGTAACGGACTATTCCATGCTGACGAGTTTGGACGGCGGCGGAGCGTATAGCAGAGCGGAGGCTTTTATCAAAGATATTCGCGACAACTATCTGGAAACACGCGAAGTGACCCAAAAGCAAATTGACGAAAAGGTCGATGCAATTAACGAATACGTATATCGCTTGACCAAACCGAATGATAAATTTGCGGGAGGTAAAACCTACGACGGCGCCGCGCTGTCGCTCGCAGGGCATGAAACCTGGGGCAGATACACCAATGCGACCTATTACAATCTGATGGTCAACGGCAGCGCCGCCAACAGCGTTGCGATCCAAAATGCGGGCGAATACGAGCTGACGGTCAGTCCGGTCGCCGAGGTCTCGGGACGCAAATTCTGTTGGTTTAATCCCGATAATCTCGCCGACGTGAGCAACACGGGCGCTGTTCCGTGCGGCAAGTATACGATTCAGGAAAAGGTATTTTCCGTCACGGGGCTTGCCAGTAATATAGACCTACCGTTCAAAAACTCGGATTATCGGATCGATTTCGACTTCTGCGGCGCAGCGTACGACGGGTTCGTCGCGCCGAGCGAGAATGCGAAGACGATCCAACTGAGCTTGACCAACGACGACTGGGACGTCGCCGGCAGCAGCGTCTCGATCGGCGGCGATCGTCTGGACGTATCGCAGCCGAACGCGCCCAAGCATCATACGGTATACTATCGCGTGTCCGCGCCCAACCACGCGCAGGCAAGCGGCAGCTTTACGGTCACGATCAATCGCGTCAAGATCCAGATCGCGGTATCGACGACCGATAGTTTGAATTTGCTGTATGCGGATCCGCTATTGGATTCCGATCAGATCGTCGATCAGGTGATCAGTCCCAATACGCCGTTTATTTTCGACGCGACAAGCGTGGAAGAGACCAAGGCGTATCTCAAACAGATCGTACAAAAGTTCGTCGTCGGCAGCGCCAACAATCCGCTCGTCATCGAAGGCACGAACTATCCGGCTGTCGGCACATATCCGATCGACTTTGTCGTCAATCACGATTGGGACGATTGCGTATCCGAAATTTCGTTTATCGGAGATCAGCATCGGACCGCGTACGTGATCAAGCCCAGACCCGTCAAGGTCGTCTGGACGCAATACGCGCCCAAGATCTGGTATGACGGCACGGGCGGCAAGAGACCGACCGCGGCGCTGGATCTGGGCGAAGGCGACCTGGCGGAAGGCACGACGACCGGACTGAGCGAAGTGTCGCTCAAAGATACCGGCAATCTGTCCCCCGGCAAGGAAGCGATCGACGCGGGCGATTATATGGCGTTCGTCACGTGCGACAACTCCAACTATATCGTCGATCCCGACAGCTTGGAGGGCGGCAAATTTACGATTTATCCGCGTCCGATCCGCGTTGTGTTGCACGACCGTTCGATCACGTATGCGGCAGGTCTGGATGCGGATTCGCGCTGGAACAAATATCTGACGGATATGTTCCAGTCCAACGACGACGTCTATACATTGACGCTCGGCTCCGAAGTCACGGACGGCAAAGGCGCGCTTGCGTACGGCGAAAACGCGCATACGACCTTTACGATCGATCTGATCGGCGCGCAGTATACCGATTATGTCAACGGTCTGCGGTATTTTGCGGCGACGCAACCCGGTCGGGAATACGAACTGGCGCTGCGCATGGAAAGCAAAAACTATGTCTTTACGGATGACAGCGCGAACGGCAAATTTACCGTCAATCCCGCGAAGATCGAACTTTCCAAACAGCAATTTGCCGATTGGACGTACAACGGCGAATCGCGCGCGTTTGTATTGCCCAACGACAACAACGATTTGATCCAACTCAGCGGATACGAAGCGAGCATCAGATCCGCCGTTACGATCGAGTACGGCGAACAATCGGGCGTATATGCTTCCGCGCCGCTGATGCTCAAAGACGCGGGCGTAAAGGAAGTCTATTATCGCATCACCGCGCCCAACCATATCGTACATACGGGACACGTCTACGTCACGATCGACCGCTCGACCGTCTATGTCGACGTTACCGGTCAGGGAGATCGCAAGCTTGTCTACGGCGAAGATATCCCCGATTCCGCGGGATTGATCGACTTGCTGGGCATTCGTTATTATTGGTCTACGGACGAGAATCTGAACGATGCGTTGAAATTCGATTTGAGCGATAAGCTGGAATTCCAATTGCTCGACGGCAGCGGCGGCGAGGGCGTCGTGACCGATAACCGCGCAGGCGCCGGAAAGTATTCGGTCGGACACGCGTTTATCAACGGCGAAAAGAGCGACAACTACGTCATCGAGTATGTCCGCGACGAGCAAGGGCAGAACAAGAACGTGCTTGCGTGCGAGATCTCCAAGAGACCGCTGTACGTGGAATGGGAGCAGTCCGGATCGGGATGGACAGACGGGATCCGATATACGTACGACATGAGCGCGCCTTCCGTTCAACCCGTTGCGCCCGACGTCTACAACGGCGCGATGAACGTCGTCGTCGGCAAGGACGGCGGTCGCGATACGATTACGCTCGAAACGTTGCAGCTGGACGGCGACAAGGTCGGCGAATACACGTTGACGACGTCGCTCAGACAGGAGATCAACCGCAACAATTACGAACTCGTCAACCCGACGCAGACCTTTGAGATCGTCAAGTTGGAAGTTCGCATTATGATCAAGCATCAAACCGCCGCGTACGGCAGCGCCAAGACGGTGCGCTTGGATACGGCGTTGATCGCGCCCGATCTGCCGGGCGCCCTGTGGGCGTACGCGGACGGATCGCCGCACTTCTTCAGCGACCATTTCTCCAACTACCGCTTGACCTCTACCGCGCACTCCGCGCCCGAGGGCAGCTATATGGATGTCGGCGATTATCCGATTACGATCGAGCCGCTCGCAACCGCTACCGGCGAGATCGTCGGCAACTATGCCGTCACGGTCGTACAGGTCGGCGACATGGACGCGTTGTTTACGATTACGCCCGCAAAAGTCCATTACATGGGCAGAGAATTCAATATCGACGTCAGCAACGAGAACGGCTGGGTCGAGAAGTCGCAGCTCTTGCAACGGATTTCGACGGAACCGATGAATACGCCGATCGATGAATTTACCGTGCAGATGAGCGATTTGCTCTCGACCGATATGGCGTTCGGCGACGTGCCCGCGGAATCCTGGGATGTCGCGCAGACGACTCCGATCGGCGAAGATAAACTCGGCAACTATTATATTTGGGTGCAAATCACCCATCGCAATGCCGCCGGCAAGACCAATTATACGATGGATCCCGTCAAGATTTCCGTCAATATCTGGACGGACTGGGTATCCGTCATCGTCAAAAAGGGCGTGCAGGCGCAGTACGGCGATCCCACGCACGACTCCGCGCGACTGTTTGCGGATCTGCAATTCGAGGCGATTTACGGCATCGTAGGCGATGACGGCGCCAACTTGCCGTTGGAACAGGCGCTTGCGGAATTGCAAAATTACGTCGAACTCTTTGTCGGTTCGGGCGACGCGTCCACGCCGATGGGCGATACGAACGATTACGGCAAATATTCGATTTACTTTAAGGTGACGGACAGCTCCAAGTACGCGCACTATCGCTTCCTGCCTTACGACGGCGCGACGCATACGTCCAATATCGACGCGTATACCGTCGTACAGAGAACGATCGGCATCAACTGGGGCGTCATGGACGAAGTATACGGCGATCACAGCTCGGGCGGCGACGGCTCGTCGGTCAGCAACAGCCACGCGTATACGTTGGACAACGTGCTTGACGCAGACAAGGGCAATGTATCGGTTACCGTCGTATTTACCGCGGCGGACGGCACCAATCAAGGCATGGTCGGCGGACACGTCCACGACGCAGGCGAGTATATCGCGAAGGTCACGGCGGTATCGCATCCCAACTACAAATTGCCGGACGAAGTGCTGGAATGCCGTTTCAAGGTTACGCCGAGACCGATTACGGTCGAAGTAAGCAACCGTACGATCGTTTACGGCGCGCAGGAAGCGACGCGCGACGGCATCAATACGTTCCTGAATGCGAATGTGAGCGGCGTGGATCTGTATCGGATCACGTCCGGCGACATTGTTTCGGGCGACGCAGTCGCCAATATCTTCCGTTTGAAGATCGGCGCGTACGACCTTGCGGACGGACTGCAATATCTGTCCGCCAACGACGGCGATTCGTATGCGATCGAATTGGAAAAGATCGTGTCCGCGGACGCCCAACGCGGCTCCGCGCTCGGGCACAACTATGACATTACCGTCGTCCAAGGCGCGTTGACCGTCCAGAAGTCGAACGGCATCTCCTTTACCGACGCGCAACTTCGCTCCGCGCGCTACAACGGCGCAGAGCAGAGCGTTTTGGCGGAAGAGTTGCACTACCTGTTGCAGGGCGATGGCGATCTGTTGAAAGCGGGCGCGGTCGTAAGCTATAAACTTTTCGACGATCCGAGCGCGGATTACAGCACGTCGCTGACGTTTAAGAACGCCGGCACGTACCGCATTCGCATCCGCATCGAAGCGCCCAACCACGTTGCCAAAGAGACGGATTCCGCATTCGAATTCCGTATCGAACAGGCGCAGGTCGAAATCTCGATGACGCCCACCAATAAGACGTACGGCGATACGATCGAAGATCTGTTGAAAGATTCGGGCGTAGATTCGTTCAGCGATTGGCTCAAACAGGCTTGTAACATTCAGATCAAGACCTATACCCTCGTCGACGGCAAGCCCGACTACTACACCGTGGCAGGCGTGGACGACGATTTCCGATTCAAGGTCATCCAGAAGGGACAAGGCAACGGCGACGCGCTCGAAGTCGGCAAGAACGATACCGGCGAGTACCGCGTTTACCACGAGAACAACACGGCGCTCAGCCAGAACTATTCGATCGCCTATTACCGCGAGCCGGGCGAGTCGGATACCTGCAATGCTTCGGCATACGTGATCGTGCCCAGAACGGTGCGTGTCAGATGGGAGACGAACGGCGCGATTGCACCGTCGAACAACCGTTTCGAATACACCGGCGCGGCGCCCGACATTCACGCGTACGTCCAACTCGTCGGAGAGGCGAACGAAACCGATTTGCCCGTGCTCAGCGAGTTGATCCAAGGCATCGCGGATAAGGAAAAAGCAACGATCGATTTCAACGTCGGACGCTATACCGCCAAGGTCGTAGGCGATGCGTCGTTCGATATCAATAAGTATATGAAGAACTACGTGTTCGCCAACAACACGTTCGACTATGAGATCGTCGCCAAAGAAATTACCGTCGTCATTCTCAATCAGTCCTTCGTCTACGGACAAGATATGACCAAGGCGGATGCCGAACTCGATCATACCCGCTACACCTGCGAGACGACGCTGGTCGGTCAGCCGATCCGTTTGACCCGCAGCGCGACGAGCGCCAAATACTATGGCGTCGGTTCGTATGAGATTCACGGCAGCTGCGTGAGCGACAATTATCAAGCGACGTTTGTCGGTCAGAACGGCGACGCGGAATACGGCGTGTTCCAAGTCACCGCCGCGCAGATCGGCATGAATATCCACACGCATCGCACCGACTATAACGGCAACGATCTCGTGCTCGACATCAAGGAAAATCTCAAAAACGAGACGACCGGCGACGGCAAACCCGTCTATACGATTGCCGGCGACATGCAATGGGACGATGCGAAGATTACGTATTTGCAGGATAACGGTACGTTTGCGGACGTCAAACCGGTGATTCGGGGCGTCACGTCCGGCGACGGCGTCGTCGTCACGTTCCGCGTCGAACTCGCCAACCACAAGACTTCGGAGTTTACCGTGATCGTTCGCGTCAATCCCGCTACGCTGGTTGTCCTTGTGGCACGGGGGGGGGCGAGCGTGTACGGTGACGATTTGCTGGATTCCGATCAGCTTTACGATCAGGCGAAGATTACGCTGGATGCGGAAGCGTCGTCGATCAAGGATCTCGATCTCAAGACGTTGCTGCAATTCCGTGCGGACGTACAGGACGGCGGACATGCGCGGCGCTACAACATCGTATATGCGTTTATCCGTCCGCAAGACGAGCAGTTGTACAACGTACAGCTGGTCGGCGCAACCGACGCGTACGAGATCACGAAGAGAGAGTTGACCGTGCAGTGGCAGTATACCGATGCGTTCGTCTATAACGGCAACGAACACGCCGTGTCCGCGACGCTCGTCGGCGCGATCGGCACGGACACCGTCGTCGCCAACTACGAAGGCAATCATGCGATCAACGCGGGTACGTATACCGCGACCGCCGTATCCGTCGATCACGAGGATTACAAACTCGGCGTCAGCGCAAAACTCGAATGGCGCATCGCGCCCAAGGGCATCACGGTCGCGTGGAGCGCGGGCGACTTTACCTACGACGGCAACGAACACCTTGTGGACGCGCCCGTCGTGACGGACGGCGTGTTGCCGCAGGATAGCTGCGACGTGCAAGTCCACGGCGCGCAGATCAACGCCGGCAAGCATATCGCGACCGCCGTCGCCGACAACGGCAACTACACCGTCGTCAATGCCGAGTTCGAATTCGAGATCAAGCAGGCTGCGCTCCGCATCGTATGGGACGAGCAGGCTTTGACCTACGACGGTACGCCGCAAGCGCCGACCGCTCGGGTCGTTGTCGACGATCTGATCGGACAGGACGTCTGCGCGGTCGTCGTCAACGGCGCGCAAGTCAATGCGGGCGAGTATGTCGCGGTCGCGACGCTCGACAACGCCAACTACCGGATCGTCGCCGACGATGCCAAGGCGTTTGCGATCGCGCCCAAAGCAATCACGTTTACTTGGACCAATCAAGACGATCTGCGCTACACCGGCGAAAAGCAAGCGCCCAAAGCGGTTGTCGTCGGCGCAGTGGCGGGCGACGTCGTCGAATTTGAAATCGACGGCGCGCAGGAAAACGCAGGCAGCGGCTATATCGCAACCGTGATCGGCGTCAAGAATCCCAACTACGTCATCGATGCGGCGCAGGAATCGATGTCGACCGCGTATTCGATCGGCAAAGGCATCAATGCGTTCAACGGTGCGCTCGAGTTGCCCGAGACGGTGACCCAACTGCCGTGGATCGGCGACGATAAACCGCAATCCAAGTGGGGCGACGTCATTGTCAAGTACTATTCGGACGAAGCCTGCACGCAGGAAGTTGCCGATATCGCCAAAGCGGGCGAAGGCATATACTGGATCAAGGCGATGGTCGTCGGTACGTCTAACTATGACGAAATCGTCAGTCAGGTATTCCGCGTCGAACTGCAAGGCGGACTCAACGTCGCGCTGATCGTCGTCGGAGTCGTCGTGTGCGTTGCGTTGCTCGCAGGCGCGCTGGCAGTGGTTCTCGTGACCAATAAGAAGAAAAAGCAGCAAGGAGAGACAGTATGACCTTTACTTTGATGAGCGCGCTGACTTTGATGAGCAAACTCGGGATCAGCATCGCGGTGTTTGCGTTGTTGATCGTTGCGGAGATTGCGGCGTTGGCGATGCTTGTGAAATGGAAGAAAGGATATCGGACCGCCGGCGGACAACAATCCGCCGTTGCGGACGCGCAGACCGACGGCGTCGTCGGCGATGACGGCGCGCAAGCGCCCGCAGACGCCGTAATCGTCGATCATTCCGACCAATCCGCTACGGGTGAGTCGAGTATTGACGAGGGGCAGGAAATCTCTTCCGAGGGCGTATATGCGCCCGAAACGGGGAGTGAGAAATCCACATACGCTTTTGCGCCGTTGGGATTGCTTGCCGCGGCAGCGCAAGTGACGAGCGTGCGCTATGTCTTGTATGCGTTGATCGGCATTTCCGTCGTACTCGGCGCGGCAGTATTGATTACCGCGCTCGCATTCGCAAAATCCGTGACCAAACCGAAGAAGGAATCTTCCGACGCGGATCAACCGACGCAGGGCGACGCGGTCGAAGCGGAAGCGATGACCGAGCAGGAATCGGAAGTAGCGGATGTTGAAGCGATCGAGACCGAAGACGCGGAGATCGTCGACGAAGTCGAAGAAACCGTACAGGAAGAACTCGACGAGCCGCAGGACGCCGCGGTCGAGGCGGAAGCGATGACCGAGCAGGAATCGGAAGTAGCGGAAGTCGAAGCGATCGAACCCGAAGACGCGGAGATCATCGACGAAGTCGAAGAAAACGTGCAGGAAGAACTCGACGAGGCGCAAGACGACGCGGTCGAGGCGGAAGCGATGACCGAGCAGGAATCGGAAGTAGCGGATGTTGAAGCGATCGAGA
>ERZ779629.281-NODE-281-length-22398-cov-6.604887_pt1 | contig 22398 bp, 20 predicted proteins | sample MGYA00514192_ERZ779629 | MGnify/ENA primary metagenome ERZ779629 (study PRJEB29562, sample SAMEA4376709) | mouse gut metagenome | isolation source: Cecum | study: EMG produced TPA metagenomics assembly of the A DSS colitis mouse model was used to assess the... | reverse complement strand
GCAAGCGGTTATATGGTTAAAATCGGCGATACCGAGACCAGACAGACCGAGCTTTCAAAGCAGCTTACCGACGGACAGTCCATTCAGGTAAAAGCGCTCGGCAACGGCACCGAATACGTTGACGGCGACTATTCCGTAGCTAAGACGTACGAACAGGGCACGGTTACGCCTCAGCCCGAAAAGCTTATGGCTCCCACCGTCGAGGTGGACGATAGCGGACTTGCAAGCTGGCGCGCGATAGAACACGCAACCAAGTACGTTTATAAAATCAACGACGGCAAAGAAACCGAAACTACCGCTACTTCCGTTCAGCTTAGTAAAGGACAGAAAATTATCGTTAAGGCGATAGGCGACGGTGAAAATTATCTCGACAGTAATTTCTCGGCAGCCCGTGCATACATAGATTCGAAGCTCGCAGCTTCCCTCTCGTTTGCAGACGTAGCAAACCGTACCTCACAGAATTCGGACTTGCAAATTTGGACGCAGAACGGAATAACTTTTACCAACGAAAAGGCTAAGAGCTCGACGGCCGTTTCCGACAACTTTAACCCCGTAAGACTATATAAGGATTCTACCATTAAAGTAGAATTTGAAGGTATGGTTAAAATCGTATTCCACTGCAATACGACGGGTTACGCAACCGCGCTTAACAGTTCGTTTACAAGAACGAGCATTACGCACTCCGTAGACGGCAAAGACGTTACCGTTAAGTTTAACGTACAAGTTGATTTATTCGACGTGGAAGAACTTTCGGCTCAGGTGCGCATCGATTCTATCGACGTTTACGTTGAAAGAATAGCCGTTCCCCTTGACGCCCCCGTCGTCACCATTGACGCGGACGGTAACGCAAGTTGGGCAGCAATCGAACACGCAACGGGATACAAGTATGCAATAAACGGCGGCGAGCCTGTCTCTACCGACAACACCTCCGTTCCCCTTCTCGACAACAACGCGACCATTAAGGTTTACGCCGTCGGCGACGGAATAGACTGGGCAAACAGCGCGTATTCGGAAGAAAAGATTTACGTTTGGCAAACCGTTCAGCTTGACCCTCCCGCAATTACCATAAACAAAGCGGGCGTCGTCAGTTGGGAAGCCGTTGAGCACGCAGTTAAATACGTTTACGTAATAACGACTAACGGCGTCGACGGGGAAGAGCAGGAAACCACCGAATGTAAATTAGAGGAAGCTCTTCAAGACGGACAGTCGATAAAAATTAAAACTATCGGTGAACGCAGATATTTAAGCAGCGATTTCGGTGACGCGGAAACCTACACCGCACCTACGGAAGCGAGCCAGCTTAACAAAGATTTGATAGAGATTACCATTGCACGCGACGGTACCGTTACCGTAACCCACCCCAACGCATCCTCGTTTAAGTATAAGATAGACGGCGACGAAGAGAAGTCTCTCGCTTTGGACGGAAGCTTTGAGCTTACCTCGGGACAGTCGGTAACCGTTAAGGCTGTCGGCGACGGTACTATTTATACGGACAGCGAATATACCGATTCAGTAACTTATACCGCACCTCAACAGCTCGACGTCCCCGAAGAAGTTACAATCGCCTTTGAGGGCACCGAAGCAGGAAAAGTTGTAGTAAGCTGGAATGCGGTTGAAGGCGCAAGCGGTTACGCTTATTCGATTAACGACGGCGAACCCGTTGAAACGCAGGATAATTCCGTAACAATCGCCCTTGCGGAAGCGGACAGCTTCAAGGTAAAGGCTATCGGCGACGATAATACGGCAACGGACGGCAATTTCGGCGCGTTCTATAACGACAGCGAGTATTGCACCGCGGTAGAATTCGTCATAGATAACGAAAAAACCTACACCGTTTCAGAAATTATGCCTGTAGTTAAATATTACGGCACGTCCGCCTCAACTAAAGAATTTACAGTCAAAGGCATAGTATCAACGAATAAAGCTTATAGCGAAAACTATAAAAATATTGATATCACTTTGAAAGAAGGTGAATTGTTATTTGACATATACCGGGCAGCATTTGCACAGGGTGTCGGAAGCGCAACAACGGCAGCAGATGAGCTTGTTAACTGGACGGTTACCGCAACTGGTAAATTATTGTTCTATAACTCGACCAAGGCACAGCTTACAAGCGGCAAAGTTACTGCAATCGAAATGAGCGCGGCAGACAGAGTGTCTTACGCAAAAGAAGCATTGAAATTAAAAGAAACTTATGCAGACAATTTCGAGCTTCCCCTGGAAGGTAAATACGGCGCGGCTATTTCGTGGGCAATAGCAAACGAAGACGACGTTTCAATGAGCATTGAAATCGATACCGACGGCAAGAGCGTAACTATATTACAGGGCGAAAACGACGTTCAAATTACGCTTACCGCAACGATTACCTACGGCGAGGGCGAAAATATGGCTACGGACACGAAGGATATTACCTTTACTATCCCCGCCGAAGGCAACGAGCCTCCTGAAGCAACAGCGCTTGCAACTCTTGATTTCGCTTATATGACCACTATTACAAACACAAAAGTTGGTAGTTATACAACAACGTGGAAAGCGTCAGCCGACAATATAGAATGGACTATTGCCAACTTTAACAACAACAATCTGGGCTGGAAATATATTAAGGCAGGCAGAAAAGGAAATGCTTCAGTTGCTTCAATTTCGGCAACAATTACCGGCACGGTTTCATCTGTAGAAATTACTGTAGACGCTGCTGTTACATCCATAATCAACACTGCGAAATTAATAATTACCAACAGCTCTGAAGAAGTTACAGCTATTGATATAAAACAAATATTCAATAGTGGCTTAGTTGCAATAGATATTCCAACTGAATATCAAGGAAAAGGTTATACATATAAATTAGAACTGGATATGGCATCTCATACTGGTAACGGACCTATTCAGATTTCAAAGGTTGTGTGTAACGGTTACTCAGCATAAAATTAAATACCCAAACGATTTTACAGCCCGAGGCAGTCGCCTCGGGCTGTATTTTTTGTTATTAATTAATTTTTAAAACCGGCAAAGTTTTTTTTGCAGTGCAGACAGTTCTTTGCCGTAGCTGTTACATATATCGGTGGCAATGTCTGTTGCCTCATCTTCGTCGTAGATGTGGCTTGTGCTGTTGCGCGCGTCTAAAATTTCAATCCAGTCGGTTTCGTTTTCTATAAAGCCTGCCGAATATGCGGACTTGAAAACCGCTTTGGGCGAATGTGTTTCGACAACAATTCCCTGCTCACGCAGTGCCGCGTCAAGCGTATGCCAAGCCAGCTCAAACGTGAATTCAAACCTTTGTATAACCGCATCGCGGTACAGCGTATTTTCCTTATGCTCTTTATATGCGGTAATAGCTTCGCGCAGCCGTTTATTAGCGTTGGTGAAATTTATCAGCTTTGTCTCAATTTTTTTCATATATGCTTTTTCCCTCTTTCTCTATACTTGCCGTAAAATCGCTTTCTGCCTGCACGCACATAAATATCAAATCAACTTTATGAAGCGTGGGCAAATCCTCGTCGAACGCCGTACGCAAAACAGCCATTTCACGTCGGGATAAATCGCCGTAAACGGCAATATCATAATCGCTGCGCTCGGTATTGTCCCCGCGCGCCCGCGAACCGAATAAAACGGCTTTTTCCACGTTTTCGTACTTGACAAAATATTTAATCATTTCGTCAATCAGCTTTTTATCTGCGTTCACTACAGCTTCCCCCTTTTAATACCATTATAACCCACATTCACGCAAAAATCAAATTTTACACCTTTTGTACGGACATTTTGTACGGACATTTTTGCAAATTGCCGAAAGTTTGTTTGCAAATTATCCGCAAACGCGATATAATGTTTGTGCTTGCATCCGTAGCTCAGTTGGATAGAGCAATAGCCTCCGACGCTATGTGCCGCTTGTTCGAATCAAGTCGGGTGCACCAAAAAAACGCAGCCTTACAGGGCTGCGTTTTTATTTGCGTCTTTTAACGGCGTATGGTATAATCGAGCTATGAAAACCGCAGTAGTTGGTATGAGCGGCGGGGTGGACTCTTCCGTCGCCGCGCTGCTTTTAAAACAGCAGGGCTACAACGTAATAGGGCTGTATATGCTGAACTGGGAAGAGGAAAGCGTGCAGGGCGCCTGCTCTGCCGAGGCGGACTTTGCCGACGTTCAGCGCGTTTGCGCGACGCTTAATATTCCGTATTACAGCGTCAATTTTTCCAAGCAGTATTACGAGCGGGTTTTCGAATACTTCCTTGCCGAATACAGGGCGGGCAGAACGCCCAACCCCGACGTGCTTTGCAACCGCGAAATTAAATTCGGTCCGTTCCGCGATTACGCGCTGTCTATGGGCGCGGACTACGTTGCCACGGGGCATTACTGCGGCATAGCTCACGGCGAAAGAACCCGACTTTTAAAGGCTGCGGACGCGGGCAAGGACCAGACTTATTTTTTAAATCAGGTACGCGAGGAACAGCTTTCAAACGTGCTTTTCCCCCTTGCAGAGTTAAACAAAAGCGAGGTTCGCGCGCTTGCCGAAAAACACGGGCTTACAACCGCCGAAAAGAAGGATTCCACGGGAATATGCTTTATCGGCGAACGCAATTTCAGAAAGTTTTTACAAAACTATCTGCCCGCGCAATCGGGAAAAATAGTTACGCTTGACGGCGAGACAGTCGGCGAGCATATAGGACTTATGTACTACACCATAGGTCAGCGCAGGGGGCTTGACCTCGGCGGCAGGCGCGGCGAGGACGGCAGGTGGTTCGTCGTCCGCAAGGACCTTGAAAACAATATACTGTACGTTTCCCACGGGGACGAGGCTCCTCTGTATTCCAAGTCCTGTTTAGTTACAAACCTCAACTGGATAGGCTATACCCCGCCGCGAAGCTTTGAATGTACGGCGAAATTCAGATACCGTCAAGGCGAACAAAAGGTGCACGTAACGCTCAATGGCGACTGCGCCGAGGTGCAGTTCGACTGCCCCCAACGCGCCGTAACAGAAGGACAGTACGCCGTGTTTTACGACGAGTCAGCCTGTTTCGGCGGCGGCGTTATAGAGCAGGTAAATTATTAAAACCCCGCGGGCTATCGCCCGCGGGGTTATTGGTCTTTATAATGATTTTTGCACCGTCTCTTCGCGGAACTGGCGCAAATACAAATCGAAGTACTCGCCGCGCTTACGCATAAGCTCGTCGTGGCTTCCGCGCTCGATAATCTTTCCGTCGTTGACCACGAGGATTATATCGGCGTTGCGTATCGTCGAAAGTCGGTGCGCTATTACGAAGTTGGTCCTGCCCTCCATAAGCGTGTCTATGGCGCGCTGAATAAGGTTTTCCGTGATAGTATCCACCGACGAAGTCGCCTCGTCCAAAACGAAAATAGCGGGGTTTGCAAGTATTGCGCGGGCGAACGACAGCAGCTGCTTTTCGCCCATTGAAAGGGTGTTGCCGCCCTCGCCTATCTGCGAGTCGTACCCGCCCAACCGCTCGATTATGCGCTCGGCGTTGACGCTTTTTACAGCCGCCTGCATTTCCGCGTCGGTCGCGTCTGGCTTGCCGTACAAAAGGTTTTCGCGCACCGTACCGGAAAACAGGTGCGGCACCTGCAAAACGTAGCCTATGTTGGAATGAAGCCATTGTACGCTGCGCTCGCGCGCGTCTCTGCCGTCAATCAGCACGGCGCCGTCGGTCGGGTCGAAAAACCTGCACACGAGGTTTACAAGCGTAGATTTGCCCGCGCCAGTTTCGCCGACGATTGCAACCGTAGTGCCCTGCTTTACCTTCAAATTAAAATGCTCTAAAACGTACTCGTCGCCGTCGGGATACTTAAACGAAACGTCCTTAAACTCGACGTCGCCGATAAGCGGCTCCCAGTTTTCGCGCTTTTCGTTGAAGCTGTCGCCGTACTTTTCAACAACCTCGGAGCTGTCCTTGACGTCGGTTCGCGTTTCCATAAGCGCGGTATACCGCTCGATATTTACCTTAATAGTTACCAAATCGGAAACTGCGTCGGCGACGAACTGCACCGACTCGACTATGCCCTGCGCGTAGGTCATAAACACCGAAAGCGTGCCTATTACTATTACGCCCTTTACGGTGATAATTCCGCCGTACCAAAGCACTATCGCGACCGCCGCGGAAACTATGAACGAGGTTATCGCCGTGAACAGCGAGCGGTGATGCCCAAGCCGCACGGATTGCTTTTTCATTTCGCCCGTATGACCGAAGAAACGCTCGTCAAGTTTTTCCTCGACGATAAGCGTTTTCGTCGTTTCGACGCCCGTTATCCCCTCGTTAAATCCGCCCGTTATAAGCGAGTTGGTTTCCCTTACCTTGCGGTTGTATTTGGTCTGTTTTTTATGAAAGTAAATTACCACGGGAATACTCAGCGGCACCAGCGCGAGCACGCAGAGCGTGAGTATCGCGTCAAGCGTGAACATTATCGCAAGCGCGGTCACAACGTAAATAAAGTTACTCGTCGCCTGATAGCTGTCCCACGCGATAACCGAACCGATACTGCTTGTATCGCTCATTACTCTTGCGTGTATTTTCCCGACGCCCGTCACGTTGAAATAGGAAACCGACAGCGTCTGCAAATGGTTGAACGCGCTGCGGCGCATATCCCTTAAAAGACAAAGCTCAAGCTTGGAACAGCTGTACGAGCTGACGAAATCCAACGCGCACGAGAACACTATCATTGCCGCATACAGCACCGCGAACGGCACGAACCCGTCAAGCGTGTTGTTTGCGATAAAGTTATCTATCGCGTACTTTTGGAACAGCGGCAGAACGGTGCTGCAACCCATTACGGGAATGACGCTTAAAATTATTGTAAAATACAGCTTTTTATGTGCCGCAAGAAAAGGCAAAACCTTGCCGAGCCCGAAAAACCTCAACTTGGGCGCGGAGTTGGTTTGGGTATTTTCCGTCATACCGCACCTCCTTTAAGCTCGTCGGGCAGTTGGAACTGCAAATCGTAAATGCTTTTGTAAATGCCACCCTTTTCCAAAAGCTCGGCGTTGGTGCCGCTTTCGGCAATCTTGCCGCCGTCGAGCACGATTATATTGTCGGCGTGCATAACGGTGTTGATTCTGTGCGAAATGATAATAACCGTCGCGCCCTCGAACTTTTCGTTGAGATTAGCGCGGATAGCCGCGTCCGTCTCGCTGTCGACAGCCGAAAGCGAATCGTCGAAAATGAGATATGGCGTTTTTCTCAGCAAGGTACGCGCTATGCCTACGCGCTGCTTCTGCCCGCCCGAAAGCGTAACGCCGCGCTCGCCCACGACCGTATCGTACCCGTTTGCAAAGCCCTCGATATTGCCGTCTATGCAAGCCTCCTTTGCAGCCTGCCTTATATCGGCGTCGGTCGCGCCGTCTACCGCAAGCGCGATATTCTCGCCGATAGTGCCCGAATAGATGTGACCCTCTTGCAGCATAAGCCCGATATTGCTTCTAAGCGTTGCGGGCGGAATTTCGGAAACGGGCTTGCCGCCGATAAAAATTTCACCCTTCGTCGGGGCATATAGTCCGTCCAACAGATAAGTAAGCGTGGATTTGCCGCTGCCCGTACCGCCCAGAATTCCGAGTACGCTGCCTTCGGGAACGGTGAAGCTTATATCGCTTAAAACGGGCTTGTCCTGTTCGTATTCGAAGCCGACGCCCTTAAACTCTATATCGCCGGAAAGCGGCTGCTTTTCGCCGTAGTCCTCTTCGGTGCCGTTGAGTATTTCGCCTATACGACCGAGCGAAACGCCCGCCTTACTCATATTCGATATAATTCTGCCGAGCTGCCTAACGGGCCAGACGAGCATGGTATTATAGAAAATAAACGCGATAAGCTCGCCCGTGGTAAGGCTGCCGTTAACGCAGAAAACCGTACCCGCGACGACTATGCTCAGACCCTGCACCGAGGCGAGGCAGTCCGCAGTGGTCCAGAACGTAGCAAGCAGGCGCATCGTCTTCGTCCAAAGCCCGGTGTAATATGTATTTTGCGTTTCGAACCTGTCGCGCTCGTAACGCTCTCTTCCGAACGCGCGCACGACGCGCACGCCCGTAAAATTTTCCTGCGCGATTGTCGAAAGCACGCCCTCCTCCTCGTCGCACTTTTTAAAGCGCTTTCTCACACGCAGGTGAAATATAAACGAGTACCCGACGATAAGGGGAATAAACGCCGAAGCTATCGCCGCAAGGCGAGCGTTTTTCATAAACATAAACACGAGCGAAAACAGCATTAAAAGCAGTATTCTGAAAAGGCTGATAAGCTGATTTGCCACGAAGTTGGAAATGGTGTCCGCGTCCGAGGTGCAGCGTTGAATAATATCGCCCGTGCGGTGTTCAACGTGCCAGCTTAAAGGCAAGCGCTGCAAATGCGAAAACAGTGTATCGCGCGTTCTGCGCATGAAAATCTGGTTCGCGTAAGTGGTTAAAAACATTCTTGCGTAGGTAAACGCCGCCGTAAGAAGTGCGCAGCCGAGCAGCGCGACGGCGATTATCCACAAATTTTCCTTTAAATAGCCGACGCCGCCTATCGCGGTTATTAAGCCCGCGTAGCTGTCGGAAACGGGTTCGTCGCCGAGAACGCTGTCGACCGTGAAATTAATTATTTCGGGCACGAGCAGCGACAGCACGGTAACCAGCGCGCCCGCGATAATGCTCGCGATAAACACGCCGGTGCTTCCCCGCAAAAGGTAGAACAGCGTTCCGCCCTTCGACAGCTTGCGCCTTGGATAAACTTCCTTCATTAAAACCTCTCTATTATCTCTTTGTTAAGACTTGCGCATACGCCGACGCCGAGGCTTACGCAGCTTTCCACGTCCTCGATTGCGGCTATGCAGTTAAAAGTATGAATGTACCTTACCGGTATGCTTGCGACTATTACGGGCGTTCCGCCGTTTGACGAAACAATATACGCGCCGTTGTTGCCGCCGCCCGAGCGGACGGCAAGCTGATGCTTTATGCCCCTGCTCTGCGCGACCGATTTTGCCAGCTCGTTAAACCGCGGCGTACAGATAACAGTCCTGTCCATATAGCGAAGCATAACTCCGCGGCGCAGTCCGTCCTGTATCATATACGCGGGCGCGGACGTGTCGTCCGCAGGTCCGCCCTCGAAGCAGATTGCCGCGTCGGGCTTGATATTGTGCATTGCGGCGGTTATTCCACGCTCGCCGACCTCCTCCTGCGAAGAGATTATCCCAATAATATCCACGCTCAAACGCTCGTCCTTCAACTTCTTTAAGCACTGTAACAGCGCGGCTACGCCCAGCCTGTCGTCGAACGCCTTGCCGTGCAGCACTCCGTGCTTAGCGTCGTATTCGAACGGCGAAAGCGGCACTACGGGCGCGCCCACCTCAACGCCGAATTCCGCGACTTCTTTATCGCTCGTCGCACCTATATCGATTACGATATTTTCGTAACTTACGGGCGCGTTGCGCTGCTCGGCAGTCATTAAATGGGGCGAGCCTGCGGCAATTACCCCGCTGATATATCCTGCCGTGGTAAAAATCTGCACCTTTGACGAGGGCAGGCTTTTTTCGTTCCAGCCGCCTATGGGCACTATGCGAAGGGTGCCGTCGGGCTTAATCGCCTGAACCATAAAGCCGACCTCGTCCGAGTGCGCGTCAAGCATTACGAGAGGGCGTCCGCCCTTGTTGTAATCGGGATATATATATAGGTTGCGCATACTGTCCTCTTTAAAGGTTGCGAAATCCTTGCAGTATTCGCGGGCGATTGCGACAACCTCGTCCTCGAAGCCCGAAGCCCCGCGCGCGTTACATAATTTTTCGATAAGCTCTAAATCTTTCATTTCAATCACCTCAAACCGCCTGCGGCAGCTTCTTTCCTTTTTTCAATTCTTTTTCAAGCTCTTCGCAGGCTTCCTTGAACTCTTCCTCGCTTTCGAGAATTTCTATTCCGTCCAAAAGCTCCTGCAACTTATATTCGTTGTTCAAGTACTTTATAGTCTGATAGCCGATAACCGTAGTCAGCACGCCGTTTGTAAGCCCCTGCACCGACGAGTCCACGAGCGTGGAAATCGCCGAGCCCAGAAGGGGGATACCCTTTACCGCGTTGCCCATCGTCTGCACGACCGAATTGCCTATTTTCGCACCGCCCAGTCCGTAGGCGATAAGCGAGTTCTGCAAAATGCGTGCGAAAATTCTTACCAGCTTGGGGTCGGACGGACGGAAACCGTAAAGAAATATCAAGTCCTTTACAAGCTGCAAATTGATAACCGCAACCAGCATACCGTCCACCTTATTGGTCTGCGAAAGCGCCGAATACATACCCGACTTCAACGAGGATTTGAAAATCAAATCCTTCGCGCTCTTTTTGACCGAGCCCGAGTACAGCTCTGAAAGGCAGCTCATTATGCCCTTGTCGTTGTCGGTTTTGACGGCTATGGCAAGTTTGCCGACCGTCTCGGAATCGTACCAGCCGACACCTTCCACCTTTGCCGTAAGCTCGATAATTTTGTCTGCAATATTGCGGCGAACCTTTTTGTTGTGCGCCTTTGCCGCCGCTGCGGTGCGGGCGTTGACGTTGACTATGAAGTATTCCATTTTCATTATCTTGACGAGCGGAACGATAAACAGCAATACGTATACGAGCACGCTTGCCGCCGCAACCCCTATGCCCGCGTACGTATTGATTTCGTAAACGCGCATGGTTATCGAGAACAGACAGAAGAAAAGGAAAACCCCTGTCGCCGCAGCTAACATTATCAGCAACAGGCGCGCGCCCCGCGCGTTTTCGCGCTTTGCGTATTTCTGTTCGTATTCGTATATCGTCAGCTTGCCTTCTTCGTCTTTTTTCTTTTTAGACATCTTTATCACCTATATCAACAGAGTATTTATATATTTCGGATTTGGGAACGCCTCTGTCCCTTGCAACCCGCTTTATCGCATCCTTTTTGTCCATTCCCCCGCGCATATAGCTTAGCAAATGCGCTTCGACGGACAACGAGTTAAGCGGGTTTTCCGCCTCGCCCGCGCCCTCGATTATCAGCACGTATTCGCCGCGCTTCTCGCCTGCAAGCCCCTCGGAAAGCTTGAACGCCACCGCTTCCTCGTGGATTTTGGTTATCTCGCGCACCGCGCACGCGCGCCTGTCGCCAAGCGCCGAATAGGCGGCGGATATCGTGCGGTCAACATCCTGCGGGGCGCAGTGCAGGCATAGCGTCATATCCAGGTTTTTATATTTTTCAAGCTGCGCCCTGCACTCGCTTGACCTGTCGGACAGAAAGCCCAGAAAGGCGAACCTGTCCGCGGGAAAAGCCGACAGTATCAGCGCGGACAAAAACGCGTTCGCGCCCGGGACTACGGTATACTCCGCGCCCGACTCCTTCAAAGCCGCGCATACCGCGTTGCCGGGGTCGGATATAACGGGCATGCCCGCGTCCGAAATTATCGCTATTTCCTTGCCCGACTGCGCCTCGGCGATAATTTTTTCCGCCGCCTCTCGCTCGTTGAACTTATGGCAGCTTTTAAGCGGTTTTTTAATATCGTACGCGTTCAAAAGCTTTATCGAATGGCGGGTATCTTCGCAGAAGATAACGTCCGCCGAGCGCAGAACCTCTAACGCGCGCAGAGAAATATCCTTTAAATTGCCTATGGGCGTTGCTACAAAATAAATCATATCTGTCTGAACTGATAATCGTAATACTTTTTATACAGCCCGTCCTCCTTCAAAAGCTGAGAGTGCGTGCCGCGTTCGATTATTTTTCCGCCGTCGACCACGATTATTTCGTCGGCGTTTTTCACCGTTGAAAGTCTGTGCGCGACCACTATCGTGGTGCGCCCCTCGGACAGCCGCGAAAGCGCTTCCTGTATCTGCATTTCCGTCGCGTTGTCAAGCGCGCTGGTCGCCTCGTCCAAAATAAGTACGGGCGGATTCTTCAAAAACGCCCTCGCTATCGCAACGCGCTGCTTCTGCCCGCCCGAAAGCTTTACGCCCCTCTCGCCGACGCAGGTATCGTAACCGTCGGGAAGAGTGCGGATATATTCGTCGATATTGGCAAGCCTCGCCGCCTCGATAATGCGTTCGTCGTCGGCTTCGAAATCGCCGTAAGCGATATTTTCCTTAATCGTACCGTTGAATAAAAAGACGTCCTGCTGAACTATTCCTATATTCCTGCGCAGCGCGTTAAGGCTTATATTGCCGACGTCTATGCCGTCGACGGTCAGCCTGCCGCCGCTTATCTCGTAAAACCTCGGTATTAAATGGCAGACCGTAGTCTTGCCGCCTCCCGACGGACCGACAAGCGCAACCGTCTTGCCCGCGCGAACGGTCATTGAAAAATCTTCGAGCACGGGCTTGTCGCCGTAAGAAAAGCTTACGCGGTCGAAAACTATTTCGCCCGTTAATTTTTCGGGCGCAACGGCATTTTCGGACTCGTGCTCGCACGGCTCGTCCATAATTTCGCAGAACCGCGCAAAGCCCGTCGCGCCGTCCTGAATTTTATCGTAAATGTCTTTAAGCGTGCGCACGGGATTTATAAGTACGCTTATATACAGCACGAACGCGGTGAACTCGCCCACGTCGATTGCGCCGTAATAAAAGAACAACCCGCCCGCAAGCAGCACGGCGAAATAGAGTATATCGAGGAAAAAGGTCATAACGGAATGGAATTCGCCCATTACCTTATACTGCTTTCCCTTTGCCTCGGCAAGTGCGGAATTGTAGCCCTCGAAGCGGCGTTTTTCGTGTTCCTCGGCGGCGTATGCGCGCGATACCCTTATACCCGAAAGCGAGCTTTCTATATCCGCTGTAAATTCGCCCGTAGCGACGCGCACGTCCTTGTAAACGCGCTTTTGCCGCCTGCGCATAAGCAGAATGAACAGCGCCGAAAAGGGCACGAAGGCAAACACTATAAGCGCGAGATACACGTTGATAAACGCCAGCAACACGAATGCTCCTATAATGGTTACGAACGAGAGAAAAACGTCCTCGGGTCCGTGGTGAGCAAGCTCTGAAATTTCGAACAGGTCGCTCGTCATACGGCTCATTATAACGCCCGTCTTGTTGTCGTCGAAATACCCGAACGGCATTTTCTGCAAATGCGCGAACAGCTGCGTGCGCATATCCTTCTGTATACGCGTTCCGACCAAGTGCCCCCAATACTGCAAAACGTAATTGAGCGCGGCCTTTACCGCGTATAGGCATAGCAACGCGCCCGCCCCCGCAAGCAGATAATACAGCAGCCTGTTGGGAACGTAATTATTTATAATTTCTTTGGTAAGGTAGGGATATGCAAGGTTGAATACGGAAATTGCGAACGCGCAGCACATATCGGCGGCGAACAGCCGCGAGTGCGGCTTGTAATACGCTACGAACCTTGCAAGCCTTCCCTTATTGCGTTTGACCATTGACTACCTCGGGTAAAATTTCTATTCCCTCTCTGCCGCCCTTCACCGCTTCGACCATTACGAGGTAGGGCTTTGCGCCCGCCGTGCCCGTAACGAATTGCAATCTTTTCGGCTCTAACCCGCGCGACTTCAAAAGGAATATAAGCTCCGCCGTGCGGTCCGCGCGGTTGATTACGGCAAACCTTCCGCCGTATTTCAACGCGCGGTACGCGGAGTTTACTATTTCGGCAAGAGTCACGGTCAATTCCTTGCGGCAGACCGCGCGCTCGTAAACCTCGTTCTCGAAGCCCGACCGCTCGTAAGGCGGGTTACACAATATAAGCGAAAACTTATCGTCGTATTCGCGACCGATTTCCTGAATTTTGCAGCAGTGAACGCTGCACGCAAAGCCGTTAAGCTTTGCGGTGCGCCCGCTCATTTCGGCAAGCGCGGGCTGCATTTCAAACAAATCGAGCGAGGATATGCCCGCGTTAAGGCAGAGAAAGTGAAAGCCGACCACCCCGCTGCCCGAGCAAAAATCGGCGACCTTGTCACCCTTTTTCGCGCGTGCAAAGCGGGACAGCAATATGCTGTCCGATGTAAAACGGTATAAATTCACGTTCTGAATTATTTGTTTGTCCCCGTAAAAGCTTTCGAGGACCTCGCCGTCTTTAAGCAACTTATAACCGCCTTGCGTATAGAAAAAAGCGGGGGCTGAATATCCCCCGCCTTTCCGTCCCTAAATTAGTCGGCGTGTATAGCGCCGGTAGGGCAAACGTCTTCGCAAGCTCCGCAGTCGATACAAACGTCAGGGTCGACCACGTACTTATCCGCGCCCTCGGAAATAGCCTCAACGGGGCATGTGCCTGCGCACGCGCCGCAGCTTACGCATTCATCCGTAATAGAATGTGCCATTGAAAATTCCTCCAAATAGATTTAAAATAGCTTACGCTATCGTGTTAAAGTATATCACAACTTTTTAATGCTGTAAAGGCTACGCCGCAGAAATTTTTATTTTTCTTTTATTTTTTCTTTGGTTTTGTTTTTTTCTTTGCCTTTTTCCTTGCTCTCCGCCTCGGCTTCGTTTTCCTCTGCGCGGGGGCATCTGAATTTTATTTTATCCACGGGATAGTCGTGGTAAGCCACTATATCCTTTTTCTTGTCCTCGATTTTTACGCGCGCTTCCATTTTAAGCATATTCACGTTGACTACCGTGCCTCTGCCGTCGGGCGTTCCCACCTCGGTTCCCACCTTGGGAATATGCTTGCCCGCCTCGGTATAATAGTCGTTCTCGTAGGCGAGGCAGCACATCAGCCTGCCGCAAAGCCCAGAAATTTTAGAGGGATTCAACGAAAGGTTCTGCGTTTTCGCCATTTTAATCGTTACCTTTTTAAGGTCGGGCAGACAAGCCGAGCAGCAGCACTCTCTGCCGCACGCGCCTATGCCGCCTATCATTTTAATTTCGTCGCGTATGCCTATCTGCCTGAGCTCTATCCTCATTTTGAACAGCGCGGACAGGTCTTTGACCAGCTCTCTGAAATCGACGCGGGCGGGCGAGGAATAGTAAAACACAACCTTTGCTCCGTCGAAAGCGAAATCGCAGTCAATCAGCTTCATATCCAGCTTGTGCTTTTCTATTTTTTCCTGCGCCTGACGCATGGCGTCGGGCTTGCGCTCGGCGTTTCTTTTGACCGTTTCGAGGTCGCGCTGAGACGCTATGCGCACCACGGGACGCAGCGGCGGTACTATTCTTTCCTCCGCAACCTCGCCGTGCGGCAGAACGATTTTCGCAAATTCCAGACCGCGTGCGGTTTCGACGATTACGCCCATGCCCTTTTCGTACTTCTCACTGTTTTTACCAGGTGAAAAATAATAAATTTTTCCGTTCTCGGTAAAGCTTACCCCCGTAATTTTAACCATTTATCGTTCTCCTCTATAACGCGTAGCATAAGGTCGTACAGCAGCCCCTGAAAAAACGCGTTGAATTTCAAGTCTCTGTTCGCCCTGTCCGCGCACCTGACCGCGTACGCAAGCGCTGCGGGTTGAAGCTTTCCGCCGTTAACAAGCGCGTTGCGGTAGTTGAGCGCAATAGCGTTCAAAAGCTCGGTTTTGTATTTAATATCGCCGTACTTTGCGGCGACCTCGCCGACTTTGCCTATATCCACGGTCGAGCAAATCTCCCGCGCGGCCTCCTCGACCTCGGCAAACCAGCCGCCCTCTACCATGCCCTCGGCAACGCCGAACACGCCGCCGCAGCTGCGCGCCGCCTTTGCGTTGAGCGGATTACCGCCCTTTCTTTCGAGCGCCGCCAGAATATCGCCCTCCGAAAACGGCGGTATCGTCAGCGTTTTAACCCTCGACTTGACCGTGTCCAGCACCGAGGCTGGCGCGGTTGCGCCGAGCAAAAAATGCACGCCGTCCGCGGGCTCTTCCAGCGTCTTTAACAGCTTGTTCTGAATAATAGCCGCCGCGTCGTTGAAGCTGCAAATAACGAAAAGCTTTTTGTCCCTTTCAAGCGGCTTTAACACGCTGTCGGCAAGCAGACGCGCAGCCGCGTCCGCATTGAATTTTTTCCCCTCTTCGGGCAAAATTATAAGGTCGGGTAAGGTTTCGTTTAAAATTCTTTTGCCGTCGGGGTCGTTTTCTGTAACGCCGAAAAATGCAAGCGCAAAAGCTTTCAGTGCGGCGCGCTCGTTCTTTGCGTCCGCAAAATTAAGCATATACGCGTGCGATATTCTGTTTGCCGCAACGTCGCCCGCAAACGCGGCGAACGCCGCCGTCCCCTCAATCAGCTTTTTCAATCGATTATACCCTTTTCTTTAAGCAGCGCGACGATATTGCCGCACGTATCTTGCTCCGTTCCGTTACATTCGACGGCGCATATCCGCGGGTATTCGTCCAAAAGCTTTAAATATCCGCCGTACACCCGACGGTGAAAGTCGAGCCCCTGCTTTTCCATTCTGTCGTTCAAATCCGCGCCGTTCTTGCGTACGAACGCCTTATCGGGCGCAATGTCGAGAAATACGGTCAAATCGGGTGTGCAAAGCTCGAACGCCTTTTTATTTATATCCGCAACGTATTCAAGCCCCAACCCACGCGCAACGCCCTGATAGGCGAGCGACGAATCGACGTACCTGTCGCAGATTACCAGCTTCCCGCTCTCTAACGCGGGTATTACCTTTTCCCTTAAATGCTGTATTCTCGCGGCGGCGTAAAGCATAGCCTCGCACTCGTCGCACATGGCCGTGTTCGAGCCGTCGAGAATAATGCCCCTTATCTGCTCCGCAATCGGGCTGCCGCCCGGCTCGCGCGTCATAACGAAGGTAACGCCCTCGCGTTCGAGATACGCCGCAAGCAGTTTAAGCTGGGTGCTTTTGCCCGACCCCTCGCAGCCCTCGAAGGTGACGAACTTGCCCCTTACCACTTTTTCACCACGCAAATCTGACCGTTTTTGATACCGAAGGTCGATTTGGTCTGCGAAAGCGCCTTGACCGTCGCCGCCGTTATCATTTCGCCGATAACCGCAAGCGGGATACAGGGGGGCGCAAGCCCCGCGTTTTTGGCGCACATTCTGCCGACCGCCTTGTCGAGGTCGACCCATTCGCACTGTCTTTTAAGCGCGTACTGGAAAGAGTACGAGCGTTCGCTTTCGGGAATTTCGGGCTTTTCGCGGTAGGTGCCCTGCAATTTTTTGTTGGCGATTACCGCTTCGAGCTGCTTTTTGAGATTAGCAAGGTCCTTTTCCCTCGTCATGGGCGAGAGGTAGAAAAGTATATATCTTCCGTCGGCAAACTCGGCGTAAACGCCGCGTTTTTCAAGCCGCGCCAGCGCAAGCTGCGGGGAAATACCGAGGGGCTTGAAGTCGATAAGCAGCTTCGTCCAGTCGTCGTTTTGATAAAACGAGAACTGTCCCTCCGCCTCCGCCTTGAACGCCGCGACAGCCGCCTTTGCGTCGTTTAATATCTTGATTTTGTTGGCAATGCTCTTGACGCCGAATTCTACCGACGCCATTATCGGAAAGCTGGGCGAGGTCGTGCGGAACATCGAAAGCGCGTCCTCTACGGGCGCAATCAGGTCCTCGTTGTTGACCGAAACTATCGCGCCCTGCGTCAGCGTAGGCAAGGTCTTGTGCGCGCCGTCTACCCACGCGTCGGCGTACTGTCCCGCATAGCCCTTGTCGCCGAATGCGAGATGCGCGCCGTGCGCCTCGTCGACGAGCAGCAGCCTGTTGTATTTTTTGAGCACTTCGCGGTAGCCCGCAAGCGGGGCTATATTGCCGTAGTAATCGGGCGAGGTCGCAAGCACGCCCGCGATATTCTGGTCGTTGGAAACCAGCCGTTCGATAGCTTCGCTGTCGGGCGGCTGCAAAACGCCGTCGCGCTCCGCGCCCTGTACAATTAGTGGCTCGACGCCGAAAAGCCTGCACGCATTCCACACGCTCTGGTGCGAATTGCGGAAAACTATCAGCTTGTTTCCGCGCTTGGACGCGCAATATACCAGCGCGAGCACCCCGCTCGACGAGCCGTCGGTCGTGATATAGCTGCACGCCGCGCCGAGTATCTTTGCAATATCGCGCTGCGCTTTGGCTATCGCGCCGTCGGGCGAAAGCAGGTTGTCGGTATAGGGCAGCTCGGTCACGTCGATAGCGGCGTCCTTGAATTTCGATTTGAATTCGCCTGTCGCCTTATGTCCGGGAACGTGAAAGCCCTTGCATGCTCTCGAATGTTTTTTAAGCTGCGTATATATGCAATATTCGTACATTGATTGCTCCTGTTTAAGTGTTTAAAATCACATTAAGTCGGTTGGATAACGCGTTCACTTTTTAGGTTTCATTGTGGGGAACAACAGCACGTCGCGTATCGTCGGGCTGTCGGTCAGCAGCATTACCAATCTGTCGACGCCGAAGCCCAGTCCGCCCGTGGGGGGCAAGCCGTATTCCAGCGCTGTTATAAAGTCCTCGTCAACCTGCGCGTTGCAGCCGGGCTCCTGCGCCCTCTTCGCCTCTACCTGTTTTACAAACCTCTGCTTCTGGTCGATAGGGTCGTTAAGTTCGGTAAAGGAATTGCCGAACTCGTGCGCGCAGATAAAGTATTCGAACCTCTGCGTGAACGCGGGGTCGTCCTCCTTCCTCTTTGCAAGCGGGGAGTTTTCGACGGGATAATCGTAAATAAAGGTGGGTTGAATAAGCTTGTCCTCGCAGAACGCGTCGAACAGCGCAATGAGTACGTGACCCTTAGTAGCCGCGTCGCCCTCGGGAACGGGTGCGCCTAACTTCTTCGCGCAGGCGCGCGCGTCCGCGTCGGTTGCCCACTCGTCGTAGTCCGCGCCGCAGTACTTCTTGACTGCCTGCTTCATAGTCAGCCTTTCCCACTTGCCGCCGAGGTGCAGCTCGGTGCCCTGATAGGTTATATCGGTAGTACCGAGTACGTTTTGGGCGATTGACTTATACATATCCTCGACCAAATTCATCATATCGAAGTAGTCGCAATAGGCCTGATACAGCTCTACCGTGGTAAATTCGGGATTGTGGAACGCGTCCATACCCTCGTTTCTGAAAATTCTGCCGACCTCGTATACGCGCTCCAAACCACCGACTATAAGCCGCTTTAAGTACAGCTCGGTCTCTATTCTCAGATACATTTCTATGTCGAGCGCGTTGTGCCTCGTCTTGAAGGGACGCGCCGACGCGCCTATTTCGAAGGTGGTTAAAACGGGCGTGTCTACCTCTAAGAAGCCGCGTCCGTCCAGAAACGAGCGGATTTCCCTGAATATTTTCGAGCGGGTTATAAACGCCTTCTTTACGTCGGGATTGACTATCAAATCCAAATCCCTCTGTCTGTAACGGATGTCGGGGTTCGTCAGACCGTGCTGCTTTTCGGGCAGGGGGCGAAGGCACTTGGTAAGCATTTCAACGTGCTGGCAGTGAACGGAAATTTCGCCCGTCTGGGTCTTGAAAACGAAGCCCTTTACGCCGATTATATCGCCGATGTCGTAGTCCTTTTTAAACGAGGCGTACGCCTCCTCGCCCACGTCGTCGCGGCGGATATAAAGCTGTATCTGTCCCTCTCTGTCTGAAATATGGGAAAAGGACGCCTTGCCCATTATGCGGCGCGACATAAGTCTGCCCGCAAGGGAAACGGTCTTGCCTTCGAGCTTTTCAAAGCTCTCCTTGACAGACAGCGAGTTTTCGGTTACGTCGTAAGCGACCTTTGCAAAGGGGTTGCTGCCCTCTTCGACAAGCTTCTGCAATTTTTCGCGGCGGATTCTCGCCTGTTCGGCAAGCTCTTCCTCCGTAGGCTCGGTTGTCAATATTTCGTCCATGGTATACTCCTACGCGATTTTTATAATTTTAAGTGTGTAGCTTGTTCCGTCGGGACAGGAAACGGTGACCTTATCGCCGACGTGCTTTCTCATAAGCGCGGCTCCGACGGGCGAGTCGATAGAAATTTTACCCGCCATTACGTCGACCTCGGTTACCGAGGTAATCGTATAGACCGCCTCTTCCTCCATATCGTCGTCGTAAACCGTTACCACGCTGTTCAAATGAACGTAGCTGTTGTCGGAAACCTCTTCGCGAACGTCGGCGTTTTTGATTTTGTATTCGAGCTCGGCAATCTTGCCCTCGTTCGAACGCTGCTCCTCGCGCGCCGCGTCGTATTCTGCATTTTCCGAAAGGTCGCCGTGACTGCGCGCCTCGGCAATACGCTCGATAATTTCAAAGCGCTTTACCTTGACGAGATAGTCAAGCTCCTTTTTAAGGTCGTCCAGATTCTTTTGCGTCATAACAAACTTTTCAGCCATTATTTACCTCTTTTAATACAAATATATTCCGATTGACTTTATTCAACCGGAACGAAATTTCTTTTTTTCTCTATTATATACTCAACCGACGGTTTTGTCAAACGATTTAATTCGCCGATACGCTTTACATTTTTCACGCGTTCGGGTATAATTACGGTATGTTTAAAATTTGGGCGAAAATAATCAAAGACGGGAAAATAGTAAAACAGACCGTTTACGAAAGCGTGGATAAGTTTGCTTACTCGCAATTTTTTAATTACCTGGCGGATATATGCGAGGTAATGGACGTTGCTACCCCCGTTCTGTTAAAAACTCATATCTTCAATTACGCGAAATTTTCGACCGTGCGGTTTATCCCGCGCGACTTTGCCGAGCCCGTCGATTTCGATAAATTGGTGCTTGATAACATAACCGCATAGAAACTGCGCATAATTGTAATATGAAACACACCTGTTATTTATGCGTCGCAATGCTTATTACCCTCGCCATATTCGGGGGGATATACGCATTTTCGGGCTTCAACGCCCTGTATTTTATTTGTATGAGCAACGATACGGTTTACCGCAGTTTCCTTGCGGTGCACGCCGTCGCCGCCCTGTTTACGGTATATTCCCTTATCGTTTTCAAGCCCTTCAAGGGACTTAAATAATTGCGTTCAACGATTAAAGCCGTGCTTTATGCACGGCTTTTTATTGTCTTTATACGTTGTTTATTTTAATGCTTGCGCCTGTTTTTGCGTCCTGATACATTACCCAGTAGCCCGAAACGGCGTCCTCGGACGCGGGTATGAACGAGGAATTTTCTAAACTTGCGGGCGGTGTAAGCGGGTTTTGCGACGGCACGCCGTAGCAGATATACTGGGCTTTTCCCCCGCCGTATATCACGCCGAATACGTAAAACTTTCCGTCGCCGTAGCTTATCCTTGCCCAGCGCGAGTTTTCCACCATTTTTTCAAGAGCGTCCTCGCAAGGGTAGGACGACAGCACCTTTTCTATTTCCTCTTTCATTCGGTCGTAGAAGCTTCCGCCGGTGAACAGTCCTCCCGCGGCGTCGGTCTGGTGAGATACAGCCGCCTCATTTTCTGATACGCCACGCCCGACTTCTTCCTCTTTTTTATCTTCGCATACAGACCCACCGTCTTTATCAGCTTGCCCGAATTCATAATAGTTCTCCTGCGCCAACGCCTCGTCCTCGTACTTGGTCGCGGGCGGGTCGTACTTTCTTATATTTTCCTGCCTTTCTATTTCCTCGCGTATGCCTATAGCCGCGGTATGAAACGCGCCGCAAACCGCGCTTGCGACGGGCGCCACCTCGTCGTTGACGAAGCATATCAACGCGGCAAAGCCGCTGCCCGTATCGACGGGGCTTACTCCGTCGAACATCAGACCATCCAGCACGCAAACCGACTTACCGTCCGAAACCGCGCAAACGTACCTGCCCTGATTAAGCGGAGCAAAGTTTATCAAAGAAACCTCTACGCGCAAATTCGTACCGTATTTTTCCGCCTTGACAAGCCCGGAAAGAGGCCCGCCGTCCACGGAAAACCCGCTTTTCAGTCCGCGTATCACCGCAATATTTTTAGTATAACCGCCCATAAATAACTCCGTATTTATACTTTAATATATTATATTGCTGAATAAGCATAGAAAAAACGCAAAAAATGTATTTATTCGTATATTTTTGCACTATATTTACTTTATTTTAACCCCCCGTTTCGGTATAATTATATTATGACTATAACGAAAAACAAAGCCGCGCTTGAATTTGTAGAGCGCTGCGCCGCTCTTGCCCTTCCCGACAGCATCGTGTGGATAGACGGCAGCGCCGCTCAGATTGAACAGCTTAAAGCACAAGCCGTGCAAAGCGGCGAGCTTATCGCCCTGAAAAACGACTGCTACCTGCACCGCAGCAACCCCAACGACGTTGCGCGCGTAGAGGACAGAACCTTTATATGCACCCGAAAACGCGAGGACGCGGGTCCGACCAATTACTGGCTTGCACCCGATAAGGCGTACCGTATTGCGGGCGAAATCGCACGCGGGGCCATGAAGGGCAGGACTATGTACGTAATACCCTATTCTATGGGCGTTGTCGGCAGCAGCTTTGCCAAAATCGGCATAGAGGTGACCGATTCCGTATACGTAGTGCTTAATATGTGCATTATGACCCGAGTCGGAAAGCGTTGCCTCGACGCGCTGGGAAACGGCGATTTTATTAAGGGCTTTCACGCAACGTGCGAGGTGGACGCCGAAAAGCGTTACGTTATGCACTTCCCCGAGGATAATA
>ERZ779629.275-NODE-275-length-22594-cov-7.639336_pt1 | contig 22594 bp, 17 predicted proteins | sample MGYA00514192_ERZ779629 | MGnify/ENA primary metagenome ERZ779629 (study PRJEB29562, sample SAMEA4376709) | mouse gut metagenome | isolation source: Cecum | study: EMG produced TPA metagenomics assembly of the A DSS colitis mouse model was used to assess the... | reverse complement strand
TTGGGATATTTGCCGTCGTCAAGCCGTTGGAGATCGAATAGTTGATATTGTCGTTATCCGCCGCGGACTTATCCAACGCCGCCGTCAACTCGTACGAGCCGACCGGTATTGCAGATAGATCGATCGTTGCGACCGTCTGCGCGCCGTTCTGTACCGCCGCGATATCTTGCTTGACGCCGCCCGCTTTATCCGCCGTATACGTCGCCGTCAACTTGACCGTGTCGCCAGACGCGATCCCCGACACCGTCAACGTCGCATCGTAATTGTCGCCGACCGTCCAACTCCATGCGTTGGACGCCACGGTATTCGTTAACGACACCGTGAGTTGCTTGGGCGTAATCGTAAAGGTCAACGTGCGTTTGCCGTTGCCGCCCGTCGTATCGTTCCAAAATCCGGGCGCCGTTGTCAAAAACGTAATGTCCGCCGTATACGTTCCTGCCAGTTTGGCTTGAATCTTCCCGTTTGCCGTGTCGACCGAGATCGTCGATGCGTCGATCGCATTGCCGTCGGCATCTTTGCCTGCGACAGAGACCTGCATGGCAGCCCCGTCGAATCCTTGCATGGCAAAGCTCAAATCCGTCCCGACATACTCCTTGCTCTTATCCGCCGCGCTGTTGCCCAGTGTCGGAACGTCCGCGCCCCGGGTCGCATCGGCATCCGCCTTGGTCAAATTCAGATGCAACGCGGGTCGGACATATCGGGTGGCATTGACCTCAACGGTATCGAATCCCAATCCGCTCTGGAATCCGGCATGAGAGGGATACCACGACCCGCCCGATCGAAGCCAGCTCTCGTCCGTACTGGTTTTATTGGATTTTTGATTCGCAGACAACTTCCACAAACCGACGACGGCATCCGTACCGCCCGTCTCGGTCGCGCTCGGCAACCACAGATAGTCGTCCGACCATTGACTGTAAAATTCTTTGGAACTGTAATTCGTATCTTGCGAATAGTAGTTTTCGTAAGTCGGCGTTCCGTACGCTTCGTTCGGATAATTATAGAACGTGCCGCCGAACAATCCCGTGGATTGGGTCTCTTGATATTCGACGTCCTTGGGTTGGACGATATACCGCGTCAACGACAGATTTTTGCCGTTGACAGCATCGGGGACTTGCGCCATCGTAAACTTCGCGTATTTGTGAGACGTCGTTTGCGGAATCTTCGTCAACTTTTTCGTTGCTTCGATCGCATCGTTTTTGCTCGCCGCGTATCCGCAACCGCCGCTGTTGAGCAACGACGCGCGCACAAAACTGGTACTGTACATATTGCTCGGATACGCATACGACGTAGGCTCCGACCATTTGTTCCATTGCGCCTGGTCGTCGGAATCCGTCAACCACATCGACAAAATCGTATTGCCGTTGCGATCCTGTGTCAAATACGTCGCCGTCCAGCGAAATCCGCCGAACGTCACGATTATATCGTTGTTCGCGTTTTGACTGCGAAAATACGATGCGTCTTTCGTCCCCAAATCGCTTACGTCCTCCAAACTCGCGCCCGCGCCGCCCAATGCCGCAAGCAATTCGTCCATCGTCTTGCGGTCAAAGGCTTTGCCGTCGTCGCGATTTTCATAATGATTGGACAACAGTTCGCCTACCGTCAACGCCGACGACGCGTCCATCGCATAAACCGCGTCTGTCGTGCCGCGCCATGCACTCGTCAAGCATGTCGCGGCGATCATACACACGACAACCGCCGCAATCGCAAAACTCATTCGATATCGTAGTATTTTTGTCTTATTCATATGCTTTCCTGCCTGTTTGTCTCTCGATTCCGTATCCTCGACAAGGATTGAAAAGTTCATGGAATACACCATTCCATGAACTTTTTCGATTTTTTTGCAATTTTATCGAGCAAATTGCGCGTTAAATCTTCGAAATTGCACTCAAAACCGCGTTACGCCTTGACAGATATGCCGCATAGGATTAAAATATAAGTACAAAAAGGTACATGGAATGGTGTATTCCATGTACCTTTTTTATTGCTGCCGAAACGGTAAAATTCGCTCGAAAATCTCAATCGGTGCGTCCGCAAACAGCATCCGAACCGACGAAAAAACCGCGCCTGCAATTGCTTATTTCATCCGAAATCTTATCCGAACGCGCGCCCGCAAACATGCAAAAAACCGCCCCCGCATGCGGGGACGGTCTCATAGATTCAAAGCAAAATCAGATCGTGTATTTCAACGCCTTTTGCGGAGCGTTCGCCAATTCGGCGCGCTTTTCGTCGTAGCCGGGACGACCGAGCAACGCGTAGGTTGCGTTTTTGCCTTCTTCGACGCCGGGTTGGTTGAACGTGTCGATGCCCATCAGCGCGCCCGTATAAGCGGTCTTGAGCATAAAGAACATCAGCAGTTCGCCGAGCGTGAACTCGTTGAGCACCGGCAACGTGATCGTGTGGTTGAGCTTGCCCGCCTTGGTGATCGCGTATTCGGTCGCCGTGCGTTCCGCCTGAATGAGTTCGTTCATCGTGTGTCCGCACAGGAAGTTGACGTTGGGGAATTCTTCGCAGCCCTGCGGAATCTCGACCGTCTCGCGATAGTTGTCGACCGCGATGAACGTGATGACCTTATCGAACGGACCTTCGGCATACAACTGCACCTGACTGTGCTGATCGGTCACGCCGAGCGCTTTGACCGGCGTCTGACCGACGTTGCAATCCTTGCCGTCGAGCGTCTTGTTCTTGCCCAAGCTCTCGCCCCACAACTGGCAATACCAGTCGGCGATGTATTTGAGTCCGTCCGCGTACGGCATCATGACGCTGACGTTCTTGCCCTTGCGCATCGCCATCCATTGGAGCGTAGCCGCCATCAACGCGGGATTCTTTTTGATCGAAGAGGTCGCGCACTGCTCGTCCATCGCGCGCGCGCCGAGCAACATGCCCTTGATGTCGATGCCGCAAACCGCCGCCGGAAGCAATCCCACCGGACACAGTTCGCTGAACCGACCGCCCACGCCGTCGGGAATGTAGAACGTCTTGTAGCCTTCCTTGCCGGCGATCTTGATCAGATTGCCGGTCGAACGGGACGTCGTCGCGATGATATGATCTTTTGCCTTGTCGCCGAGCGTCTTGGTCAGAAGATCGTGAATGATCAGATACTGCGTCATCGTCTCCGACGTCGAACCGCTCTTGGTGATGACGTTAAACATCGTCTTGGCGGGATCGATCACGTCCAACAACGCAACCATGCGTTCGGGATCGACGTTGTCTTCGACATAAAACTTGGGACCTTTGCGCTTGCGTTTGGGCAGGTCGTTGTAATGCAGATGACAGATCGCCTGGAACGCCGCGATCGGACCGAGCGCGCTGCCGCCGATGCCCAGCACGACGAAATACTCGAAATTCTTGCGAACGGCGTTGGCGGTCGCGAGAATGTCCGCGACGACTTCGTCCTGATTGTACGGCAATTGCGTCCATCCCATCATACCGTTGCCGCGTCCTGCGGTCACATCGGCATGCGCCTGCGCGATGGCGGCGGCGTTGCGGGCAAAATCTCTCTCGGTAAAGCCGTCGGCAACGCTCTTGGACATCATGTTGTTGAAATCCAATTTGAGTTTCAACTCTTTCTTGTTATAACGCATATAAACCTCCGCGTAAAAATCTATTTTATCCCGAATCATCGCAACGCGCGGTCGCGGCAATCCGTCAGATAGGCATAACTGTCCGTGAGTTCGTCAAACGAAGTATAGTTCTTGGCGTATACTTCCATCAGACACGGTCCCGTATATCCGCTGTCCGCCAGACGACGGAACATCGTCACGAAATCCAACGTCCCTCTGCCCGGCAACTCGACTTGTCCGTCCGCGCCGACGTCGCACAGATGCACCGTCCGCAACCGATCCCCGAACGCATCCAGATATCGGGTATAATCGTATCCGGACTGGCTCGCCTGCTTGATATCCAACACCCCGCCGAGCATCGGACACCGCTCGCGCAGATTGCGGAAATAATCGGGATTGTTGTAATACGTCCAATGCACGTTCTCGTAACAGAGCGTGACGCCGTATTCCTGCGCCGTTTCGCACAATCCGTTGACGCGCGCCGCGATCTTCGGATAATCGAACGTATACCGCACCGCGCGTTTGAGCAGCGCCGGACCGTGGAACGTATAATGCCGCGCGCCGATCTGCCGCGCGAGCGCCAGCACGCTGCGATACGCGTCCGTAGCGTCTTGTCGGGCGCGGTCGTTGACGGAAAACAGTTCCGGCTCGAATTGATTGGTCAACGCATGCACGGAATGCACCCGAAGCGGCGCGTATTGCTGCGCGCGAGCCAGTTCGTCGCATACGATTTGTCCGAATGCAAGCGTGTATTCGCTATGCGTCGCAAAGAAAACTTCGCACACGTTTGCGCCCGTCCGCGCAATCGGAACCAAGCATTGTTCGGTATAATATCTCGAAAAATACGAGGCTGTCGAGATGCCGATTTCCATCATACTCCGACATTATAGCATTGTCCGCAATCGGGCGCAAGCGTATGCCGGATTTTTTCAAAAAATTGCGCCAAAGCACAGATTGGCAAAAGAATCAAGCGTTTCGGCGCATAAATTTTATAATCAGATGCGTCGTTGCGTTGTCAACACGCGCACGACTGTGATAAAATGTATCCATAAAAGGAGTCCCTATGCAACGTCTTGCCGAATGGATCGTATCGCATCGCAAACACATCATCGCCGTTACCGCAATCCTGATCGCGCTGTCGATCGTGGGAACGCTGTTCGTCAAGAAAAACGGCGACGTAATCTCGTATCTCGATCCGGATACGGAGACGATGATCGCCAAACAACTGTTGCAGGACAAATACGACATCGTCGGCGACTGCACGATCGCGATCTCCTATCTGCCCGAACATCGCATACGCGAAATCGTCGCCGCGATCGAACGCGCGGATCGCGCGGAGTACGACGAATATTATCGCAACCGATCCGGGAAAAAGCGCGTGCGCGTACTGAGCAAATGCGTATGGGTGGGCACGTTCGACGACTTGGACAAATTGCCGCAACTGGATAACTCGATCCGACCGTCCGACGTGGAAAAAATCCAAAGCGCGGCGCGCGAAAAATTCGTGTTGGAACAAACCGTAAACGACGTCCCGATCACGACTTATACGGTGTGTCTGTATCTGACGCTGCCCGGCTCGGACGATCGCACGATCCGCTATCTCGATCTGCTCGAAGCGGAACTGCAAGCCTGCATCCGATCCGCCGTCCGAGACGGCGATACCGTTCACGCGCCGCAGGATGCAACCGAGCGCGACTTCTACTATGTCGGCGGTACGGCGCAAAACGCCCGCGCGCTGCTCCAATCGTCGATCGGAGACATGCCGAAGTTTTTTGCCGTCGCGGTGGCGGCGGTGTTCTTGATCTTGCTGCTGACGTCGCGCAGTTTTTTTGAACCGCTGATCTTCCTGGCGACGCTGGGCGTGTCGATGCTGTTCAATATGGGCAGCAACATCATCGCCGGCACGCCCGTCGGCACGATTTCGTCGATCACGTCGTCGTGCGCGATGATCTTGCAACTGGCGATCGCGATGGACTATTCGATCTTCTTGATGCATGCGTACTATGAAGAATCGGCGCGCGCGCTTTGCCCGCGGGACGCGATGATCCGCGCGCTGCCCAAGACGATCTCCGCCGTGTCCGCGAGCGCGCTGACGACGATCGGCGGATTCGTCGCGCTCTTCTTCATGCAATACGGGATGGGATACGATCTGGGATTCGTACTTGCAAAAGGCGTGCTGCTGTCGCTGCTGTCCGTCGTATTTCTCCAACCGATCCTGATCCTGACTTGCCGCAAAGCGGTCGATCGCACACGCCATCGCACGCGCATCGAAGTGCGACTCAAACCGCTCGCCAAAACGGTAACCAAACCTTGGGTATCCGCGATCATCCTTGCCGTATGCGTCGGACTCGCGATCCCGTGCGCATACTATCAGACCAAAGTATCGCTCAACTACATCACGATGACCGCGGAAAATCCGAACCCGACGTATCCCGAATCGATCGCGCAAGCATACGGCAATCAATTGATTTTGCTGGTGCCGTTCGAAAACACGCCCGAACAAATCGCATCGCACCGCGCGTTTGTCGAAGATCTGTACCGCATCGGCGCGCAACGCGAATCGGACGATGCCGATCCTACATACAGCGAAGTGACGGATGTGTTTTCGCTGTTGAGCGTGCTGGACGACGACGTGTACGGCAAAATCGAAAACAGTCCTTACCGCGCGCTCATCTATCGCCGACTGCACGACAGTTTTATCTCGGACGCGAACAAGGCGGATGCCGAACACTACATGCTCTATACCGTCCGACTGCAAGGCAACGCCGAAGATCCGCAATCGATGCGCACGCTCGAAGCGGTGCGCGCGCTTGCGACGAATCGCTTCGGCGCAGTCAACATCACCGGACTCGCCGCGGGCGCGTATGAATTGAGCGCGGTCACGCCGCACGACTTTGCCGTCGTCAATATCGTGTCCGCCGTACTGATCTTCGCGATCCTGCTCGTCACGTTCCGCAAACCGCTGTTGAGCGCGTTGCTGTTGCTCGTCATCGAAACGGGTATCTTCGTCAATCTGACGATCGTATATTGGATGCAAGCGCAGATCAACTTCATGGCGTATCTGATCGTCAGCGCGATTCTGCTCGGCGCGACCGTCGACTACGCGATCTTGGTCACAAGCAAATATCTCGACGAAAAACGATCGGGCGCAACCGGAAAAGCCGCGATTCTCAATGCGATCTACCGCTCCGCCCCGAGCGTACTGACGTCGGGCGCAATCCTGATCACGGTCAGCGCGAGCGTCTTTGCCGTCACGTCCAACTTGATCGTCGCTCAGATCACGGAATTGATCGCGCGCGGCGCGGCGATCAGTCTGCTGCTCGTCTTTACGCTGCTGCCCGCGATCCTGACGTTGCGCGAAACTTGCGCGCACGCATATGCCGTCCGTCGCAAACGCGTCGCCGACCAATCGGGCAACGCCGCCGTCCTATACGATGCGGACGATCTCGCGTTCGCCGCCCGCAATCCGAGCAAAGCCGAGCGCGTATTGCGCAAATTCGGCATACGCAAAGATCCGATCGCGCCCGAAGACGTTTCGACGCCGCCCGAAGACGATTCGGACACGCCTATGTCCACGCCTAATGACGCGTCGAACGACGCAAATACGTGCAAAAACTCCGATGTCGAACCGACACCGTAGCACCGTCGTCGAATTATAAACAAAAATCGGGAATCAATCCAGATAACTTTCCGTCAGCGTCAAAATCGCCTGTTGTTTCTTTTCGTTCAATTTGTCGAACAAATCGAGCATGCGGATTTGATTTGCGGTCAATTTATCGACATCCGCGTCCGCAAACAATTCCGACATCGTAATACCGAAGACCTGACAAACGTCTTCCAATACGCGTACCGTCGGCATATAATCGTTCTCGTTATACCAATTGTATACGGAAGTCTCCGATATGCAAATTTTATGCGCCAATTGCGCCAGAGACCATCCGCGTTCGATGCGCATTCGATTGATCTTCTGTCGTATATCCATAGTTTTCCACCCAACCGTAATAGATACTGTATAGTGTATCGTAATCGATATAGGTTTATCTTGTTTGTGCTTATACGAATCCCGCAACCTAACTTGCACTTCGCCCGAATCCGTGTTACAATATAAATTACAGATCCGAAATAGGTTGGTAAATGTATGATTGTAGCGTTTGTGGGAGAACGGAACGGCTACGTTTCCGATTGCAATTGCGCGAAATTACGCGACATTTTAAGCGATTTGATCGATCGACAAGGAGCGGATACATTCTTGATTCGTCCCGATTACGATTTCGACCGCGCGGCGGCGCATGTGCTTGTCCGACTGCGGCAAACGCATCCGCATATCCGCATCGTGCTTGCGTACGCGCAAGGCGACTCGGACGATCCGACGCCGTACGACGATTGTCTGCGCTTGGACCTGTCGGATCGACAACCGTTGGCGCGGATGCGGATGCAGCGCGCGCTCGTCGAGCGTTGCGATCTGCTGATCGCGCAGACTTCGCATGCGTCGTATACCGCGCATCCGATCTGGCAGGCGCAACAGTGCGGCAAACGCGTACTGTATTTGCACGCCGCCCCGAGCGAGAGCGATCGCGCGACCGCGTCCGAGGCATAACGTCCTTGTATCGAAACGAAGGAGCGACTTCGATCGGTGTCGCTTTCGTTTCTCGATCGACATTGCAAAACGCGACGCGACGACGCGTCAAAGTTCGGCTATCGTATCGATCTCGACCAGAACGTTCTTGGGCAGCGTCTTGACCGCGACGCACGAGCGCGCCGGAGCAGACGTGAAATACTGCGCGTAAATCTCGTTGAACGCAGCAAAGTCCGCCATATCCGCCAAAAAGCACGTCGTCTTGACGACCTTGGCGATGTCGCTGCCGCTCGCTTGCAACAGCGCGCGAATGTTGCGACACACCCGATGCGTCTGCGCCCGAACGTCGCCCTGTTCGACGACGCCGGTCGCGGGATCGATCGCGATCTGTCCCGACGTATATACCATGGCGCCCGCTACGATTGCCTGACTGTACGGTCCGATCGCCGCCGGAGCCTGTGCGGTAGAAATAACTTGCATGTATTGTCTCCTTATATCAATTTGAACCCTTCCGCAATCAGTTGGTTGCGAATCTGTTGGATATGATCGAAATTGCGCGTCTCGATCTCGATGCGCAGAAAACATCCCGTCACGTCGCTGCCTTCGCTCGCGCGCTCGTGGTGCACGGCAATCACGTTGGCGCCCAACGTCGAAACGATCTGCGACACGTGCGACAGCTGTCCGGGCTTGTCCGGAAGTTCGATCGTCATCGCATAATTTCTGCCGCTCATCAGCAAGCCGCGCTTGATCACGCGCGAAAGAATCGTCACGTCGATGTTGCCGCCCGAAACGATGCAGCAAACCTTTTGTCCTTCGGTCGGAATCTTGCCGAACATCGCCGCGGCAACCGATACCGCGCCTGCGCCTTCGGCGACCATTTTGTATTTTTCCATCAACGTCAAAATCGCCGAAGAGATCTCGTCATCCGTCACGGTAACGACGTCGTCCACATACTGTTTGCACAACTCGTACGTCAGATCGCCCGGTTGTTTGACCGCGATTCCGTCCGCGATCGTCGATACTTTGTCCAACGCGGACAGGCGATTCTTGCGTACGGATTCGTACATGCTCGGCGCGCCCGCCGCCTGCACGCCGTATACGCGGACATTGGGTTTGAGTTGCTTGATCGCATACGCGACGCCGGCGATCAGTCCGCCGCCGCCGATCGGTACGACGACCGAATCGACGTCGTCGAGTTGATTGAGAATTTCCAATCCGATCGTGCCCTGTCCGGCAATCACGTCCGGATCGTTGAACGGATGGATAAACGTGTATCCGCACGTATCGCGCAGTTCGATCGCCTTATTGTACGCGTCGTCGTAGACGCCCGGCACCAGACACACTTCCGCGCCGTAACGCTTGGTCGCTTCGACCTTGGAAATCGGCGCGCCGTCCGGCAGACAGATCAACGACCGAATGCCGCTCTTGGTCGCGGCAAGCGCGACGCCCTGCGCATGGTTGCCCGCCGAACACGCGATCACGCCGCGCGCTTTTTCTTCTTCGGAAAGTTGCGAAATCTTGTAATACGCGCCGCGTACCTTAAAGGATCCGGTGACTTGCAAGTTTTCCGTCTTCAAATAGATCTGACTTCCCGCTTTGAGATCGGACGCCGGAATGATGTCCGTCTGACGGATCGCTTCTTTAAGCACGCACGCCGCGCGGTAAACTTTGTCCAATGTAAGCATTTGCCGCAACTCCTTATTCCAACACCGCGCCCTTGTCCGCGCTCGTGACCAGACGCGCATATCGCGCCAGCCAGCCCGTACGCACATTGGGTTCGGGCAACGCGTGCGCCTTGCGCCGACGATCGAGTTCTTCGTCGCTCAGATGCGCGCGAATCGCATAATTGGGAATATCGATCGTAATCGTGTCGCCGTCGCGCAACAATCCGATCTCTCCGCCGACCGCCGCCTCGGGCGCAACGTGCCCGATCGAAGCGCCGCGCGACGCGCCGGAAAATCTGCCGTCCGTAATCAGGGCGACGCTCTTATCCAGTTTCATGCCCGCCAAAGCCGACGTCGGGTTGAGCATCTCGCGCATGCCCGGTCCGCCCTTGGGTCCTTCGTAGCGAATGACGACGATGTCGCCCGCATGGATTTGTCCGCCGTAAATCGCCGCAATCGCCTGCTCTTCGCCGTCGAACACGCGCGCGGGTCCCGTATGCGTCAGCATCTCGGGCGCGACCGCGCTGCGCTTGACGACGCAGCCGTTCTTGGCGATATTGCCCCACAGGATCGCCAAACCGCCCGTCTCCGAATACGGACGTTCGATCGGACGGATCGTCTCGTAATCGCGCACGCAGACGCCGACCAGATTTTCGCCGACCGTCTTGCCGGTCGCCGTTATCGCGGAAGTGTCGATCAAATCGCGTTTGACCAACTCGCTCAACACGGCTTGCACGCCGCCCGCCGCATACAGATCCTGCATGTGCGTCGGTCCCGCCGGCGCCAGATGGCACAGGTTGGGAACGATCTCGCTCATCTCGTTGAGTTGTTGCAAATCGAGCGGATAGCCCGCCTCGTGCGCGATCGCCAGCAAATGCAAAACGCTGTTGCTCGAACAGCCCAACGCCATATCGCACGCAAGCGCGTTGCGAATCGCCGTCGGACAAAGGATGTCTTTGATCTTGATGTCGCGGCGCACCAGTTCCATCACCGCCATGCCGGCGTGTTTGGCAAGCGCGGTGCGCGCGCTCATGACGGCGGGAATCGTGCCGTTGCCGGGCAATGCGATGCCGATCGCTTCGCACAGACAGTTCATGCTGTTGGCGGTATACATGCCGCTGCAAGAACCGCAGGTCGGACAGCAATTGCGCTCGAAATCCAGCAATCCCGCATCGTCGATCAGATCGGCTTTGCGCGCGCCGACCGCCTCGAACATCTTGGACAGCGATACTTCGCATCCATCCACGACGCCCGCCATCATCGGTCCGCCGCTGACGACGACCGTGGGCAGATTGACACGCAACGCTCCCATCACCATGCCGGGAACGATCTTGTCGCAGTTGGGGATCAGCACGAGCGCGTCGAACCGATGCGCCTGCGCCATCGTCTCGACGCTGTCCGCGATCAGTTCGCGCGAGGCAAGGCTGTATTTCATGCCGATATGTCCCATCGCGATGCCGTCGCAGACGCCGATCGACGGTACGAGCACGGGCGTGCCGCCCGCCATCCGTATGCCGGCTTTGACCGCTTCGGCAATCTTATCCAAATGGATATGTCCCGGCACGATCTCGCTGTGCGCGCATACGACGCCGACGATCGGACGGTCCAACTCTTCCTGCGTGAAACCGCACGCATACAGCAACGAACGCTGCGGCGCGGTCTCCGCTCCTTGTGTCAAATATCTGCTCTTCAATTGCATAATCACTCCTTGCCCGTCCGCAAACGGGTCTTGCGGCGATCGCCGATCGGCGCAACGTCTTCCGTCCCGACGCACCGTACGCCGTCGATGCGCCCGTCTTCGGATAGGACATATCCGTGCAACGCAGGTCGCACGGATATTTGTACCCGATCGGATTAGCGTCGAAGATTATTTCTTCAACCAGCTCATCATCTGACGCAGTTCCGCGCCGACTTGTTCCAACGGATGCTCGGCTTCCAGTCTGCGGGTCGCAAGGAACTTCGCGCATCTGCCGCTCTTGTTCTCGGTCATCCACTCGCTGGTAAACGTACCGTCCTGAATCTCGCGCAAAACTTTCTTCATCTCCTTGCGCGTCTCTTCGGTGATCAAACGTCTGCCGGTGCGGTAGTCGCCGTATTCCGCCGTGTTGGAAATCGAATAACGCATTTTGCCGAATCCGCCGCTGTTGATCAGATCGACGATCAGCTTCATCTCGTGAATGCATTCGAAATACGCCATCTCCGGCTCGTAGCCCGCTTCGACCAACGTGTCGAAACCTGCCTTCATCAACTCGGTCACGCCGCCGCACAGGACTGCCTGTTCGCCGAACAGATCGGTCTCGGTCTCTTCGCGGAACGTCGTCTCCAAAATACCCGCTCTGCCCGCGCCGATGCCGCTCGCATACGCCAACGCGTAGTCGTGCGCTCTGCCGGTGTAGTCTTGGTAAACCGCGATCAAAGACGGAACGCCCTTGCCTTCGGTGTACTGCGAACGCACCGTGTGTCCCGGTCCTTTCGGCGCGATCATGATCACGTCGATGTTCGCTTGCGGTTTAATCAAATTGAAATGAATGGACAGACCGTGCGCAAAGCACAATACGTCGCCGTCCTTCATGTACGGTTGAACCTGAGCTGCGTAGATGTCCGCGCACAATTCGTCCGGCACCAACATCATTACGAGATCGCCGGCCTTTGCAGCTTCTTCGACACTCATCACTTTGAGCCCGTAATCGGCGGCTTTCTTCGCGTGCTTGCTGCCTTCTCTCAAACCGACGACGACGTTGACGCCGCTGTCTTTGAGATTCATCGCATGCGCGTGACCTTGCGAGCCGAAACCGATGATTGCAACGGTCTTGCCGTCCAATACTTTGAGATCGCAGTCTGTGTCATAGAACTTTTTGATCATGATATATATCCTCCAAAAAATTGCGTTTTATATGCCGTTCGGTCGCCCGATCGGAATTACATAATGATTTCGTCGATGCTCTTGCCTGCCGGAATCATCGGCAAAACTTTTTCGTCCTTGTCGATGACCGCGTCGATCACGCACGGACCTTCGCACGCAAACGCCGCTTGCAACGCCTGATCCAACTCCGCCTGCGTCGTCGCGCGGAATCCGGTCGCGCCGAACGATTGCGCCAACCGTACGTAATCGGTCTTGCGATCCAGCGTCGTCTCGCTGTACCGTTTCGCATAAAACTGGGTCTGCCATTGGCGCACCATGCCGAGCACGTTGTTGTTGAAAATCACGACGACGACGGGCAGCCGATTGCTGACCGCGGTCGCAAGCTCGACCAAATTCATGTGGAAACATCCGTCTCCGGTCGCCAAGATCACTTTGCGCTCGGGACACGCGATTTGCGCGCCGATCGCCGCGCCCAATCCGAATCCCATCGTCCCCAATCCGCCGGACGTCAGAAAACTGCGCGGTTGCACGCGCTTGCCGTACTGCGCCGCCCACATCTGATGCTGTCCCACGTCGGTGACGAGAATGCCGTCTTCGCCGATCGCGCGCGCCATGCTGTCCACGACTTGATGCGGACGCAAAATCCCGGGCTTGTCCTTGGGCGCATAATCCATCTTGCGCCACGCGTCGATCTGCGCGTACCAATCCGCATGCCGGTTGTCCGCGACGAGCGGGAGCAACTGCTCCAACACGTCTTTGACGTCGCCGATCACGCTGACGTCGCAACGTACGTTTTTATTGATCTCCGCCGCGTCGATATCGATGTGCACGACTTTGGCGCAGTTGACGAAATGTTCTTTGTCGGTCGCGACGCGATCGGAAAACCGCGTGCCGATCGCAATCACCAGATCGGAATGCTGCAACATTCTGCCCGCAGACATGCTGCCGTGCATGCCGACCAAGCCCAGATTGCCGCGCTCGCCGTATGCAAGCACGCCCGCGCCCATCAGCGTGTGGCATGCCGGAATGTCCGCCTTGGCGATCAGCTCGCGCAACTGACGGTTCGCACCCGAAGTCAGCACGCCGCCGCCGAACAGGATCGCCGGACGCTGCGCCGCGTTGATCATCTGCGCAGCCGCCTCGATCGCGCTTTGATCCGGCGCGGGAATCGGAGCGGGCTGAACCGCGGGCTGCGGCAAAAATTCGCACTGCGCAGCCGTCACGTCCTTGGGAATATCCACCAAGACCGGACCGGGTCTGCCGCTCTGCGCGATCTCGAACGCCCGACAGATCGTCTCATGCAGATCTTCGACCTTGCGCACGACAAAGCTATGTTTGGTAATCGGCATGACGATGCCGGCGATATAAACTTCTTGGAAAGAATCCAGCCCGATCAGCGAATTGCCGACGTTGCCGGTAATCGCGACCATCGGAATGCTGTCCATGTATGCGGTCGCAATGCCCGTCACGAGATTGGTCGCGCCGGGACCGGAAGTCGCAAGACACACGCCCGTCTTGCCCGTAGCGCGGGCATAACCGTCCGCAGCGTGCGCGGCGTGCTGTTCGTGCGCGGTCAAGACATGGCGCAAGCGGTCTTTGTAATCGTACAACGCATCGTAAATGTTGAGTACCGAACCGCCGGGATATCCGAAAATCGTATCCACGCCTTGTTCGAGCAGCGATTCTATTAAGATCTGTGAGCCGTTGAGCTTCATAAGCACTCCTTTGTAGCCTTGCGCACGCGCCTACGCGAGTCTTGTCCTACCTTTTCTATTTATCATAAAAAATTATTGCCCAAATGTCAAGTATTTGCCCGAGACTTTCCGAAAGCAAACCCGATATTGCCAAATAAAAACGAAACGGCGGTCCGGACCGCCTTTTCGAAAACCGTCTGCGCAAGCGTGCGGATTACTCCGCTTTTTTGCGTTGGAACGCGGATTTGACCCGCGCAAGCAAATCGATGTCTTTGACCGTGCAATACGTCGACAGAATCGGTACGGCGAGAAAGATCGCGCCCATGATGCATCCGAGCACGTAGATCAGATATTGCACGCCGCCCGTGCCGAAAATCGCCTGCAACGCGACGCAAACGTCGCGCACCATGCCGTCCAAAAACGCCGGCAACGTCGCGCCCGCCGCGATCGGCATGCACAAAACGAACGCCAGAAACAACGGAATCGTCAAGATCGTGCTGTACACGCATACCGCAATCGAAAATACGTTGCGCACCTTGCCGCGAAACGTGCCCGCCGCATACGACATCAGCATGATGCCCGCCGCCATCGTCACGACGACGATCACGTAGCGACCGATCAAGTTGCCGATCCGATCGAGATAGCGCAACCCTACGTCCGCGCCCGTCGTCTGCGCCAAAGACAACAGCCCCCATACATTGAGTCCCGCCGCGACGACGATCATCGCCGCCTGCAACCATTTCTTTTTGCGATCTTCCATGTTCTGCCCCTTTGCCGATCGTATCCGAACGAACTTGCCGTCATTGTAACCATCATACCCGATCCGACGAATAAAGTCAATCGGCTATGCGCGTCGTCGCCCGCTTTGCGCTCCGACGCCGCGAAGGACGCGGCGCGCGCATGCATCGCATCGCATTGACGATCGCCAGAATCGCGACGCCGACGTCCGCAAATACCGCTAGCCACATATTGGTGACGCCGAGCGCGCTGAGCACGAGTACGGCGGCTTTGACCGCAAGCGCGAAGACGATATTCTGCCATACGATGCGCATCGTCTTACGCGCGACGGCGCGGGCGGTCAACAACGCCGACAAATCGTCGTGCATCAGGACGATATCCGCCGATTCGATCGCCGCGTCGCTGCCGACGCCGCCCATCGCGATCCCGACGTCCGCCCGCATCAGCACGGGCGCGTCGTTGATGCCGTCCCCGACATACGCGACGGTCTTGGCGGATCGCATGATCGTCTCCAACCGCTCCACCTTGTCTGCCGGCAATAGTTGCGCATGATACTCGCATACGCCCGTCTGTTCGCATACTTGCCGCGCGACGTCTGCGCCGTCTCCGGTCAGCATGATCGTTTTGCATCCCGCTTCGTTGATCGCGCGGATCGCATCCGCCGTATCCGGTTTGAGCGAATCGTTGATGCGGATCGCGCCGACGTACGCGCCGTCCTTGGCGACGTAGACGATCGTGCCGACGCCGTCCGACGCGGGCGCGTCGATCCCGTATTCGCGCATCAAAGCCGCGTTGCCCGCCGCAATCTCGCCGCAGTCGGTCTCCGCTACGACGCCCTTGCCCGCAATCTCGCGTACCGAACGCGTTTCGCCGCCCGCGTCGGGCGCGGCCTGTACGATCGCACGGGCGATCGGATGATTGGATTGTCGCTCCGCCAATGCCGCCCAAGCCAACACCTGCTCGGCAGACTCGGACGCGGATACGGATTCGACCGCGAATTTGCCTTGGGTCAACGTCCCCGTCTTATCGAAGACGAACGTATCGGCGCGATGCAACAATTCCAGATAATTGCCGCCTTTGACCAACACGCCGACGCGCGACGCGCCGCCGATCCCGCCGAAAAAGCTCATCGGCACGCTGATCACCAAAGCGCAAGGGCACGAGACGACCAAAAACGACAGCGCTCTGTGCACCCAATCCGTCCAACCGCCGCCCTGCACGAGCGGGGGAATCACCGCCAGCGCCAACGCCGCCAATACGACCGCCGGCGTATACCAACGCGCGAATTTGGAAATAAAGTTTTCCGCTTTCGCCTTTTTGTCGGACGCGTTTTCGACGAGATCCAAGATTTTGGCAACCGTCGAATCGCTGTACTGTTTTTCGGCGCGGAACGTCAATGTCCCGCCCATATTGATCGCGCCGGACAGCACGCGCTCGCCTTGCTTGCACGCATACGGACGGCTCTCGCCCGTCAATGCCGCCATGTCGAGCGTGCCGTCTTGCAACGCAACGCCGTCCACGGCAATGCGCTCTCCGGCGCGCACGAGCAACGTTTGACCGATTTCAACCCGCTCCGGTTCGATCTCCGCCGTCTGTCCGTCGTCGCATACGATCCGCGCGACGTCGGGACGAATGTCCATCAACGCACCGATGCTGCGACGCGATTTGCCGACCGCGTATTTTTGGAACAGTTCGCCCACCTGATAGAACAGCATGACCGCCAAACCTTCCCGATAATCGCCGATCGCAAACGCGCCGACCGTCGCGACGATCATCAAAAAGTTTTCGTCGAATATCTGCCCGTGCGCAATGTTGACGGCGGCGCGCCACAGCGTATCGTACGCGATGACCAAATAGACGGCGAGATATGCGATCAGCTGCGCCCATTGCGGCGCCTGCACAAACGCGAACACCGTCCACAACGTCGCAAACCCGACCGCCGACACGCCGATCCGGATCGACAATTTGCGGTTGGCGCTCATAATACGCGCACCTTGGCGTCCGGCTCGGACTTGCGCACGATTGCGATGACGTCGTCGTCCAAACGGGCGGCGATCGCGTCGTCGCATTCGACGCTCAACTTCTGCATCATAAAGTTGAGATTCGCTTGCCGCACGCCGTCGAGACGCGCGACCTTTTGTTGAATTTTGTTTGCGCAGTGCGCGCAATCGAGATTTTCGATTTTGTATTGTTTTATCATCGTTTCGACTCCTTAATGGATTGAATTTTCGACATACCGCGCCGTACGGATACGTTTATTCCACCGTATGTTCGTACGCCATCTGCAAAATGCGCACGACGTGCGTATCCGCCAGCGAATAATAGACTTCTTTGCCGCTGCGACGCATCTTGACCAGTTTGGACTGGCGCAACGTGCGCAACTGATGGGAAACGGCGGATTTGGTCATCTGCACGAGATTGCATATATCGCATACGCACAGTTCGGCATGCGACAACGCCTCCAAGATCCGCGTGCGGGTCGAATCTCCGAACACCTTGAACAATTCCGCCATCGCGTACAATACGTCCTCGTCCGGCATGTGCGCGCGCACTTGCTCTACCGTCGTATCGTGCACGCATTCTTCGCTGCAAACTTCTCCGCTGAAATCGGAAGATACCATATTGCGTTCTCCTTGATCTATATTACAGTTGAACAATTATTCAACTGTTTGTATTTTAAGTATATGCCGCAAAAAGTCCGATGTCAACCGTTTTCGACAAAAAAATATAAACTCTAACAATATATAAAATTTGCAAATAAAATCCGTATCCGCTCGAATCATACGCTGCGCGCATATCTCGCCGCGACGTGCGCGCAACAAAAAACCGACCCCGCGAACGGAGTCGGTCTGCAATGTCAAAATCGAAATTACTTCAATTCCGCAAAGTACTTGATCGTTCTGACCATCTGGCTGGTGTAGCTGTTTTCGTTGTCATACCAGGAGACGACCTTGACCATCGTGCTGCCGTCGCCCATGTCCATGACAAAGGTCTGCGTAGCATCGAACAAGCTGCCGTAGGTGATGCCGACGATATCGCTGGAAACGATCTCTTCTTCGGTGTAGCCGAAGGAAGCGGAAGCCGCCTTCTTCATCGCCGCGTTGATTTCGTCCGCGCTGACCTTGCCCGCGACAACCGCGACGAGCTGGGTCAAAGAACCGGTCGAAACAGGTACGCGTTGCGCGCAGCCTTGCAGCTTGCCGTTGAGTTCCGGAATTACGAGACCGATCGCCTTCGCCGCGCCGGTGCTGTTGGGAACGATGTTCTCGGCGGCAGCGCGCGCACGACGGAAGTCGCCCTTGCGGTGCGGTCCGTCCAAAACCATCTGGTCGCCCGTGTAAGCGTGGATCGTGGTCATGTAACCGCTCTTGATCGGAGCGAGTTTGTTGAGCGTATCCGCCATCGGAGCGAGGCAGTTGGTCGTGCAGGAAGCAGCGGAAATGATCTTGTCGTCCGCGGTCAAAACCTTTTCGTTGACGCTGTAAACGACGGTCGGGAGATCGTTGCCTGCCGGAGCGGAGATAACGACTTTCTTCGCGCCCGCATCGATGTGCGCTTGCGCCTTCGCTTTGGAGGTATAGAAGCCGGTGCATTCGAGCACGACGTCTACGCCGATTTCGCCCCAGGGGAGATCCGCAGCGTTCTTTTCCGCATAAATGGTGATTTCTTTACCGTTGACGACGATGCTGTTGTCTTTTGCAACGACGTTCTCGGCGTACTTGTAACGACCTTGGGAAGAATCGTACTTGAGAAGATGCGCGAGCATCTTAGCGTCGGTCAAATCGTTGATTGCAACGACTTCGTAACCGGCAGCGTCGAACATTTGTCTGAAAGCAAGACGGCCGATACGTCCGAAACCGTTGATTGCAACTCTAACATTTGCCATAAAATCTTAATCCTCCAAAATAGATATTGGTTTGAGTTCCGCCAACATTTTAACAATATCCGCGCCGAATTGCAAGCAAAATGCAAGGTTTTTTCGGATTTTGCGCGGAATTTACGCGCGGCGCGCGCGTCACGCCAGATTTTCGGGATTGAGCCCCTGCAACGCCGGGGGCACAAACCGCCCGTCCTTGCGCACGAGCACGTCGTCGAAGTAAATTTCGCCGCCGCCCGCCTGCGCGGTCTGCACGAGCACCAGATCCCAGTGAATCGCGGAACGGTTGCCGTTGTCCGCGTCGTCATAACAACACCCGGGCGTAAAATGGATGGATCCGGAGATCTTTTCGTCGAACAGGATATCCCCCATCGCGCGGGTGATATACGGATTGACGCCGAGCGCAAATTCGCCGACGTAGCGCGCGCCTTCGTCGGTATCGAAAATGCGATTGATCGCATCGGTATCGTTGCAGGTCGCTTCGACGATCTTGCCGTCGCGAAACACGAGACGGATGTCTTCGAACTTTTTGCCGTTCTTGCCGGTGGGGACGTTGTAATGAATCACGCCGTTGACGCTGTCGCGCACGGGCGCGGTATACACTTCTCCGTCCGGAATGTTGCGCAAGCCGCTGCATTTGACCGCGCCGATCCCCTTGATCGAAAACGTCAGATCGGTATCGGGTCCGACGATGCGCACGCGGTCGGTACGGTTCATCCATTCCACGAGCGGCGTCATCGCTTCGTCCATCTTGGTATAGTCGAGCGTGCATACCTGCAAATACAAATCTTCGAACGCTTCCGTGCTCATCGCGCTCATCGCGCTCATGCCCTGCGTCGGATAGCGCAGAATCACCCATTTGGTATGTTTGACGCGGCGCTCGTGATGCACGGGATGCGCGTATTCGGTATCGTACGCCTGCATCTGCGGCGCGGGCACGTCGCTCGTCTCGTACGCGTTGTCCCCGCCGCGCAGACCGATATACGCCTGCATGCGATCCATGCGATAACCGTCCATGTCCGCCATCTCGCGCGCATGCTCGGGCTGCATGCCCATCAGCAGTTTGCGTTCGATACGGCTGTCTTTGAGCGTGACGTACGGTTTGCCGCCCGCCTTATAAATCTCTTCGACCAACGCCGCCACCAGCACGTAATCCACACCGTTGGCTTCGATCAGCACGTTTTCGCCCGGTTGCACGCGGCACGAATAACCGACTAAATTGCGCGCAAGCGCGCGGATTCTCGGATCTTCTATCATCGAAAATTCCTCCTTGTCCGTCCGTATAACATACGGAAACCTGTACGGATTATAACACATCCGCCCGCAATATAGTATCGCTGCGCGCAATATTTTTTTCGCGCGGATCAAAATCGGGCGCGAGAAGACGGAAATTTCCTTTTCTTGCCAAATCCCTTGTCTTTTCGGCGGGAGTGTGCTAGTATGTGTTTGTGAAAAAATTACTTATTCGGAGGTCTATTACATGCCACTCGTAACCAGTACCAACATGTTCAAAAAAGCGTACGCAGGCGGATACGCCATCGGCGCTTTCAACGTCAACAATATGGAAATCATCCAAGGTATCGTCGAAGCCGCTACCGAAGAAAAAGCTCCGTTGATCCTGCAAGTTTCCGCGGGCGCGAGAAAGTACGCCAACCCCGTCTATCTGCGTAAGATGGTCGAAGCGGCGGTCGAAGTCAGCAACCTGCCCATCTGCTTGCATTTGGATCACGGCGACAGCTTCGAACTGTGCAAGAGCTGCATCGACGGCGGATTTACGTCGGTCATGATCGACGGATCGTCCAAGCCTTTTGCGGAAAACGTCGAGTTGGCAAAACGCGTCGCCGACTATGCGCACGAACACGGCGTCGTCGTTGAAGCGGAACTGGGTCGTCTGGCAGGCGTCGAAGACGACGTCAACGTCTCCGATGCGGACAGCTCCTATACCCGTCCGGAAGAAGTCGAAGAGTTCGTGACCAAGACGGGCGTGGACAGCCTTGCGATCGCAATCGGCACGTCCCACGGCGCATTCAAGTTTAAGCCGGGCACCAAGCCGCAACTGCGCTTCGACATTCTCGAAGAAGTCGCGCGCCGTCTGCCCAACTTCCCGATCGTCCTGCACGGCGCTTCGTCCGTCCCGCAGGAATTCGTCCGCATCGTCAACGCCAACGGCGGCGCGCTCAAAGACGCGATCGGCGTACCGGAAGAAATGCTGCGCCAGGCCGCTTCGATGGCGGTATGCAAGATCAACATCGACAGCGATCTGCGCATGGCTTGCACGGCGGGCATCCGTCAACACTTCTGCGAGCATCCGGATCACTTCGACCCGCGCCAATATCTGGGCGATGCGCGTGCGAACATCAAACAAATCGTCAAGCACAAACTCGTCAACGTATTGGGTTGCGCAGGCAAAGCCGACGAAGTGCTCGCCGACTGATCGACCGAATCGACATTACCAAAAGAACCGTCCCCGATCGGGACGGTTCTTCTTTTATCGTATTTGCGCCGATACCGACTGTTCCATAAAGCGCGGCGCAATCAACAGCATCATGCCGATCGCCGCCGATAAAATCAATCGAATCGCATATACAAATTTATTTTGTCTCGCGACGGTTGCGCGCGTTGTGTATGCGACGGATATCCATCTGCACAAACCACATCAACAACAGCACGACGAATATTCCGCCGAGCAGCGACGTCATCGCGATCATCAGGATGACGATGATCTTCTCCGCCTTGGGGCTGAACGCGCCGCCGCTCCCCGTCCCGTCCGGATTGTTCGGATCGTCGGGATTGCCGTCGGAACCGAACGTAAACGAATTGGGATCGCTCTGCGTCGGCGTCTCCGTCACCTGCCCGTTCTCCGCGACAAACACGTAGTTGCCTGCGCTCGTCCCGCTGAGTTTGGCGACGACGGTGTAGGTCTGTCCCGCCTGCAACGCGTCCGCCGACACGACGTTGCCCGCCGCGTCCCGGTACTCGTACTCTACGGTTACGTCCGTATATTCCGGCGGGATGCTCAGCACGGGCTTCCCGTCTGCCGTCTCCCATACGCCTTGCAACGGCGCGGGCGAGATCGTATACGTCAGCGTGATCGGCGCGCTCGGTCCGCCTGCCGGCGGCGTCGCCCATTCCGCGCCCGCCTTGGGCGTAATCGTCACCGTATACGTACCCGCGTTGGTTCCGCTCAGATCGCCCGCGATCTCCATCGTATCCGGATCGAATCCCTGCAACAGGTCTTGTACGTCCACCGCCGCGCCGTCGTAGATCAGTCCGCCTTCCGGCAACACGACCGTCGGCACTTCCACAGGGATCGGATCGTCCGATCCGCTCACGAACGTCCATCTCTGCGCGACCCCGTCCGCGTATTCCAGCACGATATTGCCCGCGTAGTCCGCCGCAACGATCGCCTCGCGATAGAACTTCTCTCCGGCATGCGCGCGAACATAGTCGCGATCCACTTCCTGCCCGCTCTCGTCCAGATAGCGATACGCATAATATCCGTTGGGTACGTCCGTCTGTTCGAACTGCACGCGCGCGTTCATTCCCGTGCCCGTCCATTGGACGATGGTCAGCGTCCGCGGCGCGATCGTGATCGTCACGCGCTTGCTGCCGTCCACGTCGC
>ERZ779629.271-NODE-271-length-22823-cov-5.436446_pt1 | contig 22823 bp, 22 predicted proteins | sample MGYA00514192_ERZ779629 | MGnify/ENA primary metagenome ERZ779629 (study PRJEB29562, sample SAMEA4376709) | mouse gut metagenome | isolation source: Cecum | study: EMG produced TPA metagenomics assembly of the A DSS colitis mouse model was used to assess the... | reverse complement strand
TCAGCGGTCGCTGGGAACGGTAGTCTCTCCGGCGAAGATCAACTCGTCGATATCAACGGGCATGGTCTGAAAGAAGACCTTCATTTTCATCACCTCCTTTGCTATCCTTGTTGTGTATTATAGCAATAAATGTTCAGTTTGTAAAGTACTATTTGTGAAAAATTTGAAATTCCATATCCTGTAAGTTCCGCTAAAAAAATGCTTGCTTTTTCGGCCAGGGTCTGCTATAATGCAAAAACAGATGCGGGTGTAGTTCAATGGCAGAATGTCAGCTTCCCAAGCTGAACACGGGGGTTCGATTCCCCTCACCCGCTCCAATCGCTGGGCATCTGTCTTGATATTTCAGATATCAAAATAGATGCCCGGCGTTATTTTTTACGAATTGGGAGGAGAATGAAATGGAATTCAGCGACATCCGAAAAATCGAGAGTGAGGCGGAGCAGGTCCAGAAGATCTATGAGCTGTTCGATGAAAACAGCCGCCTGAACCACTCCAACGCCGCGCGCGTTGAGTTTTTGACCACCGTTCGGTACATTGAACGATATGTGAAGCCCGGAGCTAGAATTCTTGACGTGGGCGCCGGGGCAGGGGAGTACAGCCTGTACTTTGCGCGAAAGGGGTACGAGGTATGTGCGCTGGAGCTGACGGATAGCAATATCAAGGCGTTTCGTCAAAAGCTCACGCCGGAGGACCACATAGAGCTGGAGCAGGGGAACGCTCTGGACCTGAGCCGGTATGAGGACGGCAGCTTTGACGCGGTTTTGCTCTTTGGCCCGCTGTATCATCTGCACAGTGAAGAGGATAAGCAGCGGTGCATCGCGCAGGCCAAACGGGTATGCAAACCCGGAGGGAAAATATTTTTTGCCTTCATTTCCCATGATTTTGTGATCTTGACGGAGTTTTCCTATAGGCCGGATTATTTTATGAACGGCGATTATGATAAGGAGTCGTTCAGACTGCATGACTTCCCCTTTGTGTTCCACACGGCGGACGAATGCCGCAAGATGCTCCGGGAGGGCGGCGTGCGCATCCTCCACGAGGTGGCGGCGGACGGCGTAAGCGAGTTGATGGAGCAGCAGATCAATGCCTTGGATGACGAGAGCTACCGGCAGTATTTGAGGTATCACTTCTATATCTGTGAAAAACCGGAATTTTTGGGCATGACCAACCACCTGCTCTTTGTGGGGGAGAACGAGGAGTAAGGTATGATGATTCGGTGCGCTTGGGAGCATAATGGGGACGCTACCCTGCTGTAAGCGGCGGATGATCCAGGCGCATACGCGGGAGGAAAGGACAGGTTTGCATAAAAGCCTTCTCCGGGACATACAGTAGTGCAGGCTGTGTGGACAAGGAGGGGTATGATATGGGCGGCAGGACATCCAGCTCAAGGACGGCGGGCGGCGGGCGGCGTTCCGTCCAGCGGGACAGGCGAAGGGGACAGAATGCCGGTGCGGACCAGGACCGGTTCAGACTGATCCAGCTGGCGGTCAGCTTGGCGCTGTTTCTGCTGGTTTATATTGGCCGAGGGGTGTTCCCCGCTCAATTGGAAGTGTGGCGCTGCGCGGCGGCGGCCAATGTGGATTTCAGGGCGGCGTTCCAGCGCTTTGGGTCTGCCCTTTCTCAGGGGGAGCCGGTGCGGGGAGCGCTGGAGACCCTGTGTTATACACTGCTGGGCGGAGAAGTGGAGTTGGAAGAACTGCCGTCCCAGCCGGTGGACGACAGGCCGGCGTACCCTTCGGGCCTGCTGAGCCGGGTGCCGGGGGGAGGGCTCAGCTATTTGAACAGCCACGGCATTCTGGAGGGGAGCAGAACAGGGGAAACGGGAGACGGGGCGCAGAACGTCCAGCCCTCTCCCAGTCAGCCGACGCCTGATCAGGAGCCGACGCAGCCAGCCATAGAAACGGCGGTGGCCCAGGAGTACACGGAGGATGGTGTAAAGCTCCCCCGAAATGTGAGTATGGCGTTCTATGAGCTTGGGCTGAGCGAGACGGTAGTGCCGGTGTCCGGAGTGGCTACCTCCGGTTTCGGATACCGGGACAGCCCCATTGACGGAGAGATCGAATTCCATCTGGCTTTGGACATTGCGGCGGAGGAGGGGGACGAGATCGGCGCGTTTTCCTCCGGGGTGGTGGAATATATTGGAGAGAGCGATGAGTTTGGAAATTACCTGAAAATTCGCCACGAGAACAATGTGAGCAGTTTTTACGCCCATTGCAGCAAGCTGCTGGTGCACAAGGGAGACCAGGTGGCCTGCGGCCAGACGGTAGCCCTGGTGGGGCAAACGGGGAACGCCACCGGTCCACACCTCCATTTAACCATTGAGAAAGATAACATACGGCTGGACCCGGCATACTATGTGGACCTGCCATGAGCCGCCCCGGGTGGAGGTAAGCCCTGGCTTTCTGCTCTTGCTGGGGATTTTGTTTTGGCTGGACGAGGGGGTTGGGCTGCTGCCCTGGGGACTGCTGGCCTGTGCGCTCCACGAACTGGGCCATATCGCAGCGGCCGCAGCGCTGAAGGGCGCCGTCCGGGAGCTGTCGCTGACGGCAGTGGGGGCAGAGCTGCGCATTGACTATAATGTGCCGCTGACCTATGGGCAGGACAGCCTGGTGGCGCTGGCCGGGCCGGCGGCGAATCTGCTGTTCGGCACGCTGGCGCTGTACCTTCACTGGGAGCTGGCTGCGGCGGTGAGCCTCACCATTGGCGGGTTCAACCTGCTGCCCATCCCGCCGCTGGATGGAGGCAGGGTCTTATACGGCCTGTTGGCGCTCCATTTGGACACCGATTGGGCGGAGCGGCTGACGACCGCCCTGTCCGGCTGTCTGCTGGGTGTTTTGGCGGGGGTGGGGGCGATGGCCGCCGCCCACTACGGCAATGCGACTCTGCTGCTCACAGCTTTGTGGATGCTGGCGGGAGTGCTTCGGCGGGAAGGGGGATGAGCGGGAAATTTTTCTATGAAAAACGGAAAAAATTCTTGCAAATCCGGTCAGGATATGGTATACTACCTTAGTCTGAAATAGGGTGGTCCTCTACGCGGCCGTGCGGCTTGGACGTATGAACGCCTGAATCTAGGAGGAAAGTACAAATGGAACTGTTGAAGCAATTCAGTGAGAAGTACATGAAGGACGAAGCTCCTTCCGTCAGCGTGGGCGACACCGTCCGGGTGCACATCCGGGTCAAGGAAGGCAGCCGTGAGCGTATCCAGGTGTTCGAGGGCACTGTTATCGCCAAGAAGCACGGCGGCGTGGAGGAGAGCTTTACCGTCCGCCGTATTTCCTACGGCGTGGGTGTGGAAAAGGTGTTCCCCCTGCATGCTCCCACCATTGAGAAGGTGGAGACCATCCGCCGGGGCAAGGTGCGCCGCGCCAAGCTGTATTACCTGCGTGACCGCGTGGGCAAGGCCGCCAAGGTCAAAGAGGACCTGTAAGCTGCGAGATAAAAAAGGAGCGGGTGACCGCTCCTTTTTTATTCAATACCGCTCTTTGATGAGAGGAGATTGTTCCAATGAACATCCAGTGGTATCCCGGACACATGACCAAAACCCGCCGCCAGATGGAAAATGACGTAAAGCTGGTGGATCTGGTGGCCGAGGTGGTGGACGCGCGCATCCCCATATCCAGCCGCAACCCGGATATTGACGCCATGGTGGGAGACAGGCCAAGGCTGATTATTTTTAACCGTGCCGATCAGGCCGACCCCGCCGTAACGGCGCAGTGGCTGGCCTGGTTCAAGGGAAATGGGTTTGGCGTGCTGGAGACGGACGCTAAGAGCGGCAAGGGAGTGGGGCAGTTCTCTGCCGCGGCGCGGCACGTATTAAAGGACAAGCTGGCCGCCTGGAAGGCCAAGGGGCAAGTAGGCCGTCCCATCCGGGCTATGGTGGTGGGAGTGCCCAACGTGGGCAAATCTACCTTCATCAATAAGGTAGCCAAGCGCAAATCCGCGAAGGCCAGCGACCGCCCGGGGGTTACTCGAGGCAAACAGTGGGTGAGCGTGGACAGCGGCCTGGAGCTGCTGGACACGCCGGGCATTTTGTGGCCGAAGTTTGAGGATGAGACCACCGGACTGCATTTGGCCTTTACCGGCGCGGTGCGGGACGAGGTGACCGACGTGGAGGGTCTGTCCTGCGCTCTGCTGGAGCTGCTGCGGGACCGCTATCCAGGGGCGTTGGAAGAGCGGTACAGGCTGACCGAAATGGAGGGACTACAGGGCTGGGAGCTTTTGGAGCGGTGCGCCAGAAAGCGGGGGATGCTGGTCTCCGGCGCACAAGCGGACACTGAGCGCATGGCCAACGTGCTGCTGGACGAGTTCCGAGGCGGAAAGCTAGGAAACTTTACACTTGAGAAGCCTGAGGATATTTGAGGGAGATGAGAGAGGTGCCCAGTTGGGAGCTGGAACGCGAGGCGAGGGAGCGGGGATATGCCGCCGTGTGCGGATGCGATGAGGCGGGAGCCGGACCACTGGCGGGCCGGGTATACGCCGGTGCGGTGATTTTGCCGAACGAGCTGGAGCTGCCAGGTCTGGATGACTCCAAAAAGCTGACGGAAACGCGCAGAGAAGCTCTGTACGCCCAAATTACAGCTCAGGCGGTGGCTTGGGCGGCTGCCTGGGTGGAGCCGGAAGAAATTGATGCGATCAATATTCTGAACAGCCGCATCAAGGCGATGCAGCTGGCCATAGACGCGCTGAAACCGCAGGCGGATTTCGCTCTCATCGACGGCAACCGGGATCACGGGAACCAGTGTGCCATCGCCACAGACCACAGAATGATTGTCAAGGGAGATAGCTTGTCAGTTTCAATTGCCGCGGCGTCCATCGTGGCAAAGGTCAGCCGGGACTGGTACATGCGGGAGATGGCGGAACGCTATCCTCAGTATGAGTTTGAGCGCCATAAAGGGTATGGGACGAAGCGCCACTATGAGCTGCTGCGGAAATTCGGCCCTTGCCCCATCCATCGCCGCACCTTTTTGAAAAGCCTGTGAGCGGCGGGGGAGAGGCCCGGCGGCTTGGGCAGTGGGGCGAGGCCGTGGTGGCGGAGGACCTGGAGCGAAAAGGCTGGACCGTGACCGCCCGAAATTTCCGCTGCCGCATGGGCGAGGTGGACATTATTGCAAAAAATGAGCGCTATTTGATTTTCATGGAGGTAAAGCTGCGAAAAAACGGCCGGTTCGGGGCTGCGTGTGAGGCAGTCACTCCCGCCAAGCAGCGTAAGCTGCGGATATCTGCCCAATTTTATCTGATGAGCCATCCTACCACCCTCCAACCTAGGTTTGATGTGGCGGAGGTCTACGCGCCCCAGGGTATGTGCACGGAGAAGCCAGACATATACTACATTGAGAATGCTTTTTAGGGGGACAACTATGAAACCGATCTGTGTGTTTGACGCGCATTGCGACACCATTTCCCGCTGCTATTATCTTCACGAGGGGTTAAGGCACAATACTGGTGATCTGTCTCTGGAGAAAACGGCGTGTTTTGAGTCGTATTGCCAGTTTTTTGCTCTATGGACAATAAAAGAATATGTGGACAGTGACAGCTCTACAATGGAGGAGACTTACTATAAGCTGCTGCGCTGTTTCAAAGAGCAGATGGCCTGCAACTCAGATAAAATCATCCAGTGCCGTACCGCCCGGGACGTGGAGTGCGCCCATCGGCAGGGAAAAGCTGCGGCCTTCCTCACGGTGGAGGGGGCGGAGCTGCTGGGCTGCGACCCCTCCCGGTTGGACGAAGCTGCGGCCGCCGGAGTTGTGGCCATCAACCTGACATGGAACCACGCCAACGCTCTGTCCGGCGCCCACGCAGAGGAACCTGAGCGGGGATTATCCGCACGGGGGCGGCGGTTTGTGGAAAAAATGGAGCAGCTGCATATTTTAGTGGACGTGTCCCACCTGTCGGAGGCTGGTTTTTGGGATGTGGCCGAGATGGCGGCGCGCCCCTTTATTGCCAGCCACTCCAACGCAAAATCTGTGTGGGATCACACAAGGAACTTGACGAATGAGCAAATAACTGCGATAATAGAGAATCAAGGGGTGATCGGCCTCAACTTCTACGAGGGATTCGTGGGGGGAAGTCTGGACTTGGATATGGTCCGGGCTCACCTGGACCGCATTCTGGAGCTGGGCGGGGCCAAAAATGCGGCGCTGGGGGGCGACTGGGACGGCTGCGACACCATCCCAAGCCTGCCCGCCATCGACAGCCTGCCTCGGCTGTACGAGCACCTTTTGCGTTGCGGATATGCGGAAACGGTCGTCCAAGACCTGTTTTACAACAATTTAATGAGAGTAGTGAGATGACCATGAATTACCTGAGCACGAGAAATAAAGACCTGCGCATGAGCGCCTCTCAGGCCATTGCCAAGGGACTGGCGCCCGACGGCGGCCTGCTGACTCCGGCGGTGCTGCCCCGGCTGCCCGCCTCGGCGGTGGAGACCATGCGGGACATGTCCTACCAGCAGCGCGTGGTCTATATCATGAACAGCTTTTTGGAGGGGTTTGCCGCCTCCGAGCTGAACAGCTACGCCTCCGAGGCCTATGGCGGGGGGAAGTTCTCCCACGAGGACGTGGCCCCGGTGCGCAAGCTGGATGAGAACACCTATTGTCTGGAGCTGTGGCATGGACCTACCTGTGCGTTCAAGGATATGGCGCTCCAGATACTGCCCCACCTGCTCACCGCGTCTTTGGAGAAAAACGACGAGAAGAAAACGGTGTGTATCCTGGTAGCCACCTCGGGCGACACCGGCAAGGCGGCGCTGGAGGGCTTCCGCAATGTGGAAAAGACGAAAATTCTGGTCTTTTATCCCAAGGACGGCGTGTCCGAAATTCAGGAGCTGCAGATGGTCACCCAGGAGGGCGGTAACGTCGGCGTGAGCTCGGTGGTGGGCAATTTCGACGACGCGCAGGCCGGTGTGAAGAAGCTGTTCGCTGACGAGGAGCTGGCCGCAGAGCTGGCGGAACGGGGTTACTTTCTCTCCTCCGCCAATTCCATCAACTGGGGCCGGGTTCTGCCGCAGATTGTGTATTACGCGTCTGCCTACTGTGACCTGCTGAAGGAAGGGGCAATTGCCAAGGGACAGCAGATCAATGTGTGCGTCCCCACTGGCAATTTCGGCAATATTCTGGCGGCCTACTACGCCAAGTCCATGGGAATTCCCATCAACCGGCTGATCTGCGCCTCCAACCAGAATAATGTGCTTACGGATTTCATTCATACCGGCTCCTATGACCGCAACCGGACCTTCTACAACACCCTGTCGCCGTCCATGGACATCCTGATCTCCAGCAATCTGGAGCGGATGATTTTCGAGCTGTCCGGCCGGGACGACCGGTTGGTGCGGGAATATATGTCTCAGCTAGCCCAGTACGGCAACTATCGGGTGGACAGCTCCATCCGGACCAAGCTGAAAAAGGAGTTCAGCGCGGGCTATTGCAGCGATGGCGAGACCAAGGCCATGATCGCAAAGATGTGGAACGAGCGGAATTATCTCATCGACCCGCATACTGCTGTGGCCTTCCATGTGCTGGATGAGTACCGGGCGGAAACGGGGGATGACACGGCGACGCTGGTGGTCTCCACCGCCAGTCCCTTCAAGGTCTGCTCCAGCGTACTGGACGCGCTGGGCGTAAAGGAGCACAGGGCTGGGCTGGATATTCTGGACCAGCTGGCCGAGACCACTGGTGTGCCCGTGCCCATGCCCCTGGCCCGGCTGAAGAGCCGCCGGCGCCGCTTTGACGGCGTGGTTAAAAAGGACGCCATGGAAAGCTGCGTGCTGGACTTCCTCAAGTAAAGGGGTGATGGGATGGCTCTCTACGCCATCGGTGATACCCACCTGTCCCTGGGTGCGGACAAGCCCATGGACGTGTTCGGCGGAGGCTGGGAAGGCTATGTGGACAAGTTGCGGGAGGGCTTTGCCCCTGTTGAGGACGAGGACACGGTGGTGCTGTGCGGCGATTTGTCCTGGGGTATGGGGTTGGAATCGGCCCGGAAGGACTTCGCCTTTCTAAATAGTGCGCTGCCGGGGGAGAAATGGCTTCTCAAGGGCAATCACGATTACTGGTGGACCACGGCAGCCAAGATGAACGCGTTTTTTCAGGCCAACGGCTTTACCAGGCTGCACATTCTGCACAACAACTGTGGATTTTATGGAGATACCGCCCTGTGCGGGACCCGAGGGTGGTTCTTTGAGGAGAACGGCGCGCCCCAGTGGGAGAAGGTGTTTAAGCGGGAGCTGATCCGGCTGGAGGCATCGCTGAAAGCGGCGGGGGAACGGGAGAAGCTGTGCTTTCTCCACTATCCGCCCCTGTATCGGGGGTATCGGTGTCAGGAGATCATAGATTTGCTGGAACAATATCAGGTTAGGGCCTGCTATTATGGGCATCTTCATGGTCCAAGCCACCGGCTTGCCATTGAAGGAGTGCAGGGAACGGTGGACTACCATCTGGTGTCTGCGGACTTTGTCGGATTCCGGCCAAAAAAAATTTTAAATTAGTCAAAAAAACAGTGGAAATCTCTGCGCCTATCTGATAGAATAGGTTGGATTATTTAGAAAGAAGGCCCAGAGGCGTTTACCTGGGCCAAGCTTGGAGGAACACACCATGAACATCAAGAGCAATGAGAAAAAAGAAAACAGCACTTTTGAGCTGGTGATCGAGGTCGGAGCCCCCGAGTTCCAGGCCGCCATCGATAAGGTTTACAACCGCCAGAAGAAGAGCATCAACGTACCTGGCTTCCGCAAGGGCAAGGCGCCCCGGAAGATGGTGGAAAAGATGTACGGCGCTGAGATTTTCTTTGAGGACGCCATCTCCCTGGCCTATCCCGACGCCTATGAGGCCGCGCTGAAGGAGGCGGGGATCGACCCCGTGGCGTACCCGCAGCTGGAGGTGCTGGACGTCAGCTCGGAGGGCTTTACCTTCAAGGCTGTGGTCACCGTCAAGCCCGAGGTATCCATTCAGGATTACAAGGGCCTCCAGGTGGCCAAGACGGAGGTGAAGGTGTCCGCCGCCGACATCAAGGCGGAGCTGAAGCCGTACATCGACCGAGCTTCCCGCCTGGTGAGCGTGGAGCGCAAGGCCAAGAAGGGCGACACCGCCGTTATCGACTTCGAGGGCTTCAAGGACGGCGTGCCCTTCCAGGGCGGCAAGGGCGAAAACTACAGCCTGGAGCTGGGGTCCGGTTCCTTTGTGCCCGGCTTTGAGGAGCAGGTGATCGGCATGAAGGCGGGGGAAGAGAAGGAGCTGGATATCACCTTCCCCGAGAATTATGCCGCTGAGCTGGCCGGCGCGGCCGTCGTATTCAAGGTTAAGGTCCACGAGATTAAGGAAAAGCAGGAGCCTGAGGTGGACGACGAGTTCGCCAAGGATGTTTCAGAATTCAATACCCTGGAGGAATTCAAAAAGGACCTTGGCGACAAGCTGAAGGCCCGCCGTCAGGAGCAGGCCGACCGGGAGTTCGAGACCGCCGTGGTTGACGCGCTGATTGAGAAGCTGGAGTGCGATGTGCCGGAGGCCATGATCGACTATCAGGCGGACAAGATGCTGGATGATTACGCCAACCGGATTCAGAGCCAGGGCATCGGTTTCGAGGACTATCTGAGGATGATGGGCATGACCATGGACGACATGCGCGCCCAGTCCAAGGCCGCCGCCGCCCGTACTGTGCGCAGTGACTTGGCGCTGGAGGCTGTGGCCGCCGCCGAGGGCCTTGAGATCTCCGATGCCGCGGTGGACGAGGAGATCAGCCGCCTGGCTGAGCAGTACAAGATGGAGGAGGACAAGGTCCGCTCCATCGTCAATGCGGACGATATCCGCAGGGACCTGATGATGCGCGGCGCGCTGGATCTGGTGAAGTCCTCTGTGAAAAAGACCGCCAAGAAGGCGGAGAAGAGCGAGGAAAAGGCGGAGAAGAAAACCGCCAAAAAGACGGAGAAGGCCGCGAAGAAGTCGGAAGATGACGACGCGGAGGAAGCCGCGCCCAAGAAGAAAGCCGCCTCTAAGGCAAAGACGGCCGAAGAGTAAAGCACCACAAGCCTTTTTGAGCGCAGGAGGGAATAAATAACGCCGGAGTTGGGGCATAATAGCCTGCGCTGGCGGGGAAATGCATATCCCCCCTCGGAAAGGAGAATACCCATGAGTTTAGTTCCCTATGTTGTAGAGCAGACCAGCCGCGGCGAGCGGTCCTATGATATTTTTTCTAGGCTGCTCAATGACCGTATTGTCTTTTTGGGCGAAGAGGTCAACGCCACCACTGCGTCCCTGATCGTGGCGCAGCTGCTCTATTTGGAGGCGCAGGACCCGGATAAGGATGTCCAGTTCTATATCAACAGTCCCGGAGGCTCTGTCACCGACGGCATGGCCATCTATGACACCATGCAGTACATCAAATGTGATGTGTCCACAATCTGTGTGGGTATGGCGGCTTCTATGGGAGCGTTTTTGCTGTCCGCCGGGGCAAAGGGCAAGCGGATGGCTCTGCCAAACGCCGAAATCATGATCCATCAGCCCTCCGCAGGAACCCAGGGGCAGATCACCGATATGGCCATCCATTTGAAGCGGCTGGAGATCATCAAGAAACGGATGAACGTCATCTTGGCCGACAACTGCGGCAAAAACGTGGAGCAGGTCACCGCCGATTGCGAGCGTGACAACTTCATGACTGCCCAAGAGGCGCTGGATTACGGCCTTATTGACAAAATCATCACCAATCGCTAAGTACAGCCAAAGAGCGGAGGGCGTTCTCTCCGCTCTTTGGTGCTTTCCTGAAAGGAAGACCAGAATATGGCAAGAGACGACTATAAATCTGTGCGCTGCTCTTTTTGTGGCAAGCATCAGGAGCAGGTGGAGCGGATCATCGCCGGCCCGGGCGCCTATATCTGCAATGAGTGCGTTCATCTGTGCATGAGCATTTTGGGGGACGAGCATGACGATGCCCCTGTTGCGCCGGACATTCCGGACGTCATCCCCACCCCAAAAGAGATGGTGGCCGTGCTGGACGAGTATATCATCGGTCAGGACAGCGCCAAGGTAGCCCTATCGGTGGCGGTTTACAATCACTATAAGCGCATCTATTTCGGCGGCGGAGACAATGTGGAGCTGCAAAAGAGCAATATCCTCATGGTGGGGCCCACCGGCTGCGGCAAGACCCTGTTTGCCCAGACCCTGGCCCGCATCCTGAAGGTGCCCTTTGCCATTGCCGACGCCACCACCCTCACCGAGGCGGGTTATGTGGGCGACGATGTGGAGAACATCCTGCTGCGCCTGGTGCAGGCCGCCGACTACGATATTGAGCTGGCCCAGCGGGGAATCATTTACGTGGATGAGATCGACAAGATCGCCCGCAAAAGTGAGAACACGTCCATCACCCGCGATGTGTCCGGCGAGGGTGTGCAGCAGGCTCTGCTGAAGATCCTGGAGGGCACGGTGGCTAATGTGCCCCCCCAGGGCGGACGCAAGCATCCGCACCAGGAATTTTTGCAGATTGACACTAAAAACATCTTGTTCATCTGCGGCGGGGCATTCGACGGGCTGGAGAAAATCATTGAGCAGAGGTTGGACCAAAAGACCATCGGTTTTGGCTCTGATGTCAAAACCGCCGCGGAGCGGGAAAAGGCGGACGTGCTCAAGGCGGTCCAGCCCCACGACCTGCTGAAATTCGGCATCATTCCCGAGCTGGTGGGCCGGCTTCCCATTATCACGACGCTGAAGGCGCTGGACCGGGAGCAGCTGGTGCGTATCCTCACAGAGCCGAAAAACGCCCTGGTGAAGCAGTATAAATGCCTGCTGGATTATGACAATGTGGAGTTGGAGTTTACGTCCGAGGCGCTGGATGCCGCCGCCGACAAGGCGCTGGAGCGGAAGATCGGCGCCCGCGGCCTGCGGGCGGTGCTGGAAGAGGTCATGACCCCCGTGATGTACGACGCGCCCTCCGATCAAAGCATTGCGAAGGTGACCATTACGGATCAGGCCATCAAGGGAGAGGGCGAGCCGGATGTCCTACGTCAAGAGGGACGGCCCGCGCGTCCCCGGCTTGGGGCGGCGGCGCTGCGCGCTGAAAAAGGCGGGCAGGCTTCCCCGAGAGGAAACGCGTCCTAAAACAGGTGTAGGCGGCCTGAAAATAAACTGTGTTGTGGGGGGCGGGCGGCAGTCCGCCCTCCCTTTCAATAGTTCCACCAAAAAATAGAAGTCAGTAGACCTGCCTGATTACTGGTAATGGTACGGGAAGGAGTGATCCTAATGACAGTAATCAAATCTGCCCCTGTGACAATCCCTGTTTTGGCGCTTCGAGGACTTACCGTGTTTCCACAGCTCACGCTCCACTTTGATGTGGGCCGTGCCGCCTCAATCCAGGCATTGGAGGAGGCCATGGGAGAAAACCGCGAGATTTTCCTGGTGACCCAAAAGGAGCTTACGCTGGAAAACCCATCCCAAAGCGACCTATACACAATTGGAACTGTGGCCAATGTGAAACAGATCCTGCGCCTGCCGGAGAGCGGTGTTCGGGTGATGGTGGAGGGCCGCCGCCGGGGCCGTCTTTTGCGTTTGGCTGCGGTAGAGCCTTACCTCACAGCGGAAGTGGAATACTTGCCTGAGTCGGCGCCAAAAGGGAACTCCCCCCGCATTGAGGCCGCCATCCGGCAGGTCTATAACCAGATGGAGCGGTATACGGAGCTGTCCGACCGGGTCGCTCCGGAAATATATCTGAGGCTTCTGGCCAGTGACGACCCTGGCTATATCGCTGATTACGCCGCGCAGAACCTGCCTTTGCGGTTTGAGGACAAACAGGCGGTACTGGAAGAGCTGCGGACTTCCCGCCGTCTGGACCGGCTGTGCCGCATCCTGGGCAGGGAGGTGGAAATCTTAGAGGTGGAAAGTGAGCTGGCCGCCAAAATTCACGAGCAGGTGGCTACCAGTCAGCGGAACTATATCTTGCGAGAACAGCTGCGGGTGATTCAACGAGAGCTGGGAGAAGAGGATGAGGATAACGAAATCTCCGAATATAATCGCCGCATTGTGAAGGCCAAGCTGCCCGAGGAGGTGGAGGAAAAGCTGCTCAAAGAGGTACAGCACCTGGAAAAGCAGCCCTACGGCTCGTCAGAGGCGGCGGTGATCCGCACTTACCTGGATACCTGCCTGGAACTGCCCTGGCGGGTTAAGACCCGGGAACGGGTGAATGTGGTTACTGTATCCAAGGTGCTGGAGGCAGAGCATTACGGCCTTTCGAAGGTCAAGGAGCGCATCCTGGAATTTGTGGCGGTCAAACAGCTGGCACCCAAACTGAAAGGACAGATCATCTGTCTGGTGGGCCCACCGGGAGTGGGAAAGACCTCTATTGCTATGAGCGTCGCCAAGGCAATGAACCGAAAGCTGGCTCGCATCTCCCTGGGTGGAATTCGGGATGAGGCGGACATCAGAGGCCATCGAAAAACCTATGTGGGAGCTATGCCCGGCAGGATTATCGCCGGGGTAAAGCAGGCGGGAAGCTCCAACCCCATGCTGCTGCTGGACGAGATCGACAAAGTGGGCGATGACCAGCGGGGAGACCCGGCGGCAGCCCTGCTGGAGGTGCTGGACAGTGAGCAGAACAGCGCGTTTCGGGACCACTATTTAGAGGTGCCCTTCGATTTGTCCGACGTAATGTTCATCACCACCGCCAACACCACCGACACCATTCCAAAGCCGCTGCTGGACCGCATGGAGGTCATCGAGCTGCCTAGCTACACAGAAAAGGAAAAATTGCAGATTGCAAAGCGCCATCTGCTACCCAGACAGCTCAAGCGTCACGGCCTGACCAAGAGCCAACTGAAGATCACCGACTGCGGCTTGGAGGAGCTGATCGCCGGGTATACAAAGGAATCCGGCGTTCGTTTGCTGGAGCAGAAGCTGGCTGCGCTTTGCCGCAAAGGCGCAATGCAGATTGTGGATAAAGGTGTAAAGCAGATTAACATTACAGATAGCAATTTACAGGAGTTTTTAGGCGCTAAAAAGTATCTTGACGACGCCCGCGACCGGGAGGCGCTGGTGGGGGTGGTCAATGGGCTGGCATGGACGTCTGTCGGCGGCGAAATATTAGAGGTAGAGGTCAATGTGGTGTCCGGAACGGGGAAAATGTCGCTCACCGGTAATTTAGGGGACGTGATGAAGGAATCCGCCCGGGCGGCGCTAGCCTATGTGCGCAGCCGCGCGCCGCAGCTAGGTGTTGACCCTGACTTTTATAGCGCAAAGGACATTTATGTACACTTTCCGGAGGGTGCGGTGCCCAAGGACGGTCCGTCTGCCGGTATCGCCATCACCACCGCCATGGTTTCCGCGCTCACCGGCATCCCGGTGCGCAGGGATGTGGCAATGACTGGCGAGGTTACGCTCCGGGGACGGGTGATGGCCATTGGCGGCTTGAGGGAGAAGAGCATGGCTGCGTTACGTGGTGGGGCCGGCACCGTCATCATTCCGGCGGATAATGTCAAGGATCTGGAGGAAATAGACCAGACGGTGCGTGGCCTGCTGAACTTCGTACCAGTGCGCCAGGTGGATGAGGTGTTGGTTCAGGCGCTTACCAGCGCGCTACCCATAACGCTGGCAAGTGCGCCTCGGAAAGTGCCGGAAGCCCCGAAAACCGCAGGCCATGCCGTTAATCTGCGCCAGTGAGGGAATCAAATGACAGTGAATTGGAATATGGCGCAGTTTGTCCGCTCTGCAGCGAAGCCTGCGGATTTTCCCAAGGACGGACTGCCGCAGGTGGTATTTGCGGGGCGCTCAAATGTGGGAAAATCCTCCGTGATTAACCGGCTGCTCAACCGCAAAAATTTTGCGCGGGTGGGGTCGGCACCGGGCAAAACCACGCACATCAATTATTTTTGCATTGCTGAGAAGCTCTATCTGGTGGATCTGCCCGGCTATGGCTATGCCAAGGTTTCAAAACAGGAGCGGGATCGCTGGGGGCGGCTGATTGAGGCGTGGTTTGCCGATGTAAATCGCATGGCGCTGGGTATATTGATCGTGGATGCCCGGCATAAGCCAACGGCGGACGACTGCACCATGGCACAGGTGTTTTTAAGCTCAGGCAAGCCATTTTTGGTGGTGGCTAACAAGCTGGATAAGTTAAAAAGGAGCGAAATCGCCGGAAATGCGCAACTGATTCGAGAAACCCTCGCATTAACGAAAGCCATACCGCTTATCTTATTTTCCGCAGAAAAAGGCGAGGGTAAAGAGGCGTTGTTAGGGGAAATCACACACCATTTGGAGGCATAAATGAGATATGTTCGTATAGACCGGGCGGGTTTTTCCTGTTGGGGCGTGATAAAGGGCGAGGATGTGCTCACCTTGACCAAGCCGCCTTATGAGGGATTGGATTATGATGGAGGGAAGCTGCCCTTACGTCAGTGCAGGCTTTTGGCACCCTGTGAGCCCACTAAAATCGTATGTGTGGGAAAAAACTATGCGGAGCACGCCAGAGAAATGGGGAGTGTGCCTCCTGGCTATCCAACTCTGTTTTTAAAGGGACCGAATACGCTAAACCGGCCTGATGGAGCTGTTCACGCGCCTGGGTTCGTGGGACGCCTTGACTACGAAGGAGAACTGGCGGTGGTAATACGGCGTCATGCAAAAGATGTAAAGGAAAAAGACTTTGCAGAGTTTGTGTTGGGGTATACTTGTTTGAATGATGTAACCGCCCGGGATGTGCAGCAGATGGACGGCCAGTGGACGCGGGGAAAGTCCATGGATGGCTTCTGCCCGGTGGGGCCCTGGGTCACGGACGAGATTGATCCGGCGGCGCTGACGCTTACCACCCGGCTCAACGGCAGACAGGTACAGAAGGGTTTTACAGCGGACCTGATTACCTCCATTCCAAAGCTGATGGAGTTCATCACTGCGTCCATGTCGCTGGAGCCCGGCGATGTGATTGCTACTGGTACGCCCTCGGGTGTTGGCCCGATGATTCCCGGCGACAGGGTAGAGGTGGAGATTGAGGGGATCGGTATTTTAAAAAACCAGGTGATTTGAATGCAGGCCCGACGGGCAGAATTGTCCGTCGGGCTTTGTAAAAAAACTTGTGGAAAAAGGGTTGACAAATGCTGTGGTTCTGGTATAATAACCTACGGTCGCTAGAGAGACATAGCGGATTAGTGTAATGGTAGCACACCAGACTCTGACTCTGTTTGTGAGGGTTCGAATCCTTCATCCGCTGCCACCCACCCCCCTGGAACTACACAGTTCCAGGGGGGTTTCTTGTTTATGTGACCCTTGCGAGGCCCACTAGAGCACATAACCATTAAAGGCCATCTTTATGCATATATGGACTTTGATTGCTTGCAGATCATCTAGTTGCTCTTGGAGTTTTGCTACTTCTCTCTTTTCCTATAAAAAAACACTTGCAAACTGGAGACATATTGGGTATACTATATTTGTTCGACTTCGACAAAAATTGCAAGGAGGCTATCCCGACATGGCTCAGATTACAAAGGATACCATCATCGGCGATATTCTGGATATCGCGCCCGACACCGCACCGATCTTTTTGTCCATCGGTATGCACTGCCTCGGTTGCCCGTCCTCTCGTGGGGAGACCGTGGAGCAAGCCTGCATGGTTCATGGCGTAGATGTGGATGCGCTGCTGGAAAAGCTCAACGCCACGATTGCCTGAGCAAAACGTCTGAAAAGAGCGGGGGCCCGCTCTTTTCCTTTATCTCCAAGGAGCGGGGGCGAGAACATGCAATTGACGCCGAGGCTAAGGACGATTGCGCAGCAGGTGCCGCTAGGAGCCCGGTTAGCTGATGTGGGTACAGACCACGGATACCTGCCGGTCTGGTTGTTGCTGAATGGGCGGATCAAGGGCGCTGTGGCCGCCGATTTAAGAAAAGGACCGTTGGAGCGGGCTCGAGAGACCGCGCAACTATACGGACAAAGTGTAGCAATCTCCTTTCGCCTTTGTGATGGCCTTACAGATATCATATCGGATGAAGTTGATACGGTGGTGATAGCCGGCATGGGCGGGGAGACTATCATTGACATTTTAAAAGCCGCGCCCTGGACCCGACAGGAGAAACTGCTGCTTTTGCAGCCAATGACCGGAATTCCTAACCTGCGCCGGTGGCTCCAAAACAACGGCTACGCTATTCTAGATGAGCAGCTTGCCCGAGAAGGAAAAAGACTTTACAGTATTTGGACGGTCAAGGGCGGAGGGATGCCGCCGCTGTCTCCTGCGGAGCTGTGGGCGGGGGAGAACAGGGATGGACCGCTGAGACTGCAGTACTTGTCCATGGTGGAGAAAAAGGTACAAAAGGCTCTTCAAGGACAGCTTGCAGCCCGGGAACCGGACCAGGAGGCAGTCACAGAGCTTGAAGCAGTGCAGCATGGATTGTGGGAGATGAAAAAGGAGTTGATCCCGGTGACGACAGTTGGTGAGGTATTTGCTTTTTTACAGGAAAAGACTCCGTTTGAGCTTCAAGAGGACTTTGATAACGCCGGATTCCTGGTGGGCAGGGCGGGGGCTGACGTCAACAAAATCCTGGTTTCTTTGGATATCACGCGGGACGTGGTGCAGGAGGCGGCAGAGCAGGGCGCACAGCTCATTGTTGCCCACCATCCGGTGATTTTCGGCAAAGCAGCCGAGATGACGGATCAGACTGTCACCGGGAAAGTGTTGCTGGACTTGGCGGAAAACCGCATTGCGGCCATCTGCGCCCATACCAATCTGGACGCGGTGGAGGACGGGGTTAATGACGCCCTGGCTCTGCGCCTTGGTCTCAGCGACATTGGACAGCTGCGGCAGACAGGCGTGGACGGACGGGGGAGACCCTATGGAATCGGACGGGTGGGGATGATATCCGAGCAGCCTCTATATGATTTCGCCATGGCGGTGAAGCGGCTGCTGGGCGCCAACGGAATCCGGCTTGTGGATGGGGGAAAGCCTGTCCACAAGGTGGCGGTGGGCGGCGGCGCCTGCGCGGACTTTATGACTGACGCGCTGGCTCGGGGCTGTGACACCTTTGTCACCTCCGATGTGAAATACCATCAATTTTTGGATGCCAAGGCGCTGGGGCTCAACCTGGTGGACGCAGGCCATTATCCCACGGAAAATGTGATCTGTTCCGTTTTGCGGGATTGGCTGGCGGAGCGGTTCCCACAGACGGCCGTGTCTGTTTCTCAGCGGCATCACGAGGTATTTTCTTACCTTTGAGACATGAACCCACCCCCTCTCTCATATGTTGGAGGGAGGGGGACTGGCTTATGAAACGTGATATTCTGCTGTTGATGGTGTGCTTGTGTGTGTTGGCAGGGGTGAACTGGCTGGGCGGGCAGCAGCCTGTGCTTGCTGTCGCTTCTGCGGTAACAGAAGGGAAATGGATGCTGATTCTGGACGCCGGGCACGGCGGTGAGGACGGAGGAGCCAGCACCGCGTCAGGGGCGCGGGAGAGCGATATCAATTTAGCCATCGTGCTCAAGACGCAGGCGCTGATGACGTTTTTAGGGGACGAGCCGAAGCTGACCCGGGACAGTGATGTCTCCCTGCACAGCAGCGGCGCGGAGACCTTGCGGCAGAAAAAAGTATCCGATTTGAAAAACCGGGTGTCGTTGGTGGAAGGTGTTCCAAACGCCCTGTTGATTAGCGTACACCAAAATCACTTTACAGATCCTAGATATAGTGGGTCTCAGGTGTTTTTTAATGACGGAGATTGGAACCGCCAATGGGGGGAGCGCACTCAGGAAATATTCCGTCAGGTATTGGCTCCGGACAACAGCCGGAAGGCAAAACCCATACCTGACAGCATTTATTTATTTGAGCACATCAGCTGTCCGGCTATTTTGGTGGAGTGCGGCTTTCTCAGCAACGGGGAGGAAGCGGCGTTGCTGACCGCCGACGTCTATCAGAGAAAAGTGGCGGTGGCGCTGGCCGGAGCTTATTATGCACAATTGGGATAATATCCTGTAATTGGGGAGGGGAATGACATGGCCAAAGCTAAGTCCTTGTTTTACTGCACGGATTGCGGAAATGAGACACTGAAATGGCAGGGGAAGTGCCCTGCCTGCGGGGCATGGAATACCATTGTGGAGCAGCCAGCCAAGGACGTGAAGAAAAAGGCGGCAGCTACCGCCTCCGCCGGAATGGGGCTACGCCATCCCAGGCCCATGGCCGAAGTGGAGGCAGTGGATGAGCTGCGCTTCAACACCGGTATGAACGAGCTGGACCGAGTGCTGGGCGGCGGCGCGGTAAAAGGGTCCCTGGTGTTGGTGGGCGGTGCGCCGGGCATTGGGAAATCCACGCTGATGCTGCAAATTTGTGACAATCTGTGCCGGTTTTCCGACGTTTTATATGTATCAGGCGAGGAATCAGAGCGGCAGATTAAGCTGCGCGCCCAGCGGCTTGGGATACGAGAGGAGGGGTTGTACCTCTATTCCGAGACGAATTTGGACGATATCGTGGCTGCGGTCCAGGAAAAAAAGCCAGATATTCTCATCGTAGACTCCATCCAAACGATTTATAACGGCGACTCCAATTCTTCACCAGGCAGTGTGGCCCAGGTGAAGGAGTGTACCATGGCGCTGATGCATCTGGCCAAGGGAATGGGGGTTACAGTGTTTGTGGTGGGCCATATCAACAAGGAAGGCTCTTTGGCCGGCCCGAAGGTGCTGGAGCATATGGTGGACTGCGTACTCCATTTTGAGGGGGAGGAACACAACTCCTATCGCATTTTGCGGGCGGCCAAGAATCGCTTTGGCGCCACCAACGAGATCGGTGTGTTCGAGATGGGGGACCAAGGGCTGGTGGAGGTGCCTAATCCGTCGGAGGCGATGTTGTCCGGGCGGCCGGAAAATATGCCGGGTTCCTGCGTCACCTGCGTGATGGAGGGAGTGCGGCCGGTGTTGGCGGAGGTGCAGGCCCTGCTGTCCCCATCGGCGTACGGCAATTCCCGGCGCACCAGCAACGGTTTTGACTATAACCGGGCCTTGATGATGCTGGCGGTGCTGGAAAAGCGGGGCGGGCTTGTGCTGTCGAATTGCGATTTTTATGTCAATGTTATAGGTGGGCTGATGCTGGACGAGCCCGCCGCTGATCTGGCCCTTATTGTGGCGCTGGTGTCCAGTTCCCGGGACAAGCCCGTGCCATTTGACTTAGCGGCCATCGGGGAGGTGGGGCTTACCGGAGAATTGCGGTCGGTAAACGCCGTCAACCAACGCCTTAGTGAGGTGCGGCGGCTGGGATTTACTAAGTGCCTGGTCCCGATGAGGAGCAGCGGAAAGCTCATAGCGCCTGCCGGATTAGACTTGATTCGGGTTGGAAATATCCGTGAGGCCATCGCAGTGCTGATTTGACAGTTTGGGCGTGAAATTGAGACAGGCATCGTTGGGAACGGCCTGTCCAACAGATTGGGCTTGAGAGAGGGTACATAAACCCTCGTCTTGAAATTTGCAGTTCTGTGTGCATGGAATAAAGCTCATATCAATCACCTGAAAGCAGCGAAATTCAAAAAAGATGCTGGTCTCCACACGTCCAACTCAACAAAATAGAAGTATGCTGGAATTATGATATGCAAAAGCAGGGGAGGCTATCCCCTGCTTTTTATTGCATGTGTTCCTGATTGCAAGCAGGTGTCCCCTAATTTAGCGGTGCTGACATAAACTACTGAATGCACAAGATTTTGTCTTCAGTTACTAAGATATCGTGACTTCGGCGGCGCAGAGTGAAAATTTCCCGCAAGATGGCGGTTTAGAATAGAATCAGAATCATTGAGAGGAGAAATCGACGATGAAAAAGACTAATTTTTCCTATCTGGCTGTCTGGGCAGGCATTCCCGCAGCGGTGGCCGCAGTGCTGGCAATCTTGGCGTTCGCAGTTTTTATGGGTAATAAGGCTGCATTTGTTGCCTGCATATTTGTAGCAGTGGGCATTATTGTGGCCATCCCCATGCGGCTGGAGAGCAAGATGAAGAAATTGGCTGCCGCAATGGAGCCTGATTTCAAGGCTCAGAGCTTTACGTATCAGTACAAATTTGAGGCTGACAACGCAGTCTATTACATTGATGAGGGAGGAAAAATGGGTGTCGTGTACCGTGGCAATCCCACCGAGCTGCAATTTGTGGACTTGAGGAAGGTGACTGATGTAGGAACCAACAATGGCAAGTTCGGCATGGCAACTTCCCGGGTGAGCTGCGAGTTCCGGTTGGACGGCAAAAAGGTACGTATCACCACGCTCCAAGTGAGCCGGGGCACGCTGTCAATGAAAGATAAGCGAGTACTGGAAGCTATTGCAAAAGCAGATCAGCTGTGCGCTCTGCTGAACGCAGCTAAGGCAAACGCCAGTCATTGATTGAGGAAGGGAAAAGTCAAAATGACATATTTAGCGGGATCAGACACAAGTTTGGTCCCGTTTCATATATTCCGGAAAAATTTACAGGTAGCTTTGAGGGCATATTGCATTAATTCCCGCAGAATTTGATTTGTTTTTCGTTCTGTGCTATAATGCTGAAAAAGGCAGGAGAAGGATGGAACCAATGAAAGGTTTTGAACGAAAAGATCCTTATTTGTCGCTATGCGGACTAAATTGCAAGCTGTGTTCTATGGAGTTGGGAGGATACTGCGGAGGGTGCGGATTTGGCAATCAATCCTGTCCTATCGCCCGGTGCAGTATGGAGCGCAATGGGGTGGAGCACTGTGTCCAATGCTCGGAATATCCCTGCCAGCGGTATGAAAGCATTGATATGCACGACTCTTTTATTACGCATCTGCACCAAAAGCGGGATCTGGAAAAGCTCCGGCAAATGGGGAGCGAACGCTATGCTGCTGAGCAGATGAAGAAGCGGGATATTTTGGACCACCTACTGGCTCGGTATAACGACGGACGGAAAAAGACGCTGTTCTGCTTGGCTGTCAACCTGTTGGAGTTGGACGATTTGAAGATGATTCTGGAAGAAACAGATAAGGAGGCAGGGGAGTGGTCTGAAAAGGAACGAGCGGTATATGTGGCGAACCTGCTTCAGAAATGCGCGGACAAAAGCGATATTTTACTGAAGCTGCGAAAGAAATAGACCATGATTTGAGAGGCAGAACACGATGGGGAGAAAACCAGTGCCTATGCCAAGGTGTCTGCGACGGTGCTGGTGTTCACCAAAACTGGATACGGCGGCACGGAGAAAGTGCAGTTCTACGCATAGCGATACGGTTCTATGACACAAAAACCGTTAGGAAAAAAGCGGAGAAATGACGAAAACAGGTAAGAATAAAAGGGCAGTGATACATGGCGGCCAGAAAAAGTTTGCTTACAAATTCCATGACACGCTATCTATATCCACACGTTAAAAATCCGTTTTTGCTGGTATGTTTTCCCACGTTTAATAGTAATGAACTTGAAAATAAGGTAGAACAAAGAGGAAATATAGTAACAGTTGCACTGAAAGGTATTCCGGAAGGAACGTCTTTTTATGTCTGAAAAGGAGAACTAAATCATGGCTTCTGGAACATGTTTTGATTATTATTATGGCGGCGAAAGTGATCAATTTCCATTTTACCGCATTGCTGGTGGAACTGGATACCCCAAATGGCTGCGGACTGATTGAACGCGTGAAACAAGGACAAGGCCATCCTGCCAAAATCTATGTCAAACGATTGGTCTTTGGAGCAAAATCAGTATAATTCTTCACAATATCGTTACGCCTTCTAAGCAGCAGTCAAGACTTCTGATTTTCGGAAGTCTTGGCTGCGGAAAATTCGCATTTTAGACCGCTGATTTTCCGCAGCAATCTATACTAAATAGATAGATTTGATGTAAAAAAGAGCTGAGGAACGAAAAAATGGTATGGAATATTAAAATGTACCCCATAAAGTGGACACAAGACGAAAAGG
>ERZ779629.266-NODE-266-length-23048-cov-6.178750_pt1 | contig 23048 bp, 24 predicted proteins | sample MGYA00514192_ERZ779629 | MGnify/ENA primary metagenome ERZ779629 (study PRJEB29562, sample SAMEA4376709) | mouse gut metagenome | isolation source: Cecum | study: EMG produced TPA metagenomics assembly of the A DSS colitis mouse model was used to assess the... | reverse complement strand
GGAACTCATACCCCTCCCGGCGCATGGTCTCGATGAGGATGGACAGGGACATCTCCCCCCGGCCCGCCACGTTGAAGGAGTCGGTGTTCTCCGTCTCGGTGACCTTCAAGGAAACGTCCTTGAGCATCTCCCGCTGAAGCCGTTCCCGAATTTGGCGGGAGGTAACAAATTTGCCCTCCCGGCCCGCATAAGGGGAATCATTGACCGAGAAGGTCATCTCCAGAGTGGGGGCGGAGATCTTCACAAACTCCATGGGCTCCACCGCCCCGGCGGCGCAGATGGTGTCGCCAATGGTGATGTCGCCGATGCCGCTCATGGCAATGATCTCCCCGGCGGCCGCCTCGGTGACCGGAGTCTTGGCCAGGCCGTCAAACTCGTAAAGGGACACTGCCTTGGCCTTCTTGGGAGCCTCGTCGGGGGTGTGGTAGTTGCAAACGGCGATCTCCTGGTTCTGGAGGATCTTCCCCCGCTCGATGCGGCCAATAGCAATGCGGCCCACAAATTCGTTGTAATCGATAGAGCTGACCAGCATCTGGAAGGGGGCGTCCACGTCGCACTCGGGACCGGGAATATAGTCCAAGATGGTCTCGAAGAGGGGCACCAGGTCGGTCCCCGCCTTCTCGGGAGAATAGCTGGCGGTTCCCTGCCGGCCGGAGCAGAAGAGCATGGGGGAGTCCAGCTGCTCATCGGTAGCGTCCAGGTCCAGCAGCAGCTCCAGCACCTCGTCCACCACCTCGTGGACCCGCTGGTCGGGGCGGTCGATCTTGTTGACCACCACAATGACCCGGTGGCCCAGCTCCAGGGCGCGGCTCAGCACAAACCGAGTCTGGGGCATAGGACCCTCAGCGGCGTCCACCAGCAGGATCACGCCGTTGACCATCTTCAAAATGCGCTCCACCTCGCCGCCAAAGTCGGCGTGGCCCGGAGTGTCCACGATGTTGATCTTGGTGTCTTTGTAGTGGACAGCGGTGTTCTTTGCCAAAATGGTAATGCCCCGCTCCCGCTCCAGGTCGCCCGAGTCCATGACCCGGTCTACGGTGGCCTGGTTCTCCCGGTAGATGCCGCCCTGCTTGAGCATCTCGTCTACCAAGGTGGTCTTGCCGTGGTCAACATGGGCAATAATGGCTACGTTTCTGATTTTTTCGTTCTTCAATGTCTCGCACCTCTGTTTTTCAGCCTTAACCGAAGTATTTTACACCACGAACAGGCAAAATGCAACCCCCCGTTCCACGGTCTCTGTTGCTCACCAAGAAAATCGCCTCTTGACTATTAGCGTAATTTTGCATATAATAATGCTAAAGGAGATGATCATTATGCCGCAGATCAGACCTGTTTCTGACCTCCGAAATCATTTCGCGGAAATCACCCAGGAGATCCAAGCCACCGGCAAGCCTGTATTTCTCACAAAAAACGGCGCAGGTTCCATTGTGGTCATGAGCATGGAAGCCTACGAGCAGGGCCTTTATGAGAGCGAGGTATATACCAAGCTGATGGAAGCCGAGGTGGAGGCCTACGATCCCGACACTCCATGGGCGACCCATGATGAGGTCATGTCCTCACTGGAGAACCTGCTTGCCCGGTGCGAGAGCGCGGAGGGAAAACGTGCGTGAAGTGATATACACACCCTCCGCAAAAAGAGACCTTGACGGAGCGGTGACGTACCTGTTCTTCAACCTCTCCGCTCCCCAAGCGGCCAGGGATCTGGTGCGTGAGTTGGATGAGACCGTGGATCGCGTCATGAAACATCCCTATGCCGGCAGCTTATATCGAACGGACAGGGCGATGCGTGACGAAATCAGATGGGTCGCTGTCAAAGGTTTTGTTCTCTACTATGTTGTGACAGAAGATACCATCCAGATCCGTCGTTTTCTCCACGGAAAGCAAGATAGAAAACATTATGACCTATAATCCCAGTCAACGATCCGCCCTTGACCATCGACCTTGGGTGGTTTATATTGCCCTCCGCAGGGGCAGGAGCCGGGAGGATGAACAAGAAGGGACGGTCTCTGATGAGACCGTCCCTTTGCTGTCCCCTGCTCACTCTACCTCGTGGCTGGCCTCGCTGATCTCACTGAGGGCCGTAGCGGCCTCCATGTCGCAGCTGTGACTCTGGGACAGGTCGCCCAGGGCGATCATCCCCACCACCTTGTCCTGCTCCACCACAGGCAGGCGGCGCACCTGCTTGGCCGCCATGAGCTGAGCCGCCTCCCGGGCGTCCGCCTTAGGGGAGATGGTAGCGCAGTTGCGGGTCATGATCTTCTGCACCTGGGTCTTAGCCGGGTCCTCTTCGATGGCCACGCACCGAAGGACGATGTCCCGGTCGGTGACCACGCCCCGCAGTCCCCCATCCTCCCCGCACACGGGGAGGGACCCCACGTTGTGCCGGGCCAACAGCCGCGCTGCCTCGGCGGCGGTCTCGTCGGGCGTCACCGAGACGACGCTTCCCTCCATCAGGTCTTTGACTTGCATTTTTCCTCGCTCCTTGCTACAATGTTTTGGAACACTCCGCTTCTATTATCTGACAGAAGGGAAAGACTATTCCATGACCCCTCTTTTACACATCTGCTGTGCCCCCTGTTCCATCACCTGCATCGACCAAATGCGGGAGGATGGCTTAAGCCCCACAGGCTTTTGGTGCAACCCCAATATCCACCCCTACACCGAATACCGCCAGCGCAAGACCACCCTGGAGGAATACGCCAAAACCGTGGAGCTGCCCCTGGTCATCGGCGGGGTCTACGGCCTGCGGCCCTTCACCAGAGCCGTCATCGATGATCTGGACCACCGGTGCGGAAAGTGCTATCAAATGCGGCTGGAGCCCACCGCCCAATACGCCGCCGAGCACGGCTTTGACTCCTTCACCACCACCCTGCTGGTCTCCCCCTACCAAAACCACGAGCTTCTGCTGGAGGTGGGGCAGGCGGTGGGGTCGCGATATGGGCTTCAATTTCTCCCCTACGACTTCCGTCCCCGCTTTCGGGAGGGCCAGGACCGGGCCAGGGAGCTGGGGCTCTATATGCAAAAATACTGCGGCTGTATCTTCAGCGAGGAGGAGCGTTACCGCAAGAAAAATAAAATTGCCCGGTAGCCGAAAAATATACCTAGTATTTTACTGGGTTATATGATATACTGTGTTCTGACCTTCCGCACCCAAGCGCGAATACAAAGGAGAACCGCTATGCTGGAAATCAAAAACCTATCCTATGAGGTGGACGCCGACGGAGAAAACCTGGGCATCCTCCAAAACATTGACCTCGCCATCCCCGACGGGCGGCTGGTGGTCATCACCGGCCCCAACGGCGGCGGCAAGACCACGCTGGCCAAGGCCATCATGGGCCTTGTGAAGCCCACGGCGGGACAAATCCTGTGGAACGGCACGGACATCACGGGCCTGTCCATCACCGAACGCTCCAAGCTGGGGGTGAGCTATGCCTTCCAGCAACCTCCCCGCTTCAAGGGCCTACGCATTGGCGACCTCTTGGAGCTGGCGGCAGGGGACAAGCTGACCCACGCTCAGCAGTGCGCCTACCTCACCCGGGTGGGCCTGTGCGCCAACGACTACATCGGCCGGGAGATGGACGCCTCGCTCTCCGGCGGCGAGGTCAAGCGGGTGGAGATCGCCACCGTTCTAGCCCGGGGTGCGGAACTGATGATCTTTGACGAGCCGGAGGCGGGCATCGACCTGTGGTCCTTTTCCCAGCTCACCAAAACCTTCCGCGCTCTCCACGCAGAGGGCAGCGCGACATTGCTCATTATCTCCCACCAAGAGCGCATCATCGACCTGGCTGATGACCTGGTACTGGTCTCCAAGGGCCACATCGAGGCTTACGGTCCCAAGGAGGACATTCTTCCCAGGCTACTGGACGGCATGACCGTCGCACGCTCCTGCTATGGCAAGAAGGAGGCGGAAAACCATGGATAAGACGGAATGGAAGATCCTCAAGGAGATCGCGGAGCTGGAAAAGACCCCCCAGGGGGCGTATAACTTCCGCCTCAACGGCCAGCTGGACGACCGCCACACCACCGCCAACATCGACATCGTCTCCAAGACAGACAAACCGGGCATCGACATTGTCATCAAGGCAGGCACCAAGGGGGAAAGCGTCCACATCCCCGTGGTGCTGTCTCAAAGCGGCCTCACCGACGTGGTCTACAACGACTTCTACGTAGGAGAGGGAGCCGAGGTGGATATCGTAGCCGGGTGCGGCATCCACAACACCGGCTGCGAAACCGCCCAGCACGACGGCATCCATACCTTCCACATCGGCAAGGGAGCTAAGGTTCGCTATGTGGAGCGGCACTACGGTGAGGGCCCCGGCACCGGCAAGCGGGTGCTCAACCCCAAGACGGAGGTCTACCTGGAGGAGGGGGCCTCCCTCACCATGGAGATGACCCAGATCCGCGGGGTGGATTCTACCGTCCGGGACACACTGGTCATCGTGGGCCCCGGCGCGGAGTGTATCATGAACGAAAAGCTGCTCACCGACGGGGTGCAGACCGCGGAGAGCAACGTGGAGATCGTTTTGAACGGCGAAGACGCCACCGGACGGGTGATCTCCCGCTCGGTGGCCCAGGGGGATTCGGTGCAGGTGTTCCGCCCCTGCATGACGGGCAAGGCCAAGTGCTTCGGCCACGTCCAGTGTGACTCCATCCTCATGGACGCCGCAAAGATCAAGTCCATTCCCGCCATCGACGCCCAGAGCGTGGACGCCCAGCTCATCCACGAGGCCGCCATCGGCCGCATCGCCGGGGACCAGATCCTCAAGCTCCTTACCCTGGGTCTCACCGAGGAAGAGGCAGAGGAAAAGATCCTGGAGGGCTTCCTCAGTTGAGAAGCCCCTCTCGGAACGTGGGGGCGATGGACGGCGGACCGTCCAGAGGACGGTCCCTACAATAAGACGAAAGTTTCGGTAGAATCAGTAGGGACCGCCGTCCCCGGCGGTCCGCATTTCGGACACGGACCATCGGAGGGGACACAACAAGAAAGCAGGGGCAGGCGTCAGCCTGCCCCTGCTTTCTTGTTTATCCCTCGATGGAGAAGGTCTTTGTGTTGTGGTCCAGGGCCATGGTGACTGTTCGGTCTCCCACTGTCCGTTTCACCGTCTCCACCCCCTCGGGGACGGGGGCGGCGTTCAGGCCGCAGGGGGGCAGCAAAATGTCAAACAGCCGGGAAAGCAAGGTCTCGTCAAAGCTACCGCCAAGATAATAGCATTTGCCCTCCCCAAAGTCGTTCTCGGTAGCGGCGGCGTAGTCCCCAAAGGCGCAGGGGGACCAGGTGAGCAGGGTCTTGGCGGTGGTGGGGGAGAGCATTTCGCAAAACACCTGTCCCTCCCCTGTCTCCTGGCCGCCCGGCGAAATCACGCCCCGGCTCTGTCCGGTCAGGAGGCTCTCGTGCTCCTCCAGCTCCGCCCCGATAAGGTCTGTGAGCCCCGCCGGGAGCCGCTCACCAAACAGGAAATTGTTGTCCGCATCCTTCCAGGCACTTCGGAAGGTGAGCACAACGATGCCGCCCTTTTTCACATAGTCCTTCAGCCGCTGTTTGAACTCCTCATCCATGACCACCATGGCGGGGACGATCACCAGCTTGTACCCGGCCAGGTCGGCGTCCGCGGGAATCACATCCACGGTGATGTCCCGCTTCCAAAGCTGGCGGTAGAGCTTCAACGCCTCGCCCCCATAGTCCATGGCGTCGCTCTGAGGCTGCACCCGCCAGGCCGCCGCGCTGTCGTAGTCGAAGACCAGCGCCGCCTCCCCGCGCAAAAGGGTGGAGAACACATTTTGATAGGGCTCTATCCGGGCAAACAGGTCCTGCACCTCATAAAATTTGCGCCGGGGCGTGTTGTCCGCGTCCAGCACACCGAAGCAGAATTGCTCCGCCCCCTTGTGATATCCCCGGTAGCGGAAAAAGAGCAAATTGGAGCAGCCGTGGGCCATGGCCTGGGCCGCCCACAGGGCAGACTCCCCCGGCTTGGGCGAACAGCTCAAGTAGTCGTGGCCCTGGGTACCGATCAGGGTCTCGGTAATCCAGAAATTCCCACCCTTCAACCCCCTCGCCGTGTCCAGGGCGAAGGCGGTCTGGGCGGGGTCCATGGCGCTGGCCTGGGCACCCCACACCGGGTAGTGGTTGTAGGCCGCCGCGTCCAGATCCTTGGCAATGGCAAAGGGGTCCAGCCGCTTGCCCCACAGGCTGGCGGAAAAGTCGTGGAGGACAAAAGCGTTCGGGATCTCCGCCCTCACCGCGTCAGCCAGCGCCTTCAGCCAGCTCTCCGCGCTCCGGGCGCGGAACCGCTCCCACTCCAGCCGAAGGGCGGGGTTCTGGGGGGTGTCCCCCTTTCGGGGCAGGGGGATATCCTCAAAGCGGTCATAGATCTGGGTCCAGAAGCCCGTCCCCCAGCGGTCATTCAGCTCTTGGATGTCGGCATAGCGGTCCTTGAGGTAGTCGATGAACCCCCCGTGGCACGTCTCGCACCAGCAGAGGTCGCTCCCCTCGTGGCCGATCTCGTTGTCGATCTGCCAGGCCTTCACGGCGGTCTCGCCCTTATAGTGGGCCGCCAGGGCACGGGCCAGCGCCACCGCCCGCTCCCGGTATTTGGGGTCGTTCAGGCAGCAGCCCCGCCGCCCGCCGTAGGGCTCCCGCGTCCCGTCCTCGCGGGCGCGCATGACCTCCGGGTGGGCCAGGGCCAGCCAGCGGGGCACGGTGGCAGTGGGGACGCATAGCAGTACTGACAGCCCGCGGGCCTTGACCTTTTGGATGACCGCGTCAAAGAAGGAGAAGTCGTACTCCCCCTCCCGGGGCTCGATCCGGTCCCAGGCGAAGTCTCCGATGCGCACCATATTACAGCCCAGGGCGCAGATGCCCTCCAGGTCCGCCTCCACCCGTTCCATTCCCCACTGCTCGGGGTACCAGTCTACACCTAAATACATCGCTCTCTCCCTCTCTCCACGCCGCCCCTCCGGGGCGGCGGCTTTGCTCTATGCCAGCGTCAGGCTGAAGGTAAAGGTGGTCAGCCCCTCGGCGCTCTCCACGGTGATATTCTCCCGGTGCTCGTTCAAAATGGTCTTGACGATATAGAGGCCCAGGCCCACCCCGTCCCGGTCCATACTGCGGGACTTGTCCGACTTGTGGAAGCGGTCAAAGATGGAGTCCAGCTCCTCAGGGGGGATGGTGGCCCCCTCGTCCTTCACAGTGACCAGGGCCTTGGCCCCCTCCCGCCGGATGCTCACCCATAGGTGCCCGCCCTCATGGGCAAACTTGATGGCGTTGTCCAGCAGGTTATAGCACACCTGGGTGATGGCGTCCGGCTCGCCCCACACCAGCACCGGTTCCTCGGGCAGATCCACCACCACGTCCAGCCCCTTGGCGCTGATCTTCCCCTCCAGGCTCACCAGCGCCCGGGCGGTGAGCTCCACCGCGTCAAACTGCTCCTGGGCGGTGATACCCTCCCCCGACTGGAGCCGGGACAGGTCCAGCATCCGCCGCACCAGCCGGGCCAGCCGCTTGGTCTCGGAGGAAATGGTCTCCAGAGCCGCGGCCTCCCGCTCGGGAGGCACTGTCCCGTCTAAAATACCGTCGGCAAAGCCGGAGATGGTGGTCATGGGAGTCTTCAGCTCGTGGGACACGTTGGCGATAAATTCGCTTCTCTGGGCCTCCGCCTTGGCCAGGGAGTCCGCCATGGCGTTAAAGGCCCGGGCCAGCTCGCCCATCTCATCGGGCCGACCGGTCTGGGTGGGGGACATCCGCTTGTCAAAGTCCCCGTGGCCAAACTCCCGCACCGTCTCCGCCATCTCCTTCAGCGGCCTGGTCTGCCGCTTGGTGGTCACTGAGGTGAACACAAAGGCCACCATCCCCACGGCCACCGCCGCCACCACAAAGATGCCGGACAGCTGCCGCCAGAGCTGGGTCAGGTCGTCCGACGCGGTGGACACAAAGGCCATGCCGATGGTGTTGTCCTTCCCGCTGGTATGGATGACGATAGGGACGCCCGCGATGTAGCGGCTCTCGCTGTACACACCGCCTAAGTTTCCGTGGCGGTGATACTCCCCCTCGCCAAGCACCCGCTGGGTCACCACGGCGGGGAGCCGCTGGCCCACCAGATCGTTCAGCGTCCCCTTCCCCTGGCCGTCGGCGGAGTAGACGATCTCCCCGCTGGTCTCGCACAGCAGCACGTGTGCCTTGGAGATCTTGGCCAGGGAGAAGATATACGCCCGAAAGCCCTCGGAGCGGATATCCATCCCCTGAGCGCGGTAGTTGGCGGTAAACTCACCGATAAACTCCGCCGTGTCCTCCAGTGTGTTCATCTGGGCGTCCATGGTATAGCGGTAGCTGAGGGTCGCAAAGCTGGCCCCCAGAAGTAAAAAGGACGATAAAATAAGTCCCGCCACCAGCGCAAATTGTCGGCTGTAAGCAGACCTCATTGTGCCGTGACCTCGAACTTATAGCCCACGCCCCACACTGTCTTCAGCGCCCACCGGTCGCTCACGCCCTCCAGCTTCTCCCGAAGCCGCTTCACGTGGACGTCCACTGTCCGGGAGTCGCCAAAATAGTCAAACCCCCACACCTCGTCCAACAGCTGGTTTCGGGTGAACACCCGGTTGGGGGCGGAGGCCAGGCGGTACAAAAGCTCCAGCTCCTTCGGCGGCGTGTCGACACGCTTGCCGTCCACAATGAGCTCGTAGGAATCCAGGTTGATCACCAGCTTGGGGAAGGTGAGCTTCTTCTCCGAGGGGTCCTCCTCCAGGCCGTAGCGGCGGAGCACCGCGTGGATGCGGGCCACCACCTCCCTGGTCTCAAAGGGCTTGGTGACATAGTCGTCCGCGCCCCCCTCCAGACCTTGGATCTTGTCGGCCAGCTCCCCCTTGGCGGTGAGCATGATCACCGGAGTCTTCCCATCCTCCCGGATCTTCTTGAGCACCGACCAGCCGTCCATAATGGGCAGCATGATGTCTAGCAGCACCAGATCGGGATGGAAGGAGCGAAAGGCCTCGATGCCCTTCACCCCGTCCGCCGCTGCCATGGTCTCGTAGCCTTCCTTCTCCAGATACAGCTCCAGCAGATCGGAGATATTCTTCTCGTCCTCAATGACCAAAATTTTCTGCGCCACCCGTTCCACGTCCTTTCAAGGGTCAGTTTTATTCATTATGCCTTCAGTCAAGGCACTTTGGGTGAATAATCTGTAAATTCCACGCCCCGGGCAAAAAATTTCCCTCTTGACATGTTCGAACATCCGTGCTAAATTAGAACAAAAGTTCTGATTCAAGAGGAGGGACCGGCTGTGGACGTGATGGAAAAGCTCACCATTCTGGCGGACGCCGCCAAGTACGACGCCGCCTGCACCTCCAGCGGTGCGGACCGCCATCACAAAGCGGGGATGACCGGCTCCGCCGTCAGCCGGGGCTGCTGCCACACCTTCTCCGCCGACGGGCGGTGCGTCACGTTGCTCAAGGTGCTCTTTTCCAACGTGTGCGCCTACGACTGCGCCTACTGCGTCAACCGCCGCTCCAACGACGTGCCCAGGTGCTCCTTCACACCAAAGGAGCTGTGCGAGCTGACCATGGGCTTTTACCGGCGCAACTACATTGAGGGGTTGTTTTTGTCCTCAGCGGTGATCCGGACCCCCGACTACACCATGGAGCTGATGATCAAGGCGCTGAGAATGCTTCGCCGGGAGTACCGCTTCAACGGCTACATCCACGCCAAGGCCATCCCCGGGTGCGACCAGCGGTTGGTGTGGGAGCTGGGCCTGCTGGCGGACCGCCTGAGCGTCAACATCGAGCTGCCCTCGGAGGAGAGCCTTACAAAGCTATGCCCGGACAAGGGCAAGGCCCCCATCCTGGGCAACATGGCCCAAATTCGGGACGGCATCACCCAGAGCAAGTCGGAGCTGGCCCTCTACAAGCACGCCCCCAAGTTCGCCCCGGCGGGCCAGTCCACCCAGATGATCGTGGGGGCCACGGAGGAGAACGACCTTCATATCCTGCGCCTCACCCAAGGACTGTACCGCCGCTATGGCCTGCGGCGGGTGTTCTTCTCCGCCTATATGCCCGTGGGGTCCAGCCCCTTGCTTCCCGCCCTCCAGGGCGGCTACCGGCCGCCGCTGCTGCGGGAGCACCGCCTCTATCAGGCGGACTGGCTCCTGCGGTTTTACCAGTTCTCCGCCGAGGAGCTTCTGGACGACGCCCACCCCAACTTCGACCCCAACCTGGACCCCAAGTGCTGCTGGGCTCTGAACCACCCGGAGTTTTTCCCCGTGGAGGTGAACGCCGCCGACTACGAGTCCCTCCTGCGGGTGCCCGGCGTAGGGGTCACCTCCGCCCGGAAAATTCTCGCCGCCCGCCGCCACTCCAAACTGGATTTTTCCCACCTGAAAAAACTGGGCGTGGTCTTGAAACGGGCGCAGTATTTCCTGCTGTGCAACGGCAAGCAGATGGACGGTCTGCGCTTCAAGTGGGAGGCCCTGCCCGGCCGCCTCACCACCCTGCCCGACGCCGCCCCCGCCCTCCAGTATTCCCTTTTCGACGCCAAAGGAGCTTGACCATGGGCTATTGCTACCGCTACGACGGCACCTTCCCCGGCTTTTTGTGCGCCGTCCGGGACATTTATCAATACCACGAGCCGCCGGAGCGGTTCCTCCTCTCGGACGACCTGACCCCCACCCTCTTTGAGGAACGGTGGATCGCCACCAAGCCGGGCCTGGCCGCCCGGGTCTACGACCGGCTCCACCTCCGTCTGGGCCGCAAGGGCCTGCTGATGGTGGAGGAGGGATTTTTGACCTGCGTCCCCGACCGGGAGGTCCTGCTGTTCCAGTTTATCGACTTCGGCCTCACCGTGGGCAAGGGGGTGGAGCGGCGTCTGGACAGCCATGTGGTGCTGGAGCTGGGCAAGGCCGTCCGCCACCTCCAGCGGGAGTGCGAGCTGCTCACGGGGTTTGTCCGCTTTTCCGACTATGACGGCCTGCTGGTGGGTGAAATTTCCCCCAAAAACCGGGTGCTGCCTATCTTGAAGGTCCACTTCTGCGACCGTCTGGCAGGGGAAGCCTTTCTGCTCTTTGACCGCACCCATGGGGAGGCTCTCCTCCACCGCCCCGGGGAGACGGTCATCGTCCCCGCCCAGGACTTCCAGGCCCCCGCCCCCGGCCAGGAGGAGCGGGCCTACCGCGCCCTGTGGCGGCGGTTCTATGACACCATCGCCATCCAGGGCCGCTATAACCCCAAGCTCCGCCAGAACCATATGCCCAAGCGGTATTGGAAGCATTTGACGGAGTTTCAGGAGGACGACAAGCCCCCCGCGCCGCAGGAGCGCAGGGGGCGTTTGGCCGGACCTCAGTCCGCGTCGGTATAGGGCTTGCCGGTCTCAACAAACACGCCGTTTGCAGTGCTCCAGCCCACGTTAAAGCCCAGGGCCTTGCCCAGGTCCCGGAGCTTGTAGTAGGTGTAGCCGTTTCCGCCGTCGTCCTTGAGCACGATAGCTTCCAAAGCCGCTGTTTGTCCGTTGATGTTGGTGGGAGAGGTGGCGGTCTCATAGGCCCGGTTGCCGCTGAAAGGGGTTTTCATTTCGCTGCCGTTGGGGGTGTAGCCCTTCCCCGTCTCAATGTTCACGGCCCCGTCCCAGCCCACGGCGAACTGGGCGGCGGTGCCGCTGAGGACGGAAGCCACGTCACGGAGCTTGATGTAGTTTGTGTCATTTCCGTTGGCGTCCTTCAGCGCGTACATTTGGAACTCCACCTTTTTGCCGTCAATGGTCACCGCCTGGGTCGAGGGGTAGGCGGTGTTGGCGGCGGGCTTGGGCCCGGCGCTGTTATAATGGATGGTGGTGTGGGGCATATCTTTGCCATCCCCCTGAATGGCCTTCCACTGCTCCTCCGTACCGCCGTAATAAACATCGGAGATGTTGCCGCCGGCAAGTGCATGGACCTGAATTTCGGTCACGCTATCAGGAATGAACACGCTGGTCAGACCCCTACATCCAGCGAAGGCCCAGGCCTCTATGGTTGTGACGCTGGAGGGGATGGTTATGCTGGTCAGACCGGAGCAGCCCATAAAGGCCGAATTGCCAATCACGGTAACGCTGTTGGGAATCGTGATGCTCTTCAGGTTGGTGCAGTCCCGGAATGACCAATAACCGATCTCGGTAATGTGATCGGGGATCACGAAGCTGGTCAGGTCGGTCCGGCCATCGAACATCCCGTTTGCGATTCTGGTCATGCCGGCGGGGATGGTGGCCATGCCCTGTAAGTTGGGGCAGCCGAAGAAGGCCGAACCGTCAACGCTGGTGACGCTGTCGGGGAGGTCCGCGTATTTCAGATTTTCACACTCGGCGAAGGCCAATTTCTCAATGCTTGTCACGCCCTCGGGGATGGTGATGCTTTCCAGACTGGTGCAGCCCCAGAACGCCTGCCCCTCAATGGTGGTCACGGTATCGGGGATGGTAATGTTCTTCAAGCCGGTGCAGTCCTGGAACGCGGCAAAACCAATGCTGGGAACACCCCGTTCGATGGTGACACTCTCCAGCTCGGCACATCCGTAAAACGCCGCTTCCATTTCGGTAACACTGCCGGGGATGGTGATGCTTTTCATGCTGGTACAGCCTTTGAACGCATCCCCCCAGATCCTGGTTACGCTGTTGGGAAGGGTGATGTCCACCAGGCTGGTGCAGTCCTTGAACAGATTCGTTCTGATCTCGGTCACACTGTGGGGGATGTTCACATATTTCAGACTAGTGCAGCCCTCGAAGGCGCCGCCGCCAATCTCGGTCACGCTGTCCGCGACGGTCACACGCTCCAGGTTGGCGCAGCCCTTGAACGCTATAGCACCGATCTTGGTCACACCATCGAGGATGGTCACGCTCTTCAGGTTGGTGCAGCCCTCGAAGGCGTATCTTGCCACCTCAGTCACATAGGAGGGGGTGGTCACACTGTCGGGGCACTGATACTGATACCCCGGACGGAGGGCAGCCGAAACTACCATGTTTCCGTCATACCCTCTGTAAGCATACATTTGGTACACACCATCGTAGAAGTCAAGTGAGCTGTATGATCTTGCGCGGTCATATGGATCAAGATCCCAGCTGTAGTCTGGGTCTACCGTGTTCCATGCCTCGGTGGCGTCAAAAAAGACCCACTTCCCGTCCAAAAGGGCGGCGTTCCTGGCGTGGCTCGTTCTGGTGGCGCAGGTAAGCTTGGCCACCGGGATGCCCGCGATGGCGCCCATGAGCCAGCACAGGTTGGAGTAGCCCTCACAAATACCCCGCCGATTGGTATAGACATGGAAGACCTCGGCGGCCTCATTCACCCGTCTGCGCTGCTCCGAAGTCAGCTCGCTCCACCTCGCCCAGAGGAGGGTGGCGTCGTAATCGTACTCTATGTTCTGGTACACCCAATCAAAGATGGCCTTCATCTTCTGAGTGTCGTTGGCCTTGCCGGCGGTGAGACTGTCGGTGAGTTCCGTAATCTCACGGAGCGTGCTCTCATCGCTCCACTCGACGAAGATGCCACCCCTGTCGGGGTGACCGTAGAGGTCCGCCTGCTCTAAAGTGGTGGGGCGGGTGGGTCTTTGCAGAGTTTCGGGCAGCATAGAAAGTATCTCATACTCGGGCAGATCGCTCTTATCGTCCTTGGCGGCAAAGGCCGGGGCGGCCAGGGACAGGGCCATGACGATGACCATGAACAGGGACAAAACTCTTTTTCTCATTATGATCTTCTCCTCTCAAAAAACTTCTCTCTTCACCAGAAAAATATATGTTTTTGTATATTGTAGCATATTTACAAGAGCTTGTCAACGGACCTACTGACCCCCCATTCCGGGAGTGGCAATCTCTGCATGGCGGAGAAAACATATTCCTTGAGCTTGGGGTAGCGCTGGGACAGCTCCGCCACCAGCTCCTTGGCTTCCTGACGCTTGGTGTAGCCGTCGGCGGGACAGGGATTTTTCACCACAGGCAGACCGTTGCGCGCCACCGCGCTTCGCACCTGCCCCTCGGTGGAGTACAAAAGGGGGCGAATTTGGGTGATGCCCGTCCGGTCCAGATAAGTGACCGGCTGGAAGCAGTTGAGCCGCCCCTCAAAGATGAGGGACATGAAAAAGGTCTCGATGGCGTCGTCCCAGTGGTGGCCCAGGGCGATCTTGGTAATGCCCAGGTCCTGGAGGGCGTTGTGGATGGCCCCCCGGCGCATTTTGGCGCACAGAGAGCAGGGGTTTTTCTCCTTGCGGTGCTCAAAAATGACCTGGTGGATCTGGCTGGGGATGAGGTGGAAGGGCACCTCCAGCCGCTGGCACAACTCCTGGATGGGGGAAAAGTCCATCCCCGGCGTGCCCATGTCCAGGGTCACACACTCCACCGTAAAATGCTTGGGGTAGAACTCCCGCAGCTTGGCAAGCGCCGCCAGGGTGACCACCGAATCCTTCCCCCCGGAGACGCCCACCGCCACCCGGTCGCCGGACTCGATCATCCGGTAATCCTCCACGCACCGGCGCATTTGTGATACGATCTGTCGCATTTCCTCACTTCCCACCTGTTGAAAATGTAAAATCAAAAGTTAGTATTCAAGAGCATAAAGGAGAATATCAAAGAAAATCAAAGAATTTCATTTCTGACGCAAAAAACTTTCAAAAATCCGTTGACAACCTCTGCCAAAGGCATTATAATACAACACGCTCGACTTTGTAAAGTCACCCCTGCCGCAAAAAGCGGCCAATTCCATAAGGAAAGTGAGAGATCAAACCATGTCCACCTTTATGGCCAACAAGGGCAACATCGTGCGCAAGTGGTACGTGGTCGACGCCGCCGGCAAGCCTCTGGGCAAGACCGCCGTCATCGTCGCCGACCTGCTGCGCGGCAAGCGCAAGCCCGAGTACACCCCCCACGCCGACTGCGGCGACTTCGTCATCGTCATCAACGCCGAGAAGGCGATCCTGACGGGCAAAAAGCTGGAGCAGAAGTTCTACCGCACCCACTCCGGCTACCCCGGCGGCCTCCACGAGACCAAGTACCGCCTGCTGATGCAGGACAAGCCGGAGCTGGCCATGAAGCTGGCCGTCCGCGGCATGATGCCCCGCAACATCATCACCAAGGACTCCCTCACCCGGCTGAAGATCTATCGCGGCGCCGAGCATAACCACCAGGCCCAAAAGCCTGAGCTCTACACCGAGGCTTAAGGAGGTCATCGAATATGTATAAGAGTAAGAAGCCTTATCATTACGGCACCGGCCGCCGGAAGTCCTCCGTGGCCCGCGTGCACCTGTTCCCCGGCGGGACCGGCTCCATCACCATCAACGGCCGGGACATCGACGAGTATTTCGGTCTTGAGACCCTGAAGCTCATTGTCCGTCAGCCCCTGGTCACCACCTCCACCATCGGCAAGGTGGACATTGTCGCCACCGTCACCGGCGGCGGCGTCACCGGACAGGCCGGCGCGATCCGTCACGGCATCGCCCGCGCCCTGCTGCTGATGAACGAGGAGTTCCGCCCCGCCCTGAAGGCCGCCGGTTTCCTTACCCGCGACCCTCGTATGAAGGAGCGCAAGAAGTACGGTCTCCACGCCGCACGTCGCGCACCTCAGTTCAGCAAGCGCTGATCCTTCACCTGCGTTTCTCAAAACTGCCGACCTTCGGGTCGGCAGTTTTCTTGCGCTCCTACAGCGGTCTTCTGGCCGCCGCGCCAAGTGGCGCGTAAAATTCGCCGCCACAGCGGCGGATTTGCGCAGGGCGAGCTTTGCCCGCCCGAGCATTATAATGCTCCGGGGCCCCCAGACGGGCTTGCCCGGTTGGGGAATGCGCAAGAAGTACGGTCTCCACGCCGCACGTCGCGCACCTCAGTTCAGCAAGCGCTGATCCCATTTCTGTATTGTATGCAAAAAAGCAACCATCCAATTGGATGGTTGCTTTTTTGTATACCAAACTCAGTCCATCTGCTCCATGGTGCCCAGGAACAACGGCGCGCCGATCTCCAGGTCCACGATACCGTAGACGAAGGGACTGTCGAAGTGAAGAATGACCAAGTCATCCGGGATCTGCGGCAAGTCTCCACACAGGATATCTACCACCGTCGCCGCCGCGGCCTCGGTGCCCTTTTCGTTCACCTCAAAGGCGGTCTTGTGGATGGCACTGCCGATGGACAGCGGTCCCTTGTCGCAATGCCCCATGGCGGTAAAATCGGCTGTCTGGGGATCAAAGGCGTCTGCCAACCCCAGGGCAACCAGCGCGTCCTTCAGCTCTCCGTCCCACTCCGCCTTGAACTTAGGGACCTGCAGGTCCACCGTCCGGCTCTCCTGGCCGCTCAGCAGTCCAGATATGGTCTGGCAGTCCCAGGCAGCCAGGTAGTCGGTAAGGCTCGACCCCTCGTCGGGGAGCATGAGTAGCAGGCCCAGCCTGCTGTCGTCGTAGGGCATGACCACACCCTGTCCATTTTCGTGGGAGAGATAGGCCTCCTTACGCTCGCCGTTGCTCATGCCCTGGGGCTGGGATACCGTACCATCGGCGTTTTGAAAGTCCATGGTCCACCCCATGCCCGGCGTAATCAAGGGCTGGGCAAACTGGTTTTTGAAATAGACGGCGTTGACCAGAGCCAGAACGGTGTTGGGGTCGAACTCCTTCACCACCTGGGGGATCATGCCCCGGGTGGCTTCCTTCACCCAGCCGTTCACCCGCTCCACTGCCTTGGGGTCTTGGAGATCGGCGTGGAACAGCTCCGCGTCAAAGCTGTCCTCGCAGGTCTTCACAAAGGGGTCGTTCAGCGTCAGGTCCTCGTCGCACCACAGGCTGTTGACCAGGTTGGTCTCACTGGAACCACCCAGGTCGCCATAGTCCGTCATCAGTGCCGCGCAGTAGGCCGCCAAGGTCTCTTGATCCATACCCAGGACCTCCTCAAAGGCCGCCGCTGTCTCTCCCTGCGCTCCCATAGCGGTCATGCCCAGCGCCAGCGTCACCGACAGGGGCGACAGAAGGATGCTCTCTCCCTCCGCCCGGCCTGCGCGCAGAAGGTCCAGGGCAAAGTCGGCGTAGGCCTCCGCCGCGCCCTGCGGGTCGGCCAACTTCCGCGGGGGCTGCATCGGGGCGGGCGACGCCGTAGGGGTGGGTCCCACGGTGGACACTGGCTCCGTGGACTCCGTCGGCGCAGAGGCGGGGGCAGTCTGCGCGGCAGAGCCGCCTCCCACGCAGCCCGTCAAAAGGGCCAAGGCCAACACAAGGATCAAAACTCGCTTCATAGATACCCCCCTTCCCTTTGTTTTGTGCCTGTTTTGACGCAAAAGGCCAAATTTGGTTCCTTATCCCCCTTGTTTCTCCCGCTTTCCGTTAAACTTGACAAAATTCCACTCCCGGCTTATACTATATTGCACTATTAAGATTGGGGGTGAAATGTTCTATGCTGATCCCACTGCTGTTTATTCTGGGCGGCTACCTTTGCGGGAGCGTCCTCTTTGCCCGGCTGGCCGTGGACCTTTTTGGCAAAGGGTCCATCGTGACTGACAGCAAGGACGCCAACCCCGGCGCAGCCAACGCCTTTCAATACGGCGGCTTATGGTGCTGCATGCTGGTCTTGTGCGGCGACCTGGCCAAGGGCTTTTTACCCATCCATTTCCTCCTGGCCTGGCCGGGGGCGCTGGACCTCTCCCCTCTGCTCCTTGCCCCGGCGCTGGCCGCTCCGGTCATCGGCCACACCTTCCCCCTCTTTTACCGCTTTCAGGGCGGAAAGGGCATCGCCGTCACCTTCGGCTGTCTGCTGGGCCTGCTGCCCATGTGGGAGCCGGTGGGCTTCTTCGCCCTGGTCTTTGTGTTCTTCTCGGTGATCCTGCGCATCTCCCCCCACTTCTACCGCACCCTGGTCACCTATCTGGTCACCCTCGTCCTGCTGATCTTCTCCTGCCCCCTCGCGATATGGGGCGGCTTCCTGCTCTTGTCCTGCGCCGTGCTCCTTCGCTTCCACCTAAGTAAGGAGGAACGGGGCCGGGTGGCGGTGAACGTGCTATGGAGGTCCTGATCCTGTCCTGCGGCACCGGCGGCGGACACAACGCCGCGGCGGAAGCCCTGCGGGAGGAATGCGAACGTCGGGGCGATAAGGCGGTGTTCATGGACCCCTATGCTCTGCAAAGCGACCGCACCGTCCGCCGGGTCAGCAACGCTTATGTGTCCCTGGTGCAAAAGGCGCCCCGCCTCTTCGGTGCGGCCTACACCCTGGGGGAGCTTTACCGCAAGCTCCCCTGGCGCTCTCCCGTCTATTTTGCCAACCGCAGAGCCGCCCACGCCATGGAGGTCTTCCTGGCCCAGAACCGCTTTGACGCCATCCTCATGCCCCACCTCTTCCCCGCCGAGATCATGACCCGGCTCAAAGCCAAGGGCGTGACTCTGCCCAAGACCATCTTTGTCGCCACCGATTACACCTGCATCCCCTTCACCGAGGAAACGGACTGTGACGCCTATGTGATCCCCCACCCCGACCTGCTCCCGGAGTTTCAGAGCCGGGGCATCCCCCGGGAACAGCTCTATCCCCTCGGCATTCCCGTTCGCCGGGCCTTTCGGCAGAAGACCACACGGGAGGCCGCCCGCGAGGCCCTGGGGCTGGACCCGGAGGAGACCTATCTGCTGGTCTCCGGCGGAAGCATGGGTGCCGGGGTGCTGAAAAGGGCCGTGGGGGAGCTGGTCCGCCAATTTGACGGCCAAGCCCATCTCATCGTCATCTGCGGCACCAACCGCCGCCTTTACCGCTATCTGGAGAAGAAATACGGCAACGCTGTTACTCTGATTCAAACCACCGATCAGATGGCCCTCTACCTCTGGGCCTGCGACCTCTATCTCACCAAGCCCGGCGGACTGTCCACCACCGAGGCGGCGGTGGTAGGCCTCCCCCTGGTGGCCCTGCACCCCATCCCCGGCTGTGAGACGAAAAACGCCCGGTTCTTCACCTCCCACCAGTTCGCCGTTCCCCTGTCCCAGATCCGCTCCGGCGTGGACCCTGATCTCTGGAGTTATATGGCCCAGTGCCAGCGCCAGGGCGTCCCACCCGACGCCGCCGAGGGCGTCTGCGATCTGGCCCACCATCTGGTAGATAGCGCCTGTGTAAAAGAGCCTTGAAGTAACCACGCTTCAAGGCTCTTTTTGTCACCTCTCCAGTCCCTCCAACTCCTTGCGTAACTTTTCCAGCGCCTTTTTCTCAATGCGGGACACATAGCTTCGGGATATCCCGCAGCGCTGGGCAATCTCCCGCTGGGCCAGGGGCGCGCCGCCGTGGAGTCCGTAGCGCAAGGTGATGATCTCCGCCTCCCGCTCCGTCAGGCACTTGGCCACCGCCTCCCTGGCCCGCAGGCAGGACTCCTTCAGGTCCAGCTCCTCCAGCATGGTGTCGTCCACCCGGATCACGTCCATCAGCGACAGGTTGTTCCCCTCCTGGTCATTGTCCAGCGTGTCGGACAACGATACCTCCCCCTGCAGCTTCTTGCGCGACCGGAAGTGCATCAGGATCTCGTTTTCGATGCACCTGCTGGCGTAGGTCGCCAGCCTCACGTTCTTATCCGGGTTAAAGGACGAAATGCCCTTAATCAGCCCAATGGTGCCGATGGAGATCAGGTCGTCCTGGTCCCCGGATTGGGTGTAATACTTCTTCACGATGTGCGCCACCAGGCGGAGGTTGTGCTCCACCAGCACGTTGCGGGCGTCGTTGTCCCCCTGCTTTGCCAGCTCCAGATATTTCTTTTCCTCCTCCGCCTTCAGCGGACGGGGAAAGGAGCCGCTGTTCCCCGACAGCCGCAGGGTCAAAAACAGACTGTTCAAAATCAGGATCATCCAGGCCGAGAGCATAAAAACACCTCCACGCGCAACCTATGCGCGCGGAGGTTGTCTGTATGTGCGCCCGCTATTTTAACTCACAGGAAGGCGGTCGATCGCCCCCCCTCGTCCCTTTGTCTTCCTCGTCCAAAAGCCGGACTTGTTCTTCCAGGAACGCCACCAGGTCATCCAGGGCCACGGTCACCTCGGCGATTTCCGGGATCTTTGTATCACGAACAGCGCGGTATTCATTCAATTTATCTGCGTATTGTCTAAGAATGATTGCCAGACGTTGTTCCAGCATGTTTATATCATCCTTCTTTGTGTGATATAGTAGCAGGGGCGGGAGCGGCCCGTCCTCGTGGGTTTTGTTCGTCTATTTCGTCATTTTCTGGAATATCATCACCTTTCTCTGGTTTTGTCAAGACAGAAGAACCGCCCCCTTTTCTCCCCCTTGTCTCCCTAAAAACTGAATGACTGCGCTGATAGGATACAGGATAATATAAGGAATCTGCCCCAGGTGAAGGCGCAAAAAGCGGCCAAGTTTGATGCCATACCCATTCCTTTTGTTTTGCGTTGGTGTGTTTTCCATTAATGATCCTCTTTTCTCTTTTTCGCAACTGTAGTTAGTTCATATTCTAGGTTGTTATTTTTTTAAGAAAAATATCCTCACCTTTCTCGCTCTTTGTCAGAGCAGGAGAACCATTCCTTTGAAGGCAATTATGACGGAGTTGATTATTACCCTCTATATATTTATGTCCGCTGACGACGAATTTTGGAAAGTTTTCTGGAAATTTCTTTTGGGAAATTATATTGTTCCATAAATATGACTGTTAGGCTATATTAATATTCCTATCCGTCTTGTCCAAAACAGAAAATATGTGCTCCCAATTATCTGATCTTTGCACAAAAAGGGGCACACCATGCCTCTGATTTTGTTTGCCTATTTCAGCGTTCTGCGAAATATGTTGATTGAGGTTTGTTGAAATGTTTCTCAATTTGAGACGCATTAAGTTTTGTGATCCGTCCAATGTAAAGGGGGGCAAGGTATTCACACCTTGCCCCCTGACTTTTAATTGTCTATTTCGTCATTTGCAGGAATTTCATCACCTTCTTCCAATTCTGTCAAGACAGAAGAAACGTCTCCTTGCCGTCGTCGTTGTTTGAACCACCAGTTCAGAACCAGCCCGACAAGAAAAAGGGCCAAGACTATGATCAGCCAGATCAACACTCCGTAATGAAAATTGTGAGGATTACCGCCCGGGCGGGGAATAGCGGTCTCGTTTCGTACAACGATATAGTCCCCCAGCCACCACCCCAAAAACAACCCCACAAAATTACCAAGGGGCAGGCTCCATGCAGGAATATACCGTTCGTAACGAATCAGCAACATGGCTAAGGCCCATCCAAGCCAGAGAAAAAGGTCGTGATGAAACGCCGACCAGTCAAAGGGATACACATCACGCAACCATGGTGTTCTGCACAGCAGTCCAATTAGGAGAAATATCAGAGTCAATCCGATGTAAGATGCACGCTTTTTCTTCAGCATATCCTTTAGTCCATCCAATACTGTGATCCACTCATATATGTGGAACCATTGTCCCAAAGATAAAACCGATTGGCATCGGGTTTCCACCCATTTACAATTCGCGTATAAATATTTCCAGTAACATTGTATGATCTATATCCTACGCCAATAACCCAATGCCATGATAAAAGTCCATCCATCAGCAACATTCCGCAAGGGCGATCATTGCTAATTGCCTGTTTCAAGTCGTATACGTTGTTGATATTAGTGCTGTAGTTAAGTTCATAACCACAGCTTGCGAAGTACTTTTGTGTCCCGCCCGCGATGGTCGCTGCCGGACCTTTTCCTATATAAGAAAACACAGCCTTGAATGTTTCTAAATCTGTGCTTTTTCTGAGTGCTGGATGGCCAGCATTCGCAAAATAAAGTGCCAAATTCATTGATGCTACTGCACCACAACAGTTCTTGTCAATTTTAGAAAAATCATCGTTCATGTCCACCCATTCAGTACCAGAAAACGGAATGTTATCCGCAGTATAGGCTCCGGAAGGCATATCACTCCAATCAATAAATCCGTAATCACCATCCCCACAAGGTGAGACGGCACTGGCCATTTTATTCTCAACTAGCTTACGCTGCTCTAAAAGAACGCTTGATAATTCTTCATTTTTATTTAGCAATCCGGGAAGATTATCATACAAACCATTTGATTGTACCGCCCGGTTTTCCTGCACCTCAAAAGTTGTGTCGTATACCGCAACGGGACTGCAGTAGACAATATGCGAGTCGTCATTCTTTGACAGTATTTCTTCAATCATTGGCTGGCGGCCTTCTCCAAACTCAATAGCAACCGGATTGTCGGCGTTATTGTTGATAACGGCATAGCCACCGCCTGTAAAGGTTGCATAATACGCAGCAATGGAGCCATCCTCGTTATACAGTGGCAGTGTCTGCATCGCAGTAGAATCCTTTGCAAAATTAGCCGTTTTATCAGAGGAGTTCAACACATAGCTGGCAGAGATAGCTACATCAAGAGAATCCAGTTCAGTATTCTCCTCGACTTCTCCAATCTTTCCGATTGCATAAGCGGAAGAGGTTACACCCACCACCAAGGCCAGAACCAGCAGCAAACTGATCATTTTCTTTTTCATTTTCATCATACTCCTTTTCAATTTGTTTTGCCAACGCTGTCGGTGCCTATGGAATAGACTTTTGCGGGACTTCATCGCCCTCTTTCAAGCTTGTTGAGACAAAGGGATCATTTCCCTGTCGCACTTCGGTTTTTCTTTTGGCATCACATCATACGGCGTAAAGTTAGGGTAATCGTGCCGGACTTGATGGTTGCTCTCTATATATTTATGTCCGCTGGCGACGATTTTTGGAAAGGTTTCTGGATTTTTCTTTCAGATAGCTATATTCTATCACAGATATGACTATTAGGCAATACCAGCATTCCCAACAGGACATGGCAGAAGGAAACGGCTTACTATAAATTGTATGTTCCTAGTGAAAAAGGGGGCAAGGTGTGTAAACACCTTGCCCCCTGATTTTTATTTGCTATTTCGTCGTTTGTGGGAATTTCATTGCCATTCTCTGATTTTGCCGAGACAGAAGAACAACCATGCCCGTAGCGGCACACAGGAGACATGAACCCCTGAGATGTGGTAAACTGGAAGAGCGGGAAAAGCCGGGGGACGGTTTGCACAGAGAGTGCGTTTTTAGAACATGACCGGGCCGCCTTCGAGCACACAGGAATGTCCGTGAGAGG
>ERZ779629.245-NODE-245-length-23995-cov-7.133542_pt1 | contig 23995 bp, 18 predicted proteins | sample MGYA00514192_ERZ779629 | MGnify/ENA primary metagenome ERZ779629 (study PRJEB29562, sample SAMEA4376709) | mouse gut metagenome | isolation source: Cecum | study: EMG produced TPA metagenomics assembly of the A DSS colitis mouse model was used to assess the... | reverse complement strand
TGTGCAACGCCTACGACGAGGAGGTCGTGGACGAGGAGAAGAACGACGTGCGCACGGTGCTGCGCCTCCACCCGGCGCTGGCGCCCTTCAAGGCCGCCGTGCTGCCTCTGAGCAAGAAGCTGGGCGACAAGGCCCGTGAGATCCAGGCGGAGCTGTCCAAGGATTGGATGATCGATTTCGACGATACCGGGAGCATCGGCAAGCGCTACCGCCGCCAGGACGAGGTCGGGACGCCCTTCTGTATCACGGTGGACTTCGAGACCGTTGGGGACGACAAGACCCCGGCGGACAACTGCGTCACCGTCCGCGAGCGCGACAGCATGAAGCAGGTCCGTATCCCCATCAGCGAGCTGAAGGGCTGGCTGGCGGAGAGATTGGCGTATTAAAAAACGAGGCGGGGTATATCCCCGCCTCGTTTTTTCAAGAGCAGCTAAGACCTATTTTTAACAACGGCCCCTTAACCGCCCATCCCCCGCATCGCCTCCGCCATCGCGGCGGCGTCCGGCACGTCAAAGATCGACTCGCCATAATGCGCGCGGCGCACGACGCCATCGCCGTCCACGGCAAACCACGCCGGGAGCTGATCCTGCAGACCCTCATGGGGCGCGGCCTCCCCGCCGGAGCCGAAGAACATACCGGCGGCCATCGGCAGGAGGGCCTGGAGGTCGTCTCCCGCCAGATCGAACATGGTGTCCGCCGGGAAGACGCTGAATCGCTCATAAAGCGTCCGCTCCGGGTCGCAGATAACGTCGAAGGGGAACCGCTTTTCTCCGCCCATAGCCTCCCGCACCCGCTCCGGGGCGGACTGCACCACCACCTTCACCTGTCCTCCAACGGCAGTAACGGCGTCGTAGTCCGCCGCCAGACGTTCCATAGCGGCATTGCAGACGGAGCAGCCATAGTACCTGTGGAACAGCAGCACCACAGGTCTGCCGCCGCACTCCTCCGCGAAGCTCAAACCGGAGGCAAAGGGCGTGTCATAAGTGAAATCAGGCATCTTCATCCCGGCTTCCAAAGTCAGCCGCTCCAGACGGCCGTTGGCGGCCCAATCCGCCTGGAGGTCCTGCCACGCCTTCAGCAGGCGGGCCATGGCGCTCTCCACGGCGCTGCGGGGCAGAGCCAGGTTAAAGCGCTCGAAGCCCCGTCCCTCCTTGCCGAACATAGCCCCCTCGTCCAAAAACAGCTTGGCGGACAGCATCAGCCGTTCCAGCTCCTTGTGGTGCAGGCCCAGACCGCCGAAATCCACCCACAGCAGATAGGTGCCCTCCAGTGGATAGCACCGCGCCTGAGGGATGTGCTCCGCCAGGAAGGACGCCACATATTTCGCGTTGCCGTCCACCACCTGGAGCAGCTCCTCCAGCCAGGGCTCGCCCTTTTCGTAGGCCAGACGGCAGGCCTCATAGCTGATAGCCACCTGGGACAGGGACATGCCCATCAGCTTGCTCAGGGACAGCCTGCCCCGTACCTCCGGGTCCTCGATGAAGATATTGGACAGCTGCATCCCCGCCAGATTAAAGGTCTTGCTGGGAGCGGTGCAGTAGGCGCAGATCCTGGAGGCCTCAGCGGAAACGGTAGGCAGAGCGGTGTGCCGGTGCCCGGGCATGACGAGGTCGTTGTGGATCTCGTCGTCGATGATGAACACATGGTTGGCCGCGCAGATCTCCACCAGCCGTTCCAGGTCCTCCCGGCTCCAGACCTTCCCCACCGGGTTGTGGGGGTTGCAGAAGATCAGGATCTTGTTCCTGGGGTCCCGCGCCTTGGCCTCCAGATCGTCGAAGTCGATCTCGTAGGTCTCCTCCTTCCGGATCAGCGCGTTGTTCACCAGCCTGCGCCCCGTGAGCTTCGCCGCCAGGGAGAAGGGGTAGTAGACGGGCTGCTGGATGATGATCCCGTCGCCGGGCTCGGTGAGCAGGTTCACCAGGAAGAAGATGGCGGGCACCACGCCGCTGGTGGTGACGATCCACTCCTGCTTTCCCTCGTAGCCATGGCGGCGCTTCTGCCAGTCCAGCACCGCGTCAAAATAGGCCTGGGTGGGATCGGTGTAGCCCTGGATCACGGTGTCGATGTAGGTCTTCAGCCCCTCCCGGATTTCCGGCGCGGTAAGGAACTCCATGTCCGCCGTGGACATAGGCAGCACGTCGGGGCCCGTGTGGGGGTCAATTTTCCGCATTCCCGCCCATTTGCTGGAGCCGCAGGCGGAGCGGTCGATAATGGTGGTAAAATCGTATCCCATACTGAACCTTCTCCTTTTTATTGATACTGCTCTTGCGTGCCGCGCTCCACCACACTGACCGGCAGGCGGGTCCCATGATCCCTGGCCTCGTTGATATGATCAGTGTAAGCCATCACGAACTGGTAGAGTTTATCCGCCTGGGGACTCAGCTGGGCGTATATCCTGTCGATCCGTTCCTTGCTGTTGGTCAAGCGCTCACCTCCCCCGTTTGTGCCAGAATATCATAAAAAGCAAAAATTTGCAAGTAAAACCCGCCCCCTCTTTGCACCTCTCCCAAACCGTCCCCCGCCCCAAAAAGTAAAAAACTCTTGACATTCCGTCCCCGGCCTGTTATGCTGAAAATGTAAAAACAATTTAACTTTCCCGGCAATCCAACGAAAGCGAGGCACACAACATGAAACCCTTCTGGAAACACGTCCCCGACGAGATGGAGCGCCACATCCTGGCCAAAGCCCAGCGCAGCGCCTACCTGTTCCTGATCGCCTCCCTCTTCCTCTGGACGATGTACGAGAGCCTCCAGGTATACCTGCACCATACCCGCCCCAACCTGCTTCCCTGCCTCCTGCTGGCCGGGGCCGCCCTGGTCCAAAGCTTTTCCCAGCTCATCCTGACCCGCGGCGCGGTAAAGGACGACGATGACTCCTGTGAGACCGCCCCCCTGGCCCGCCTCATCGTCCTGTCCTGCGCCATTGCCGGCGTTTTAGCCGCGGCGGCGGCCGCCGCCGTCCTGCTGGCCGTCCGCCCATGAAGAACCGCGTCAAAGAACTCCGCCGCGCCATGGGCCTCCGCCAGGAGGACCTTGCCGCCTCCCTGGGGGTCTCCCGCCAGACCATCATCGCGGTGGAAAACAACAAATACGACCCCACCCTGGGCCTCGCCATGCGCCTGGCCCGCCGTCTGGACACGACGGTAGAAGAACTCTTCACTCTGGAGGACAACCTATGAAAAAGCATATTCTTCCCCTTCTCCCCTATCTGGCCGTCCTGACGGCCCTTTTTTACCTCCTGCCCCTTCTGACGCGGGACACCGGCGGCGCCATGTTCCTCATGCTGTGCGTGACGCCCCTGGCCGCGTTCCTCACCGGCCTGGTCCACGGCCTCCGCCGGGGCTTTTCCATCCTGCTCCCCCTGGCCGCCCTGCTCCTGTTCCTGCCCACGATCTTCCTCTTCTATAATTCCTCCGCCTGGGTGTACGCCCCGGCCTACGCCCTCATCGTCCTCATCGGAAACGGCGCGGGGAAACTGTTCCACGGAAAACGATGACTTCACGGCTTATCCGGCCAATGACGGGCAAAACCATGTTGACAACACCCCCAGGACTTATTATAATGTGGGGGAAAACCGCCAAAGAAAGGAAAAATCCCCCATGAACGATCTCCACGTATCCGATTCCGTCCGCTATATCGGCGCGGACGATACCACCATCGACCTTTTTGAGAGCCAATACCCGGTCCCCAACGGCGTGTCCTACAACTCCTACCTGATCCTGGACGAAAAGGTGGCCGTCATGGACACCGTGGACCGCCGGGCGGCGGACAAGTGGCTGGAGAATATGGACGCCCAGCTCCAGGGCCGCGCCCCCGACTACCTGGTGATCCAGCACCTGGAGCCGGACCACGCCGGCAGCATCGGCCTCCTGCTGGAGAAATTCCCCGCCATGAAACTGGTGGGCAACGCCAAGACCTTCTCCATGCTGCCCAAGTACTTCCCCGGCGACTGGTCTTCCCGTTCCGTCACCGTGAAGGAGGGAGACGCCCTCTCCCTGGGCGCCCATACCCTCACCTTCGTCATGGCCCCCATGGTCCACTGGCCGGAAGTCATGGTGAGCTACGAGTCCAGCGAGAAGATCCTCTTCTCCGCCGACGGCTTCGGCACCTTCGGGGCCCTCGCTTCCGGCGAGAGCTGGGACGCGGAAGCCGCCCGCTACTATTTCAACATCGTGGGCAAGTACGGCGCCCAGGTCCAGGCCCTTCTGAAGAAGGCCGCCGGTCTTGATATCCAGAGCATCTGCCCCCTCCACGGCCCCGTCCTGCGGGAAGACCTGGGCCATTACCTGGGCAAATACGACCTCTGGAGCCGCTACGAGCCCGAAGAGCCGGAGTCCGTCCTCCTGGCCTACGCCTCCATCCACGGCAACACCGCCCAGGCCGCCCGAAAGATGAAGGAGATCCTGGAGCGGAAGGGCTGTCCCCGGGTCGCGTTCATCGACCTGTGCCGCCAGGACCAGGCCATCGCCGTGGAGGAAGCCTTCCGCTGCGGCAGGGCCGTCTTCATGAGCCCCACCTACGACGGGGGCCTCTTCCCCGCCATGGACCACTTCATGGCCCACCTGCGGGACAAGACCTGGCGGAAGCGCAGGGCCGCCCTCATTGAGAACGGCTCCTGGGCCCCCGCCGCCGCCAAGGTGATGCGGGGCTATCTGGAGGCCATGAAGGATATCAGCCTCTGCCCCACCGTCCACACCATCCAGGGCGCGGTAAAAGACTGCGACGCGGCCGCCATGGAGCAGATCGCCGCCGAGCTCCTGGGCTGACCCGATGCGTCTCCACTGCGACGGCACGATCTACTCCGTAGTTCGCGAGGAGCACATGCTCCACAACGACTTTTTTCTCCGCTGCCTGTCCTTTGAGGACGGACAAGCCCCCTCCTCCCTGACCCTGACCTGCCTGGCGGGGGGGCGCCCCTGCCTCCAGGTCCGCTATGAGGGCGATGAGCTGGCCCGCCGCCTGGCCTATGGCCGTGAGGAGCTGGCCCGCTACCGCGACAGCAGCCTTCCCCGCATCCTGGGCCTCTCCCGCCGCCCGGAGACCGCCTTTCTCCACGAGCACTTCTCCTTCTTCGCCAGCGAGGCCGCCGATATCCTCCATATCCTGGCGGAGGGCGGCGGCGGCACGGCGGAAAAGACCGTCTCCATCGTCCCCTACCAGAGCCCCAACCGCTACCGCTTCCCCCTCCGGGGGACGGTCCTGGTAACGGATACCTACCCCTCCATCAACTCCCACCGCTGGTGCCGGAACAGCGAGTTCGCCTTTGACGCCGGCCAGTTCGACGAGGCCCTGACCCGCCCCCTGATCGCTGGCGCACTGGTCTTCGCCGCCTGCGATGGCGTAGTAGAGGAGGTCTTCGACGGCCTGGAGGACACCACCGAGGACACCGATCTGGCCGAAATAGAGTCCCAGTCCGGCGAACACGCCCGGATCGACGGCAACCACGTCCTTCTCCGCCACCCCGGCGGCGAGCTGTCCCTCTACTCCCACCTGCAAAAGGGAACGGTCGCCGTCCGCGAGGGCGACTCCGTCCGGACCGGCCAGCTTCTTGGCCGCGTAGGCAGCAGCGGCTCCAGCTGGACCCCGCATCTTCATTTCCACGTGATGCTTGACGGCCTGGAGGGCCCCGGCGTCCCGGTCCTGTTCGAGGACCTGACCACCATCCTGGGCGAACCCTGCCTCCTGGAGGACCCCGTAAACCTTGTCCGTGCCAAGGATGAATAAATATTCTTGCCGCAGACAAAATCGACAAAAAGAGCGCCGGAGGCAAAGCCTCCGGCGCTCTTCGTTTTCTTTTCTCATAAATTCCGGCGCGGAAGGATCTCCGCAAGATAGGAGATCAGGTTATACCCGCCGTGGGCCAGAATACAGCAGAAGACGGACCCGGTCTTCAGATAGAGCAGTCCCAGGCCCAATCCGCATACAAGCGCCGACAGGGTCTGCACCATATTGAAGTGCAGGACGGCAAACATCAGCGATGAGACCAGCAGCGCACCGGCCGCTCCGCAGGAGCCCCGCAGTCCGTCCAGCACGAACCCCCGCATCAAAATCTCCTCCACAACCGGAGCCAGGAGGCATACCCGCAGCAAACTTGCCGCCGGAGACCTGGCCAGACGCTCCAGGGCCTCCTGGTAGGCCGCCTCGCTTTTGGGGAACGCCCGCTCCAGCAGCGGGTCCAGGCAGCAGTCCAGCAGCAGGAAGGCCCCAAGGGCGCAGGCCGCCGCCAGCAAAAGCCCTGCCGGCGTAACATTGCTCCAGAGCTCTACCGGCCATCGCCGCCGGAGCAGCCAGAGAAAGCCCGCCGAGCAGATCGCGGCGGCGGCGAGGCCGATCCACTCCGAGCAGCCAGTAAACCACTTCCGCCAGACCGCGACGTCCAGCCCCGTATAGACCAGCATGACCCCCAGATAGCCCACCGCCCAGAAGATGGCAGAGGGAATGCTCAGCGGCTCTGTTTTCATAGCATACCGCCCCCTTTACTCCTCCAAAAACCGCATCAATATCTGAGCGGTCTCCGCCCGGGTGACCCCGTCGTCCGGATCAAGCCGTCCATCCGCGCCGCCCTTGAGCAGCCCTTCACCCACGGCCCAGGAGACCGCCTCCCGCGCCCAACCGGCCACGCTGTTCCCGTCGGAGAAGGCGGTCAGGTCTCCGCCGTTCCCGCCGGAGGCCTTGACGCACCGGTAGAGCATCACCGCCAGCTCCTGCCGGGTGACCACGGCGGTCCCGAAAAAGGCCTCCTCCGCCCTTCCCGACACCACGCCCTGCTCGTAGGCCCAGCACAGCGCATCAATAAACTTCGACCGGCTGGAGACGTCATGGAAGGGCAGCTCCTCCAGGGTGAGCCCGGATTCCGGACTTCCGTTGGCCCGATATAGGGCGTCCACGATCCCCCACCGGGTAGCCGGTTCCTCCGGCAGGAAGAAGGCGTGGGCGTCCCCCTGCATCACGCCGGCCTCCACCACGTAGTCCACCGCCTCGTGATACCACGCGCCGTAGTCCACGTCCTTGAGCAGCGCGGCGGCGCACCGTCGGAGCGCGGCATCCTCACCGGCGGACAGCGCCTCCAGGTCCACCTCGTACCCCATCGAATTAGCGGCATAGTCCTCCACCTGGATGTAGATCGTATCCGGCACCGCGCCGCCGGACAGGTCCACGTTCAGCGTGCAGGCCGTCCCCGCCTCCTCCGGGAAGAAGGCGTCTTCCACCAGCAGCTCCCCGTTGCCGTCCAGCACGGCGGCATAGGCCGTGAACTGATCGTCCCGCACCGTGACCGTCAGCGCGTCCCCGCTGACGGAAACCTCCGCCTCCGGCGGCGCGCCGTCCAAGGTCACCGGAAAGCTGAAGGCCCGGTAGCCGTTGAAGGCGTCCTCCAGCAGCCAGCTGTACGACTCCGGCGAAGACCGGCGGGCGTTGCCGCCGTAGGCCTCCTCAATATCCTCATCGGTATCCAGCCAGGCGTATACGTCCACCTGGACCCGGGTCCCGGCGGGCAGCTTCCGCTCCTGGGCATCCGTGCCATCCCAGGCGAAGCTGACGCTGGGCACGATGCCCGCGCGGTAGGCGCTCTTGCCGGATTTCTCCAGAAGCCGCTCCTCCCTGACGGCGTAGATCTCTCCGCTCTCCGGGTCGGATACCACCATGACCACCCCGGCGGCGTTGCGCAGGGTGTAGAGATTCAGGCACAGGGTCCCGGCGGCGGTGTTCCCCTCCCAGACGGAGAGGGCGCTGCGCCGGTCGTCATGGAGCCCGTAGGCGTGGCCGTTGGAGCCCAGGAGCACGCCGTCCTCCGGCAGCGCGCCGGATTCCTGCCCCAGGAACGCCAGATTCGCCCCCAGGTCCGCCCCCAGCTCCTGTAAACAGGCGTCCATATCCGCAGGAAGCGCCCGCCGCCGGGAGGACAGCTCCGGTCCCCCCGCCAGCCGGAACGCCGCGTCCTGCACATCCCGAAAATCCAGAGGCTCCAAGACCGGCGCGGCATTCCAGCTGCCGCAGTACCCCAAGAACGTGCCGTGAGCCGACTGTCCGCCGCCGGTAGCCGTCACGTAGCCCTCCACATAGAAACCGTTGGGATAGACCTTCTCCAGTTCCTTGCGCAGCGGATCGCCGACGGCCAGCTTCAGCGTCACCGAGGTTTTTCCCCGCGCGGGGATGGTGACGGAGCTGGGACCGGAAACAGTGACTCCGCCGGTGATGTCCAGCGGCGACATCAGGCTGTACCACCTGCCGTCCATCTCCGCGTAATTGTCAGTAAGCGCCTGGACCTCCAGTGAGACCTCCAGGGGCTGGCCGGAGAGGTTGCGCAGGGTAATGGGGAGCTCAAACCGCCCCTCGCCGCTCTCCCCCAGCTCGATGAGGGGGTCGATGACGGCCAGGTCTCCGGAGACGGCATCCTCCAGATCGATGAAGCCCGCCCCCTGCCGCCGGGGCGAGACGGGCACGCCCCGCTCGGTGATCAGCCGGGCCCTGCCGGCCAGCAGCCCCAGGACCAGGGCGGCGGCCTCCTGCTTATCCGTGAACCCCCGTTCCCGCAGGGACTGGAGGAGCACGGCGCAGCATCCCGCCGCATAGGGGGAAGCCATGGAGGTGCCCTCGTCCACCCGGTACTGCTGGTCCGAGGCCGCCCCGGCGGAGGTGACGGGGCCGCCAAAGGCGGTCACTGCCGGTGACAGATGCACGCCGGAGCCCGGGCCCCAGGAGGAGTAGTCCGCAGCGCCCGCCTTGCCGAGTCTCGCCTGGGAGGCAGCGGCAATGGCCATCGCGCCGTAAAAGCTGCCGGGGGAGCAGACGGAGCCGTAGTCCGTATAGCTCCCCGAGGGCAGGGGCTTTCCCCAGGACTTGCCCTGGACGCTGGAGGCACTGTTGCCGGCGGCGCAGCAGACGATGACCCCCGACTGGGCCATCTGTTCGAAGGCCCGGCAGTAGATCCCGCCGATGGTATCGCTGCCGCTGAACCCGGCCCCGGTGCCCACGGAGAGGTTCACCACATCGGCCCCCAGGTTCCAGGCGTCCTCCAGCGCCCGGAGGATGATGGTGTCATCGGTGCCGCCGCCGGAGCCGTTGGGGAAGATCTTCATGCTGAGGATCTGGGCCGCCGGGGCCGCCCCCCGGAAGGTGACGCGCCCCATCCGGTCCCTCACGTAGCCCGCGGCCAGGGCGGTGACGTGGGTCCCGTGGTTGTTGGTGGTGGACACGTCGTCGTCCCGGCTGTAGTAGTCGTAGGCGAAGGGGATGCGCTGGGAGACATAGCGCCCCTTGGTGCCCCCCTTCTGGGTAAATTCCGCCACGTCCTCCCTGCTGAGGGCCGGGGACTCCATCAGGGACCCATCGGCGAAAGCCTCGTGGCTGGTGTTCAGGCCGCTGTCCAGGACGGCGATGACCGTCCCGTCCCCGGTATAGCCCTGCTCCCAGAGGCCGTCCGCCTTCATGAGCTTCAGCCCTTCCTCCGGGGAGAGGGCCTCGCCGTCCCCGGAGGAGGAAGCGGGCTCGTAGGTCTGGGCCAGGCCCACGCCGGCCACGCCCGGCAGCTTCTCCAGGGCGGCCAGCGCCCGGGGCTCCGCCTCCACGGCGGCGCCCTGGAACAGGGACTCGTAGCGGCAGAGGAGCGTTACGCCCTCCGCCTCCTCCAGGGTCCGGGCCATCTCCTCCGGACCGGCGCCGTCCTCATAGAGGACCACGGCTCGCAGGGGGCCGCCGGGCTCCCGCGCCCCCGCCGCCGGGGAAGCCATGTTCGTGAGCAGCAGCAGGGCCGCCAGGAATAGGGTCGCGATCCGTCTCGTTTTATTTTTCATGCAGGACATCCTCCGGTGGTTGATAAGAGCATTATATACCCTTGCCGCCCCCCAGGGCAAGGGTATAATTTTCTTACCCGCTTTTTTATCCCTCCGGAGGGGGCCGGGCGGAAAAATACGATTGCTTTTCCGGAAGAATCTGCTATACTAATAGTTTGTAAGATCGTACGCGAAGGGGATAGAAGGGAGCAATAGAAGATGGCAAACAAGATCACCGTCACCATTAATGGTACGGACTATACCCTGATGAGCGAGGAGAGCGCCTCCTACATGCAGAAGGTGGCCGCGCTGGTAGACGAGAAGATGAACGACATCACGGCCTCCGGCCGGGTCGGCCGCATGGACGCGGCGGTGCTGGCCGCCGCCAACCTGGCCGACGAGCTGTTCAAGCAGCAGGCCGCCGCCGAGAACCTCCGCCGCCAGCTGAAGGGCTACCTGGACGAGGCCGGGAAGGCCAAGGCCGAACTGAGTGAGTGCAAGCGGGAGCTGGTGAAGCTCCAGCAGCAGAAGCGGTAAGCCATGGAGCTGCTCTCTCCCGCCGGCCGCTGGGAGGCCATGGAGGCGGCGGTGCAGAACGGCGCGGACGCCGTCTATCTGGGCTGCGGCCCGTTCAACGCCCGAAGGGGCGCGGAAAATTTCACGCCGGAGCAGCTGCCGGAGGCGGTGCGGTACTGCCATCTCCGGGGGGCGAAGGTGTACCTTACGGTCAACACCCTCCTCTCCGACCGGGAGCTTCCCCAGGCGGAGGAGCTGCTGCGGCTGGCCAGCCGGTGCGGCGTGGACGGGGTCATCGTCCAGGACTGGGGGCTGGCCGCCCTGGCCAGAACAGCCGTCCCGGACCTGCCCCTCCACGGCTCCACCCAGATGACCGTCCACACCCTGGCGGGCGTGGAGGAGGCCGCGCGGCTGGGGATGCGCTGCGTGGTGCTGGGGCGGGAGCTCTCCAGGGAGGACGCGGCCCTGATCTGCCGGAACAGCCCCGTCGCCGTCGAGGTCTTCGTCCACGGGGCGCTGTGTATGTGCTGGTCCGGGCAGTGCGCCATGAGCGCCCTCATTGGGCGGCGCAGCGGAAACCGGGGGGCCTGCGCCCAGCCCTGCCGCCTGCCCTACCGGTTCGACGGCGGGAAGCCGGGACATCCCCTGAGCCTGAAGGACGCCAGCCTGGCGGACCATCTGGAGGAGCTGCGGGAGATGGGCGCGTCCATTTTGAAGCTGGAGGGCCGGATGAAGCGGCCCGAATACGTGGCGGTGGTCACGAGGATCTACGCCGCCCTTTTGAAGGAAAAAAGAAAGCCCACGCCCGAGGAGCGGCGGCAGCTCGCGCTGGCCTTTTCACGGGAGGGCTTTACCGACGGCTACTGGCGGGGCCGGCCCGGGCCGGACATGTTCGGTTCCCGGGGGGAGGACGCCGCCAGCCCGGAGGAATTGTTCCGGGAGGCCAAGGCGGCCTATGGCCGGGGAGACCTGCGGACGGTTCCGGCGGCGATGTCCGTCCGGCTCCGGGCCGGAGAACCGGCCCGGCTGACGGTCTCCGACGATCGGGGAAATACCGCCTCCGTGGAGGGGCCCGTTCCGGAAGCCGCCCGCAGCCGCCCCTTGGAGGCGGAGGAGGTACGGTCCCGTCTGAGCAAGACGGGCGGCACCGTCTTCCGGGCGGAGAAGGTGGAGGTCTCGCTGGAGCCGGGGCTCTCCCTTCCGGCCAGCGCGGTCAACGCGCTGCGGCGGGAGGGATTGGAGGCCCTGGCAGCCCTGCGGACCGCGCCGCCGGAGAGGCGGGAGGCCGCCGCGCCGGACCTGCCGGAGGACTGCCGCTCCTATGGAGAGGCCCCCGGGCTGACGGTGACGGCGCTCCATCCGGAGCAGCTGACGGCGGAGCTGGCGAAGCTGGCTCCCGATATCGTGTATCTTCCGGTGGAGCGGGCCGGGGAATTTTCCACAGCCGCGTTCCGGGATCGGGGGGTGGAGCTTTGCGCCCTGCTGCCGCGCATCTGCACGGACCGGGAAACGCCGGGACTGCTCACGCTGCTGGAGAAGGCCAGGGAGATCGGATGCGCCTCCCTGGCGGTGCAGAACCTGGGACAGCTCGCCCTGGGAGAACGGACGGGCCTCGCCATGCGGGGTGGTCCGGGATTGAACGTATTCAACAGCCGCTCCCTGGCCCAATGCCGGGACTGGGGGCTGGCAAGCGCGGCGCTCTCCTTCGAGCTGCGCTATGAACAGATCAGGGATCTGAAAAAGCCCCTGGACTGCGAGGCGGCGGTCTATGGACGGCTGCCGCTGATGATCACGGAGAACTGCCTCATCTCCAACGCCGGACGGGGATGCCCGGTCCGGCAGGGACGGGCGTCCCCCTGCGCCGCCGTCCACACCCTGACGGACCGGCGGGGGGAGGATTTTCCCGTGCTCCCGGCCTTCGGCTGCCGGAGCGAGATCGAAAACGGGAAGGTCCTCTATCTGGCGGACAAGCCGGAGTATCAAACATGCGGTCTGCGGTGGGCCAATCTGCGCTTCACCACGGAACCGCCGGAGGAATGCGCGCGGATCGTCCGGCTGTACCGGGGCGAGGCGGGAGACCCGCCGGAGGACTACACGCGGGGTCTTTTTTATCGAGGCGTGGAATAATACGGTTACAAAGGATGTTATGATGAAATTACAGATCAAGGTCATTTCGGATAAGATCGGGAAGGATATCCCCCTGCCCTACTATGCCACCGATGGGGCGGCGGGGTTGGACCTCCACGCCTGTATCGACGGACCGGTAGTGGTCCCGGCGGACGGGGAGGCGTTCATCCCCACGGGGATCGCCGCCGCCATCCCGGAGGGATATGTGGGCATCATGGCCGTCCGCAGCAGCATGGGCATCCGGCACGGGATCACCATGACCAACGGGATCGGGGTCATCGACAGCGATTACCGGGGACCCATGAGCGTGGGCCTGCACAATTACCGCGATGTGGACTATGTGGTGGAGCCCGGGGACCGGATCGCGCAGCTGGTCATCGTTCCGGTGCTGCATCCGGAGATCGAAGTCGTGGAGGACCTTCCGGAGACCGCGCGGGGCGCGGGGGGATTCGGCTCCACGGGACGCTGAGCATTCAATTCAGTTGACAAGGTGCGCTGCAACAGCCCTTTGTAAGCCCGGCTGCGCTGGTCTGGTACCCGACCTAGGCATCGACTTTCTTCCGTACGTAAAAACGCGGAGGTTTGTCTTCCCTCAAATGGACCGCGGAAACGGGGGGAAGTTGCCGGGGAGCGGGCAACTTGACACAAAATAGTTCCATCGGGCGTCCCGGGCGCCGGATGGAGGCGGCTTGGAAGGGCCGCGGATCAAACGAAGAAAGCGAAACCGGCGCGCCGCGCCGGAAGGAAATACTATGCCGAGAATCATTCTGGCCTCCCAATCCCCCAGAAGGAAGCAGCTTCTGGAACAGATCGGGATCACAAAATTCGACATCCTCGTCCCCCAGGCGGAGGAGGACTACGACCCCTCCCTTTCGCCGGAGGAGATCGTCTCCTCTATCTGCCGGAAAAAGGCGGAGGCCGCCAGGGCCCTGGCGGGAGACCCCTCCGCGCTGATCATCGCCGCCGACACTATGGTCTTTCTGGACGGCCTCCGGCTGGGGAAGCCCCAGGATCAGGTGGACGCCTTTACTATGCTCTCCGTTCTCTCGGGACGGACCCATCACGTCCGGACTGGCGTGACCCTGTGCCAAGGCGGACGGATCGAGACCAGGGCGGAGACCACCGCCGTCACCTTCCGGCCCCTGGAGCAGGACGAGATCTGGGGCTACATCCGCTCCGGGGAGCCCATGGACAAGGCGGGGGCTTACGGAGCCCAGGGGAAGGCGGCGCTGTTCGTCTCCCGGATCGAGGGGGACTACTTCAACGTGATGGGCCTGCCCCTGTATCTGCTGGGGAACATGCTGGAGGACTTCGGCGTCCATCCCTTTTCCCCTGAGGAGGATCTGTAATTGAAGCGTTCATCCAACCGATTTTTGATCATGATCCTCTCCCTGGCGGCGGTGATCGCCGTGCTGCTGAGCGTCATGAGCTACTTTTCCGCCACCTCTGCCGCCCTGCCCAATCTGGCGGGGATCGCCGCCTCCCCCTTCCGGGCCCTGTCCGCCGCCGTGTCGGAGACCCTGGGGCGCTGGGCGGACTACTTCACCCGGTTCGACGAGCTGGAGGAGGAGAACCGGCAGCTGAAGCTCAAGATCGCCGAGATGGAGGAGGACGTCCGGCAGGCCACCTTCGACCGGGAGGAAAACGCCCACCTGCGGAAGGTGGCGGAGCTCCGGGAGCAGCGCAGGGACCTCCATCTGGAGTCCGCCCGGGTACTGGTGCAGGATTCCTCCAACTGGTACAGCCTGCTCACCATCAACAAGGGCACCGCCTACGACATCGAGGTGGGCGACTGCGTGGTGACCGAGGAGGGCTACCTGCTGGGCGTGGTGACCGAGGCGGGGCTCAACTGGGCCACGGTGCGCACTATCCTGGACAGCGAGTCCTCCATCGGGGCTCTGGTGTTCCGCAGCGGGAGCAGCGCCCTGGCCCAGGGGGACTTCTCCCTCATGGGCGAGGGGCGGATGGCCCTGTCCTATCTGGGCGCGGAGCCGGACGTGGTGGCGGGAGACCTGATCGTCACCTCCGGCCTGGGGGGGTACTACCCCTCTCAGGTGGTCATCGGCTATGTGGAGGAGGTCCGCACCGGGGACGACGGGCTGGCCCAGTACGCCGTGCTCCGGCCGGAGATGTCCCTGGAGGGGCTGACGGAGATCTTCGTGGTCACCAGCTTCGACATCGTGGAATGAGAAAGGCGTTTGCGCTATGCAGCCAAAAAGCTATCGTGTCTTCAAATGGGTGATCTACGCACTGGCGACGCTGTTTCTGTGCGGCCTCCAGGAAATGTTCTTCTGCCATATCCGGGTGCTGGGGCTGACGCCCTTCCTGTACCCGGTGCTGCCCGCGGTGGTGGCCATGTTCGAGGGACCCCGGCAGGGGGCGGTGTTCGCCCTGGCGCTGGGGGTGCTGTGCGACCTGCTGGTGCCCGCGCCCTTCCGGGGGTTCTTCGCCATCCTGTTCCCCGTGATCGCCTCCCTCTCCGGGGGGATCGCCGGCAGGCTGCTGTCCAGGGGGTTTTTATGCGCGCTGATCGTGTCCTCCCTGGGGATGCTGGCCTCGGGGGCCTTCCGGATGCTGGTGCAGATCCTGTTGGGAGGGCAGTATCTGGGGCTCATGGCCCGGATCTCCCTGGGGGAGACCCTGCTGACCCTGCCGGCCTTGCTTCTCGTGCTGCCGCTGTACCGGACCATCTTCCGGAGATGCACGGCGGATTACTGACCAAACGCTGAAGAGAGGAGTCACTCTTGGAATACGAAAAACACTTCTTCCGAAGGTCCAACCTTCTGATCGCCGCCTATATCGTCTGCCTGGTCTTTTTCGTGGGCATCCTCTACGACGCCCAGATCGTCCACGGGGCGGACTACCGGTCCGAATCCACCACCCAGATCACCACCACCCAGAAGGTGAAGACCTTCCGGGGAAAGATCACGGACCGGAACGGGAAGGTGCTGGTCTCCAACCGGCAGGTCTATACCGTGAGCTTCGATCCGGACCTGGTGGCGGACGAGGCGGACCTCATCCCCGCGGAGGGGAACACGGTCCACTCCGAGAGCGTGGCCCGGGCCATGCTGCGGCTTTTGCAGCTGCTCCGGGAGCAGGGCATCGTCTGGGAGGACGGGCTGCCCGTGTCCCAGGGCAGGCCTTACGCCTACACCTTCCAGGAGGCGGGGAGCACCCAGCGGCTCCGGTTCCAGAACTTCCTGCGGGACAGAGACTGGTCCTCTACGGAGATCACGGAGGAGACCAAGCTGCCCCTGATGAGCGGGAAGCTGGTGAAGGCGTTCGAGCTGTCCGCCTCCTCCGGCCTGACGGCGGAGGACCTGATGGGGCTGATGCGCAGGGAGTTCGGCATCCCGGAGGACTTTACGGAGCCGGAGGCCCGGATGGTGCTGGGGGTCCTCTATGAGCTGCGCCTGCGCACGCTGGAGCGGAACGCCGCCACGGTGCCCTACCTCCTGGCGGAGGACGTATCGGCGGAGCTCATCTCCCTGCTCAACGACGGTGGCTTCTCCGGTACGGTGGTGGACAGCAAGGCCGTGCGGCAGTACCACACCGACTACGCCGCCCACATCCTGGGCCGGATCGGGTCCATCCCGGACAAGGAGGCCCTGGCCGAACTCAACGCGCCCTACGACGCCGCCAAGGAGGCGGGGGAGGAGGATCTCAGCGTCTACCACCACTACCAGCTCAACGAGCAGGTGGGCAAGGACGGCGCGGAGCTGGCCTTCGAGTCCTGGCTCCGGGGCAAGGAGGGCACGCGGGCCATCACCACCGATCAGAACGGGAAGATCACCAGCGAGCTTTACACCATCGCGCCCCAGCCCGGCGGCACGGTGGCGCTGACCATCGACATCGACTTCCAGGCGCAGGTGGAGGCCGCGCTGGCCAACGGCGTGGAGGCCGCCAAGGCGGGGGCCAAGACCGACGAGGAGCGGGAGCGTGTGAAGACCATCGGCGGCGCCGCCGCCGTGGTCAGCGTGAAGGACAGCGAGATCCTGGCCCTGGCCACCTATCCCACCTACAGCCAGAGGACTTATCAGGAGGACTACGAAGAACTCTCCCAGGACCTGGCGGCCCCCTATACCAACCGGGCGGTGAACGGGGCTTACGCGCCCGGCTCTACCTTTAAGCCGATGACCGCCGCCGCCGCGCTGGAAGCAGGCATCATCGACACCAAGACTAAAATCAACGCAACCGGCATCTGGACCTATCCGGGGGACCCCAACAGCTATGCAAAATGCTGGCTCTACAAAAGCAGCGGAGGGCGGCACGGGCGCATCAACGTCAGCGATGCCATTACCGTCTCCTGCAACTACTTCTTCGCGGAGATGGGTTATCAGCTGGGGATGGACCAGCTCAACGAGTACGCCGCCGCCTTCGGGCTGGGGGAGTACACCGGCATTGAGATCAGCGAGCGGGTGGGCTCCCGCCACGAGAACGCGCCGGGTGAGGACCAGTCCCCCTGGGCGGGATTCGGGCAGGCCCAGCAGCTGTATACGCCCCTCCAGCTGGCCAACTATATCGCCGTCCTCCTGCGGGGCGGGGAGCGGCTGGACGCCCACCTGCTGCGGGACGTGACCAGCTATGACGGCGGCGCGGTCCTCTACACCCACGAGCCCCAGGTCCTGTCGGACCTCGATCTTGCGGAGGAGACCGTGGCGGCGGTGAAGAAGGGCATGGGGGACCTGGTGACCAAGGGGTCCCTGGCGGGGGATTTCAAGGACTGCATCGTCTCCGCCGGTGCCAAGACCGGCAGCGCCCAGGTGGGCGACGTGTCGGCCAACGGCGTGTTCGTCTGCTTCGCCCCCTTCGAGGAGCCGGAGATCGCCGTGGCGGTGGTCATCGAGCAGGGGCGCAGCGGCGCGGCCTTGGCTGCCACGGCCGTACAGATCCTCAACGACTACTTCGCCCCCGGCGATATCGGCTATACGGTGGTGCCGGAAGGGACGCTGCTGCCGTAATGGTTCAGTGTTCGGAAAATACTACAGCAAGGAAAGCGGTTTATGACGACGATCTTCGATTCCAGAGACACCCGGTGCAAGACCCCCTACGGCGCGGCCCCATGCGGGTCCGCCGTTACCGTGACCCTTCGTCCGCCGCGGGACTTTACCGCCGGGGCGCTGCTCCTCTTTGAGGAATTTGCGGACGCTTACTGGGAACAGCCCCTGACCTTCGCCCTCGGGGAGGACGGCCAGGGGACCCTCGCCGCCGCCTATGAGACGCCGGAACAGCCGGAATTGATCTGGTACGCCTTCCGGCTCCAGAAGGAGGACGGGGAGGCGGTCTGGCTGGGCAGGAACGGCCTGTGCCAGGAGGAAAAGGCGCTGGCCTGGTGGCAGCAGACGGTCTACGACGATTCCTCGCCCACGCCGGAGTGGTTCGGGCGGGGCGTTACGTACCAGATCTTCCCGGACCGCTTCCGCCGCCTGGCCGTCCCCGACCCCGCCGGGATGCTGGGGGACCGGGTGGTCCACCAGAACTGGGAGGAGGGGATGGAGTACCTCCCCGATGAGAAGGGCGAGGTGCGCAACCGGGACTTCTTCGGCGGGAGCCTGGCGGGCGTGGAGGAGAAGCTGGATTACCTGAAGTCCCTGGGGGTAGGGACCATCTACTTCTGCCCCATCTTCGAGTCCGACAGCAACCACCGGTACAACACCGGGGATTATGAGAAGATCGACCCCATGCTGGGGACGGAGGAGGACTTCGGCCGCCTGTGCTGCAAGGCCCACGCGCTGGGGATCCGGGTGATGCTGGACGGGGTGTTCAACCACACCGGCAGCAACAGCCGGTACTTCAACGCCCAGGGGGCCTATCCCGGGGCCGGGGCCTTCCAGAGCAGGGAGAGCCCCTATTATCCCTGGTACGCCTTTCTGTACTGGCCCAACCGGTACGATGCGTGGTGGGGCGTCAAGACCCTGCCCGCCGTCAACGAGACCTGCCCCAGCTATATGGATTACATCATTGAGGGAAAGGACTCCATCATCCGCCGGTGGCTCCGGGCGGGGGCGGACGCATGGCGGCTGGACGTGGCCGACGAGCTGCCAGACGAGTTCATCGCCAGGATCAGGGCGGTCATGGTCCAGGAGAAGCCGGACAGCTTCCTCTTGGGGGAGGTCTGGGAGGACGGCAGCAACAAGATCGCCTACGACCAGCGGCGGAAATATCTGCTGGGGCGGGAGGCCCACGGGCTCATGAACTATCCCTTCCGGACGGCGGCCCTGGCCTATCTCCAGGGGGGCGGCGCGGAGGCCTTCATGGAGGCCATGGAGGTCATCCGGGAGAACTATCCCCGGCCCGCCTTTTACAGCGCCATGAATCTCCTGGGCACCCACGACACGGCCCGGGTCCTGACCATGCTGGGGGTGGGGCCCGGCGGCGGGCCGGAGGATCGGACCGCCCGGGCGGACTACCGCATGTCCCCGGAGGAGCGGGAGCGGGGGACGCGGCTGCTCCGCGCGGGAGCGGTGCTGCTCTACGCCTTTCCCGGGTCGCCTACGGTCTATTACGGCGATGAGGCGGGGATGGAGGGGTTTGAGGACCCCTTTAACCGGGGAACTTATCCCTGGGGCCATGAGGACCAGGCCCTGCAAAGGCATTTCGCTTTACTGGGCAGGCTTCGTAACGAGCGGGTCTCCATGCAGTCCGGAGAGCTGAAGTGGCTGCACGCGAAGGGGCCGCTGCTGGCCTTCGCCCGGGAGGAGGGCGAGGAGGTCACCGCCGCCATCCTCAATGTGGGAGACGGCGTGGAGGAGGTCTCCATTCCCTGGTCCGGGCATCTGGCTACCGACGCGATCTCGGGGCAGCAGTTCGCCCCGGTACAGGACAGACTCCTGCTTCGGATCCCCGGGATGGAGTGTATATTGTTGGTCTGATCCAGGCTCCGCCAGGGCTTTGCCCTGGACCCACCGCCCTTTGAAAAGGGCGGCCCGAAACTTTTGAAACCGCCCACACCTGCAAGGTGTGGGCGGTTTTTGGTACTTTTTCTGTTGAGGGAAAGGATCACTTGGTCATGGCGCGGTGGAGGAGGATGGCCATGTCGCCGCGGTTCAGGTCGTTCCGGGGGGAAATGCGCCCGCCGGAGGTGGGCAGCAGACCCTGCTGGACCAGGCCCGACACCGCGCCCTTGGCGTAGTCCGCCACGCGGCTTCGGTCACTATAGGACGCCAGGGCGGCGGCATTGCCGTCGGGGACGCTGATGCCAGCCTGGTTGAGGGCCCGCTGGACCATCAGGGCGGCATCCTGCCGGGTGAGGGTGGAGGAGGGTTCGAATTTGCCGCCGCCTACGCCCGCGACGATGCCTAGGGCGTACATGTCGTTGACGGCCTGGGCATAGTAGGACTCGGGGGCTACGTCGCTGAAGCCCTGGACGCTGCTGCCTACGTTGAACTGGAAGGCCCGGGACAGCATCACGCAGAAGTCGCCGCGCCGGATGGACTTGCCCGGCTCGTAGCGGCGGTCGCCGGTGCCCTTGACTACGTTCAGGTTATAGAGGTAGTCTACGGCGGACTTCATCTGGGCGGAGTAACCGCCCAGGTCGTCGAAGTTGGCCGAGGCCGCGGGCTCCGACACGGTGATGCGGATGGTCCCGTTATACTGGGTGCCGTCGCCGTTGGAGGCGGTATAGGGGATGCTCACCTCGCCGTAGAAACCGGCCTTGGGCACGAAGGTCAGGCTGGACACCGTGGGATCGCCGTAGAGGCTGTAGATCGTGGAGGTATTGCCCTGCCAGCTGTACTGGGTAGGGCCGTTGTACTGGTAGTACAGCTTCCCGCTGGCGGCCTCCGGCAGGCCGGTGAGGCGCAGGGAGACCGGCGTGCCGCCGGACGCGGTCTGGATGTCATAGGCGTTGAGATGCACGGGCTCGCCCCAGCTCTCGTAGCGGACCAGGCCGCCCAGGGCGGCGTCCGCGCGCACCGTGATCTGCACCGTGCCCTGGAACTGGCGGCCGTCGATGGCCCAGCCGGTGAAGGGCACCGTCGCCACGCCGGAAAAGCCCTTGGCCGCTACGAAGGACACCCGGTCTACCGAGGTCTCGCCGGAACGGTAGAGGGTGGCGCCGGGGTTGAGGGACGTGGGGGCGGTGCCGGCGCGGTAGTCGTAGTAGAGGATGCCCTGGCCGGAGGAGGGCAGGCTGAATTGCAGATAGCTCAGGGCCGCGTTGGTGGCCTGACGGCAGGCGGCGTCGAAATCACTGCCGGAGAAGGGCACCGGGGTCTGGCCTGCGGCGGTGTAGGTCACCGTGCCCGGCTGGCCGCTGCCCGCGCCCGCGCCGCTGGTGATGGTCAGGACCCCCGTGAAGGACTGGCCGTTGACGGAGGCCCCGGTGAAGGGGATGTCCACGCGGCTGAAGCCCCCCGCCGCCCAGAAGGAGAGGTTGGCGATATAGGGCGTGGCGCTGTTGAAGTACCGGGTGGACGTGGTGGCCCGGGTGCCCATGCTGCCGGAGCTGGTGCGGTTATGGTAGAGGGAGCCCTGGTTGTGATCCGGCAGGGACTGGAAGCTGATGTAGTGCAGCCGCTGGCCGGTCACGCTCTGGCAGAAGCCGGAGAAGTCGGACAGGGACAGCTTCACCGACTGGCCGGGGGCGCAGATATAGGTGATGTCCCCGGTCCCGCTGCCGGTGGTCTGGATGTGGAGCTCCACCGTTCCCGCAAAGGTGAGGCCGGAACGGCTGGTGCCGCTGAAGGGGATGCGCACGACGCCGTTGAAGCCTTCGGCGGAGACGAAGGTCATCCGATCCAGCTGGGCGGCGCCATACTCCCGGCCCTCGGCGGCGGCGGTGCCCCGGGCGCCGTTCCAGTTCAGATAGAGGATGCCCTGGGAGGCCGGGGGAAGGGTGAAGGAGATGGCCGACAGGGCCTTGCCGGTGGCGTTCTCGCAGAAGTCCTCGAAGTCCCCCCGGTCGAAGTTTACCAGGCCGCCGCCGTTGTCGTTATAGGTGATGGCGTCGTCCAGGCCCTGCTTGACCTGGATCACCAGCTCGCCGTTGTATTTGACGCCGGAGACGCTGTAGCCCGCGTAGCCGATGCGCACCGTGCCTACGTAACCCTCGGCGGGGAGGAAGGTGATGGTGTCCAGCTGCTTGGGGGCATACTGCTCATTAGGAGAGACCTTGGCGGCGTAGTTCCACTCGTCGCGGTAGTCGAGGTAGAGGGTGCCCTGGGATGCGGGGGGGAGGGTGAAGATCACGTAGCCAAGGGGTGAACCGGTCTGCTCGTGGCAGGTCTTGCTGAACAGAGAAGAGGTCAGCTCCAGGGGGGTGTCGCGCTTGGTGGAGACGGTGAGGTCGGTTTTTTCATCAGTGATGGTCACCTTGATCTTGCCCTTGAAGGTGCGGCCATCGGCGGAGCGGCCTGTGTAGGAGATGGTTGCCAGCTCGCCGCCGAAGGAGGGGTTGGGTATAAAAGTGATATCCGAGATATACGGTCCCCGTACCCCTGTGCGGACGTAGTAGGTCACCGTGCTTCCTACGCCAGCGCCGGTATCCTCAGGGGATTTGTAGCCCAGGTACAGGATACCTTCCTTGGTGGGTACTCGAAGGTCAACGATGGATGTCAGCTCGCCGCCGGTCATTTCCTTGCATTGAGCGGCGATCTGGTTCTCCAGCTCAGAGAAACGCAGCGGCTTGGCGCTGCTGCAGCCATCGGTATATTCGATGATAGACTCGTTGGATTCAACGGTGACTGGAAATTCGTCCCAATATTCATGCCCGGAGGCGGTCACGGAGACGTGTACGGTGGCGGTGCCCTCACTGCGGCCCTCTACGGTAAATTTGCTGGTATCCTGGGTCGCGGAGGCGGGGGACACGACAACGTTGGGCTTGTTGTTAACCACGGAGAGCATAAGCTGCGCGCTGTCCCCCTTTGCGCTTCCGAAGAGCTCGTAGTCCTTATCGGCGAGAGTGAAGGTCTGGCTGTTGTTCTCCAGAATGGTAATGCCTTTTTTCAGCTCTTCGCTGAGCTTGATCCCGCTGACGGTGACTGTGACCGTGCAGGTCAGGTCCTTTCCGTCACTGATCGTAACAACCGAGGTTCCGGGGGTGAGACCGTAGATGTGACCGCTGTGACCGTTGTTGTTGGTATCCTCCGACACACGGACAACGGAAGAGTTGTCGGATTTCCAGGTGAACTTCACCTTCTGGGTCTCACTGTTATCCGGGTCGGTAACTACGGTAATGGGAATGCCCCGGGATTCGGAGGAGTTGGGTTCCAGGGTGATGGTATAGTCAGGGCCCTGACCGGAAAGGATGCCGCTGTCACTGCGCAGCTCGATTTTCTTGATCTTGCCAGCGTCTGGAGGTTCTGGAGCAGGGGTATTTTCATCCCCGCCGGGATCTTCCGTGGTGGGAGGAGTGGGCGTTTGATCGGTCCCCTCTCCCTCCAGCAGGGCCGTGGGAGTCAGTGTGAGGACCATGAGAAAGGCCAGCAGCAGGGACAGCCACCGTCGTTTTGTGGATATCTTCATGAAAACGCTCCTTTTTCATCATTTGCCGGGATAGAAGAGCGGGAGCGGGCTTGCGCCCGCTCCCGGGGGTTAGTTGCCGAAGGGGTTAGGGTTGCTAGGGATTTGCATGGTGCTTTGGCTGCCTGAGAGACCAACGGTAACAGTACTGAGCGTGGTTGTACCGGACTTAAGTGTCAATGTTACTATAGGATTATTTAATTTCATAACTTTTGCTGACACTGTTATCGTCTTGCCATCAGCACTCAGCGATGTCGTGGGAGCGGAGAATGCATCGCTTGGACTGAACGCTCCATCCAACCCCGTAGATGCAAGAGGCCTGACACTCGTAAAGGTAAATGTTACGGTAGGATTAGGGTTATCTGGGGAAACCTTTACGCTTACACTATTGGGATCGGCGTCACTTATTGCCGCAGAATTGCCATCTCCCTTAACACTTGTAAATGTTACCGTATTTCCAACGATAACTCTTAACTGCTTTCGAGTCGTTTTTATTCCTGTCGGAAGGCTCGTAATAATATCCAGGGTGATCAGCGCTTCACCCGTTCCCTTCACCGTGAAGCTTGCGTCCTTGTTCTTTTGGTCGGCAGTGTTTAGCGCGAGAACACTATCCCTGGAAGAACTCCAATTATAGCTTGAGCTTGCTGCATATTGGGGAGGCGCTACGGAAGAAGTAAATTTGACCGTCTGATTATTAGCCTCGTCAATATAAAGCGTCTGCGTCCCTTCCGGATCACCTTCCAATATCCAATTCGGATTATTAGGAACCTCAATATACGCGGTAATATCCTGAGGCTGTTCAAACGGGAATATCTCGTTGTATACCTCGCTCCCCCACTGGATCTGTACGTTGATACCGCTCGTCACCTTTGTAACGCGGATAGACAGATTCTTCTGCGTGGGGTCACTGTCACCATTGAACATACTGCCAGCAGGAATGAGGATAAAGTCCCCGTTTTGCCATCCCAGCGTTTCACTCAGGTTTGACAAGGTGATGGTCGAGTTCATGCCGGTAGAGGTAACATTTACAGCCAGGCGATTTGAAAGACCAGACGGCGTCCAGGTGCCCAGGGTCTTGAAGATGTTGCCGTCAAGGGGCATTCTGCCGCCAGTCTGCGCATA
>ERZ779629.243-NODE-243-length-24045-cov-5.713339_pt1 | contig 24045 bp, 18 predicted proteins | sample MGYA00514192_ERZ779629 | MGnify/ENA primary metagenome ERZ779629 (study PRJEB29562, sample SAMEA4376709) | mouse gut metagenome | isolation source: Cecum | study: EMG produced TPA metagenomics assembly of the A DSS colitis mouse model was used to assess the... | reverse complement strand
CCGGGTAGAGGTCTATTTCGGCCACGCAGACCGGGACGTGAACAAGCAGGCATTTGACGCGCTGATAAAACACAAGAGGTCGTTGCTTCTATAAAAATTGACAGAGAAGCACAAAAAGGAAAAGAACCTAAAGAAAAAACAGTTGAAGAGCCGGAACTTTCTCTTCCCAAACTTACGCGAGTCGTACAGTATAGTGACGACCCGGAACAAGCAAAGTGGTCCGACTATGGTATGACGGTTGACAGTATTGTTAAAACACAAATAAATAGCAATGGTGCAATCGATGAAATACTCATTAATATGGATTCAAATTTGGTGAAAAAACTAATAAATGCTAAAGGGGCAAATATTGAACGTGTCCGTAATAAATATATTTCCTCGATATATTCGCATATCTTAATGGTTTATACTACCATATATGGATATTACTCAAAGGATGATATTGAAATTGATGAACACGTCCGTAAAGAAATTCAGGAGACATTAAACGAGGCTGTTGAATTTTCATTTCAATACTATGCTAATTTCCTTTTAACTTATGAGGATTTCTCGGATTAATATAGCATTATATAGGATGGTTTTATTGTTTCATATCAAGTAAGGTGAATGTGGAATTCGATTTACGTTATTACCACTCCGCCAAGAAGAATCGCGTTTGAACATGCGGTTCTTTTTTGTTTTTTAAAGGCGATGCAGTCGGGGGGATTTAAGTAAGTCGTGATGGGGAAATTGTTGCAATCTTGCGGAAAGCGTAAGCATGTGATACAATCGGATTTGGAAATATAAAATGAATATACGAGTGAAATGCAATGCGCTCCGAAGTTTGGATAAAAATTCGGAGCGCATTGCGGTAGTTCGGAGTTTGTGCTGTCGGAATCGGGTTTAATAAAGGGTGTTTAGCATTGTTGCAGAATAGAGTTCAAGAATGCGCCGATTTCGCGCCAAGCTTGTTTGCTTTCTTTCAAAAACGGAGTAAGATACTGAAAGTCGTGCCACATTCCGTAGTATTTCGTCATCTTGACGTTGACGCCGTTGTTCCGTGCTTTTTCGTAGAGCATATCGTTGTCGCTTTCGGAAGTTTCGGCTTCTCCGCACTGGATCAGCATGGGCGGAAAATCGGTGTATTCGGCGTAGGCGGGGGACAGATACTTATCGTACGGGGAGGTATCTCCTATGTATCGGATGATTCGGCGGATGTCCTTTTCGTGTTCCTCAAAACTTTGATTTTTCGGCAGAGAATAGAGCGGATCGCGATAGCAGTTCTTTTGATAAGAACTGCCGGTTGCGGCAAGGTCGATGCAACAAGATACCGAGACGATCGCGTCGGGCAGCGGGAGCCTTCGATCGCGAAGTCTCAGGCAAATCGACAACAAAACGTTCGCGCCGAAACTGTCGCCGACCGCGATGATTTTTTTACCTTTGAGATCCGTTGCAATGAGATTTGCGTACGCTGCGTAACACTCGTCGTGCACGGACGGGTATACCAGTTCTTCTCCCGTCCGGTAGTCGATCGAATAGACCGTCGCATTGGAAAGTTTCGATAATTTTTCCGCAACGCGTCTGTACATGCCGTTCATCGTTTGCGTGCTTCCGCCGCCGTGGAAATGCACGACGGCGCAAAGCGCATCGGGGACGTGCGGCGATAAAATTTCGACTTTCGTACCGCAAAACTCTTTGACTGCGTAGTCGAAACCTTTGGGCGGCGCGTATTTTTTGTTCTTGAATTTTATCGAGCGGGAGAGCGATAAATGATTTTTGCGATACTTGTAGGTGTATAATCGGATAATCGCTCCCGTGATTTTTGCGCCCAAAGACATCATAGCGTTGCAAGTCTCCGATACATATTTTTTACCAGAGGATTCATGATAAAGCCTACGAGCATTCCCGATTTGATGTAACAGTATACTTCGTGATAAAGTCCGTAAAACGCGCATTTTGCGTCGCAAAATTTGCTCGCGCCGTATTTTTCCAGATACGTTTCGCGAAGATAAAACCGTTTGCCGGACAGATTATCGAATTGGAACAAGTCGTATTCGCGATCCGCGTACATCATGTTGAGCGGGTCGATGAATCCGCTTAATTTGCGCTTTCGATCGATCATGATATTGGCGATATTCAGATCGCCGTGGATCAGACATGCTTCGGTAACTTCTTCCGAGAAAATCACGTCGAATTTCTCCCATGCCGCGCGCATGGTACGGATGACCTTTTTGGGAAGTTTACCTTTGGAAAACAGTTTTTCCGCTTGCATCAAGATTTGTTCTGCATGCGGCTTATAGAAGTCGAGCCAGCGATCGAAAGCAGGGCATTGCGCATCGCCGAATTTCTCGTTTTGACGGCAATGTACGGCATAAAGGGCGGTCGTGACATCGTCTGCGAATTGCTTGCGTTTGCGCTTGGATTGCAAAAGCAAGCCGAGAGAGAACACGGCGTTGCTCCCTTCGATCAGATCCATGCCGTAACAATCGACGGGGATTTCGTCGTCCGCCTTGCGGGAGAACAGCACGCGCGGAGTTTGAACGGGACAGTTTGCGGCGAGTAATTCGAGATCGCAGATTTCTTTTTCCAGCATATCGCGCGCCCTTAAAAATTTGACGACGATTTGTCGGTCATCTGCAAACGCGACTTTATACGCGCTGCCGAACGAGCCGCCCCCGAGATATCGAACATTTTGAACGGGCTGTCCGATTTGTTGCGTTGCGACGGTTGCCGCGTACTGTTGCGCGACCTCTTTGTCCAGCGATATCGCTTGGATGCGTTCCACTTTCATATTGTTCCTCCTTATAAAAAAGCGTGTTCCGTTGAGAAACACGCCGAAAAACGCATCTCTCGATGTTGCTACACATTCGTCCTATCAAAGGTGAGAGAGTACATTTTTACCGATAATACTCCCTTTGAAAGCGATTAGAATGTGTAGCACAATCAATATACCATATTTTCCGAGAAAATGTAAGCCTTTCGCAAAATTTTCTCATTTCCGTCGAATAACGTGCCGCGGCGTACGACGGAGCGCTTGTCCTGCGGGATGCGATTTTGCGGACGCCCGCATAAAGATTTTTTGTTTGCCAATTGCGGGCGAAAATGATAAAATACAGTTCGGAGAAGATTGTATGAATACGAAGTTGATCGAACGATCCGCGCGGCTTTTGTCGCAATGCAACGTATGTACCGTTGCCTCGGTGTCGGAACAAGGGTACCCGCGCATTTGCGTGCTCATGCCGCTGCGGGCGACGGGGATTCGAGAGCTTTGGTTTTCCACCGGCGCAAGCGGTACGAAAGTTCGGCATTTTAAGAACAATCGAAAGGCGGGTGTGACGTTTTACAACGGCGGCGACAGCGTAACGCTGACCGGAGAGATGGAAATCGTAACAGACAAAGATGTAAAAGACGCGCTGTGGGAGCAACACGCTGCCGTTCTGGAACGGCATTTCCCGAACGGCGGCAAGGGCGATCCCGAATATTGCATTCTGCATTTTGTCGCAAATGAGACAACGGTCTATATAGACGGCGAGTTTGAGACGTTCCGAATTTAATATACGACGCATGCGGATCTATGGGGTGGTTTAATTATTACGGATTGGCGATCATGGCGGTCATTATGATACCGAATATCCTGTATGCCGTAAAGCATAAGGGCGAAACGCGCGATTCGTATCGCAACAGGGCGGTCATCGTATTGGAACAAGCGGGGCGGTACGGCTGTTTCGCGTTTATGATATTCCATATTCCGTATACGTATTTTCCGTTTTGGTTTGACGGCGCGTTGGCGGTATATTTGGCGGGCAACGGCGCGTTCTGTCTGGCTTATTGGATCGTTTGGGCAGTGTGTCGCAAGAAAAACGGGAAATGGAAAGCGCTGTTGCTTTCGATTCTTCCGTCGTGCGTATTTTTGCTGAGCGGAATTGTTTTGGCGAATATTCCGCTATTGATATTTGCGGTATGTTTTGCCGGGTGTCATATTCGGATCAGCTACAAGAATGCGGTGTAGAGACTTGATTGCCTTGTTAAAAGGCGTGTCGCAATGCCGATTGTAAGACAGGCGCGCGCGTAGGGGAACCGCGCATTTGCGGCGACGATCGAGAGTTACGCATTGTCAAAGCAAAAGTGCAACGGATTTAGTCCGTTGCGCTTTGATCTATAATGGGATGCCGTTGCATAGACGGCGTCTTGTCGGTACGATTAATTGAGTATCCATACGGCGAGATTCAGCGTTGCCGCAACGCACAGCCAGGTCGGATAGATCGACAGCCACAGTCCGTACAACGGACGGTCTTTGCAGATTTCAAAGAGCAACTTGATCGCAAACAGCACGTTGATGACGATGATGACGTTGCCCAAGAACAGCGATTTGAGCGTAAAGAATACCAGACACCAAAGCACGTTCAGAAAACCGTTGATTGCCAGTAAAACAATCGTTTCGCGCGTCAAAGGTTTCTTGTTCTGCCAAAGCCACAACGCTACGATAAACGACAGATAGATGACCGTCCACAGGATCGGAATCACAAAGGACGGAATCCATTGGGTCGGTTTGGTCAGCCCCTCATACCATTGCATGCCGAGATGCGTGAAGATCGCGCCGAGTACGGCGATGATTATGATCGATACGGTTGAAATAACACTGCTTTTTTTCATACCGATAACGTGCGCCTAAATTCAAAATCTATTCTGCAATCGCAAATAAAACTTTGCAAGTATCATGCGACAGGCGCGGATTTCGAGCATTTGTCTGTGCGCATGTACGCGATCGATGCGGCGGCGTGTCGGAGCACTCTTGCAATTCTTCCGCGCGTGCGCTAAAATAAAGCAATCAAACATGGGAGAAAACGCATGCAAACAGAAGTTATTCAACGCAACGGGATCGAAATCGCAAGCATTCGATCCGATCAAGTTCTGATCACAGACGTCCAATCCGCGTTGGATTTGATGATGAGCGTACAATACGAGACGGGGATCCGCAATCTGGCGATTCCCAAAGACTGCATAACGGAGCAGTTTTTTATCCTGAGCAGCGGGCTTGCAGGCAGTATATTGCAGAAGTTCGTCAATTATCGGTTTCGGGTCGCTATATACGGAGATTACTCCAAATATACGAGTAAGCCGCTTCGGGATTTTATCTACGAGAGCAATTACGGACGCGATGTATTTTTTACATCCGATTTGGAACGCGCGATTGCCAAACTGAGCGACGGTTCGGACGCGTCCGACCGATAACGTCGGGGCGCGCGGAACGCGGACGAATTTTGATCGCGCGACGCTGCGCCGATTTTTGTTGCCGGCGGTTCTCGGGTCGTAGCGCGCATCGGGACGCAGGTCGCGATGCGGAGCGGTGTCGATCGGCGCTTGTCGGTAAGGGGATTTCGGATCGGGCTTGACAGGTCGGACAAAGACAAATATAATAGGAGATACAAAGCTTGTCGATCCGTTGCGGATCGCACGGCAAACCAAATCGGTAATAAGGAGAGAACGGTATGGCAGCAAAACGTAAAAACGGAATCCCGGGATTTGCGGAGTGGGCGGACGGCGTCTTGGAAAATCTGGATGTGGACGCGACGGCGTACAGCTTTAACATTCACGAAGACGAAGTGACGTATTGGGTCGAATTGGTCGCGACGTCGTCTTTTGACGAAGAAGACGAAGATTGGGCTTGCGACGAAATTTACGCGAGCAGAGACGACGACAACGAACTCGAATTTACTTCCGGAGAATGGGAAGAGGCGTTGGAAGACGTCGAAAACACGGTCAAGGCGTATTTGGAGACCGGAACGTATGCGGCAAAGCTGAAACAAGCGCAAGCGGTGGCATGCGGGTTTGTGGACGGCGATATGTCGATCCTGTATAAAAAATAAACGATCAACAAATGCATCCCGCCCCGATTTGGAGCGGGATGCGTCTGTCTATGCGCGTCGCGCGATCCGGTCGAATTGATCGGCTCGGACGGCGAACGCGGCGGAGGGAATATGTCAAAACCGTTGTCGGAAATGACGCTGGAAGAGCTGTGGCGGTTGTTCCCGATTGCGCTGGTCGAAAGCCGCTCGCATTGGGCGGAGCAGTTTGCGCGGGAGCGCAACGCGCTGTCGGAGCGGTTGCCGGACGATTGTCGGATCTCGCACATCGGCAGCACTGCGATCGGCGGCATACGGGCAAAGGATATCGTCGATATACTCGTCGAATTGCCGTCCGATCGGGATTTGCGCGCGCAGGCGGAGCGTCTGTCGGCGCTCGACTATACGGTGATGTCGCAGAACGACGCGCGCGTATCGCTGTGCAAGGGATATACCGAGCGCGGTTTTGCGGATCGAGTCTTCCACCTGCATCTGCGCTATATCGGGGATTGCGACGAGATCGCATTCCGCGATTATCTGATCGCGCACTCGGACGTCGCGCGGGCATACGAATCGCTCAAATCCGAATTGAGCGAAACGTATCGGTACGACCGAGACGCGTATACGCAGGCGAAAGGCGATTTCGTCCGTCGTTATACCGAACTTGCCAAGGAGGAACGCCGCGCGTCCGCCTGCGCGGATTGAAGCGCGTATGCGCACGATCGGAGATTGGATTGCAACGATCGGATCGGCGTTGCGTCTTTTTATGATATCGGCAAGCGCTTATCGCGTCGCGGAGAGTTGCAAAATCAGGCGCGCGTATGCTATCTTAGAAAGCGACTATGAATCATGCGACCGAACAACTGGAAAAGGGCAAGATATGGCCCTTGGTTTTTAAGCTGACGATACCCGCCGTCATCGCGCAGCTGATTACCTTTTTATACAACATCGTCGATCGCATGTACGTCGCGCAGATCGACGGCGCGGGCATGGATGCGCTTGCCGCGTTAGGCATCGTATTGCCGATTACGCTGATCATGCAGGCATTTGCCAATCTGATCGGGCTGGGCGGCGCGCCACGCGCGAGCATGAAACTCGGCGAAAACGATCCGCACGAGGCAAATCGCATCTTCAATACCGCGTTTGTGCTGTTGACGGCGGTCGCGATCGCGATCGGAATCGTCGGTTTCTGTATGGCAAAGCAGATCGTCGTCTTGTTCGGGTGTCCGGAGAGCGCGGTCGAATATGCGACTTCGTATCTGCGCATTTATTCGGTCGGCTCGATCTTCGTATTGACCGCGCAAGGGCTCAATCCTTTTATTACCGCGCAGGGGTATTCGCTGATCGCGATGCTGTCGGTATTGATCGGCGCGGTTGCGAATATCGCGCTCGATCCGCTGTTCATCTTTGGATTGGGGATGGGCGTTCGGGGCGCAAGTCTGGCGACGGTGATTTCGCAAGCGCTGTCCTTTGTGTGGATTGTCGGATTTTTCTTTACGCGCAAGAGCACGTTCCGCCTGCGTATCGGCGATATGCGCCCGCATGCGCGGCGGGTATGGGCGATCGTCGCGCTCGGGTTTACGCCGTTCGTCATGACGCTGACCGAATGCGCCGTGCAGATCGTCTTCAACGTCAATCTCAATCAAGCGACCGGCGGGGATAGGGATTATGTCGCTGCATTGACGATTATGCTCAGCGCGTTGCAATTGATCTCGCTTCCGCTCAACGGATTGGGATACGGCATGCAGCCCTTTGTCAGCTACAATTACGGCAAAGGCAACGCCGCGCGGTTGAAGCAAGGCATCCGCGCCGTGACGGTTGTCGCGTTTGCGTTTGCGATCGTCGTTTGGACGGTGTCGTTGGCGGCGCCGCAGGTATATGCGTACTTGTTTTCGGCGAGCGATCGCGTGCGCGGCATCGTCGTCGCGTATACGCCGTTCTTTTTGATGGGATCGATCATGTTTTTTGTCCAGATGACGTTGCAGAACATCAACGTCGCGTTGGGGCAGGCAAGATCGGCGTTGTTGCTCGCGGTGTTGCGCAAAGTCGTGATATTGATCCCGCTGTGCTTTGCGCTCACGCACGTATACGGTTATCGCGGCGTATATTGGTCGGAGGGCATTGCGGATTTGGCGGCGGGCATCGTGACGGCGGTCGTGATCTTCGCGACGTTTCCGCGCGTATTTCGCCGTCGCGCCGAACAGGTCGAGCGGCAAAGAGCCGCGCAGGATCGAGACGCGAGCGCGCGGGACGATAAACCAATAGGGGATTGACGGCGCGATACGTAAGTGTTATAATCGATACAGGGGGAACCGTTATGAAAGATCGGAATGCAAAGTTGTCGGAGAATTTCAAACGCTACAACATACCTGCGATCGTACTGTCGGCGGCATGGCTGGCGATGGCTTTGGTCGAGATCGGGATTGTTTCCGGTCGGATCGGAAGCAAAGGGATCGGCGCGATGCTGCTTACGCAGATGGCGATTGCGGTGTTGCTTGTCGCGGTCGCTTGTTTGATTTTTTTGCTGTTCAAAAGAAAATACGCAAATGTCTGGCTCGTCGGTTCGTTGATCGTCGGAGTCGCCGGATCGTTGGCAGAGATCGGACAATGGGGACCGCGCTGCTTTATCGAGAGCGCGCCCAATCATTATGCTACGTTTGCCGCCAACAAAGGATTGTTTTATCGGATCGATATCCTGCACGGAGAATTTCCCGATTTGGTCATGTCGGTGCAGGGCAGTTCTGTCGTCGTCAATATCGCTTTGATTTTGGCAAGCGTGTTGTTGATCACGAATCTTGCGATTATGCTGTACAGAATCGGCAGGGATTCTAAGAGAACGGTTTGATTTTGTTCGGATCAATCCGACGGGAGAAAAAACGAAAACCGCCTTTCACAGGCGGTTTTGTCATTTGGTTTTAACGGAGTTCCATGCTTCGATTACTTGCGCGAGAGTGTATTGCCGTTCCGCTTTTTCGATTGCGGCTACTCGTCGTTTGCAGCGATGCGGCGGAGCAATCGGAAAGCAACGGTTAAGAACGCGACGCGTCGTCGGGGCGTTTGCGTTCGGTCAAATACCGTTCCGCGCCCTGTTTGGTCGCCATGGCGATGCGCACCGCCAAAAATACGAACAGTACGCCGCAGCCCAGACACAGCAATGAGAAGAAAAAGCCCTTGGCGATGAGCGATCCGTCGAAGATGATAAAACTCTTGATCATCCATTGGATCGAACAGATCCCGATGATGCCGCCCAAAAACAGTACGACGATAAACCCGACGCATGCGGCGAGCGTAAAGACGATCATCAGACAGTCGCTGATCAGGATCGAAGTTTTGGAAGGCGTCGGATCGGTTTGATTCATAAATGCTCCTGTCGACAGTATAGCACGGCGCGGGGCGCGGGACAAGCAAATCGCGTCGGATTGTTTGTCAGTTGCGCGCGCGGAAAACGCTGGCGTACGCGTGCGCGCTGATGCCTTCTTCGCGCCCGACGAAGCCGAGCTTTTCGGTCGTTGTCGCGGACACGGTTACGGCGGACGGATCCAGTCCGATCGCGGAGGCGATCGAAAGTTGTATCGCGCCGATGTGATCGCGCAGTTTGGGGCGCTGAGCAAAGACGACGGCGCTGATGTTGCGGATCGTCCATCCTTGGCCGCGGATCAGCCGCGTCACGCGATCCAACAGAACCATGCTGGAGATGCCCGCATATGCGTCGTCGGTGTCGGGGAAGAGCGCGCCGATGTCGCCGTTGTGCGTCGCGCCGAGCAACGCGTCCATAATCGCATGCGTCAACACGTCCGCGTCGCTGTGTCCGAGCAAACCTTTGTCGTGCGCGATCCGAATGCCGCCCAAGATCAACGGGCGCTCCGCGACGAGTCGATGCGTGTCCCAGCCGCTCCCGACGGCAAATCCGTCCGGAATAAAACGCGCGAAGTCCTCGGGATACGTGAGTTTGGAATTGGAGCTGTCTCCGCGGCTGAGTTGAACGGGCGCGACAAAACGCTCGTAAAGCGAAGCGTCGTCGCTGAACGACAACTGCCGCTCGATCGCCTGTCGATATGCGCCGATCAACGGATACGGGCGAAAGATCTGCGGCGTCTGAACGACGGCGATTTGGGAACGGTCGAGCGCTTTGCTGCCGTTGCCGCCCATACGTCGCATGCTGTCCGTCGCCGGCATCGCGACGACGGCGGTGCCGCATTTGATCGCGGTCGCAATCGCTTCGTCCAGAATCGCGCCGCTCAAAAACGGACGCGCGCCGTCGTGGATCGCGACATAATCGCAGTCCGATTCCAGACATTGGAGCGCGTTCCAGACGGATTGGGTGCGCGTCTTACCGCCGTCGCACAGGACGATCGGCAGATGCGAAGATTGCGCAAGCCGCTCGAAATACGCGCGATCCGCGTCCGCGACGGCGAGTACGATGCGCGTGACGTCTTTGCGCGCAAAGCAATGGATCGTCTTTTCGATGACGGTCGTGCCGCCGCCGACGTCGAAGAGCAGTTTGTTGTATCCCAGTCGCGTACGGCTTCCGCTGCCGCCGCAGGGCAGTATGACGTTAAGTTTCATCGCTCAATACCTCGTACATGTCGGTGCAATCTTGCTTTTTGACTGTTTCGTCCGTCCGCAGCACGCGGAATTTGAACACGCGATCCCCGAAATGCAATGCGACGACGTCGCCGACGCGGAGTTGACTGCCGGCTTTGGCGACGCGTCCGTTGAGTTCGGAACGTCCGGCGCGCGACGCGTCCGCCGCGACGCTGCGGCGCTTGATGATGCGCGAAACTTTGAGAAATTTGTCCAGCCTCATAACGATTCCTTATATACGCGCATGCGAACGAGCGCACGCGGCTTATGATTTACGATTTATTATACCAACTTTTGCGCGCTCTGGCAAGAGGGAATTGCGCCCGACGCGGCGGTCGGATCGGGTCGAGTTTTGCGCCGATGCGGAAATAATTTACAAAGATTTTACATAACCTTATAAATTTTACATAAATTTTACATTTGAAAAATGCGTGTCGTACTGCTCGTTGCGTCGCGATTTCGATGCGTTCGGGACGGCGCGCGCACCGCGCAAAACCGCATGCAAAACCCGCGTCAAAGAATAAATTATGCGCAGACGATAAAAAATATATAATTTTTTTGGAAAATAATTTGACTTTGGCGGTTATTGGTGTTAGAATCTATAATCGTGCGATTATCGTTTTCTTAACGCGTTTATTATGCGCTTGTATATGCGCGCAGAAACGCCGAAACGGCACGAAAGCGACGGAAATTTTGAAGGAGGGGACGATATGCCTCAAAGAATTCATAAGGTCAAATACGGCAATACCGAGAGAATGTGTTTTTCCAAAATCAAAGACACGCTCGACATTCCGTACTTGATCGAATTGCAGAAGGATTCCTACAAGCAATTCATCACGACCGGTATCCAGGAGGTGCTGGACGAGTATTCGCCGGTTCAGGACAGAGCGGGCAGATTGGAGTTGCATTTCCTCGGTTTTACTTTGGCGGGCAAGCCCAAGTACGACATCAAGGAGTGCAAGGACAGAGACGCGACGTACGCGTTGCCGCTCAAAGTCAAGGTGCGTCTGGTACGCAAGGAGACGGGCGAGATCACCGAAGAAGAAGTCTTCATGGGAGATTTCCCGCTGATCACCGAGAACGGTTCGTTCATCATCAACGGCGCGGAGCGCGTAATCGTCAGCCAGTTGGTCCGCAGCCCGGGCGTCTATACGGTCGGCAGTTTAGACAGAGCGGGCGTGGAGCGTTATGAGACGACGATCATGCCCAACCGCGGCGCTTGGCTGGAATTCAAACAGGATTCCAACGGCGTGTTGTGGGTCAACGTGGACAGAAACCGCAAAGTCGTCGCGACCGTGTTGTTGCGCGCGTTGGGTTTTGCGTCGGACGAGCAGTTGATCGATCTGTTCGGCAACGAAGAGATGCTGTTGGAGACCTTGAAAAAGGATTCTTCCCGCAACGAAGAAGAGGCGAAAGTCGAACTGTACAAGCGTTTGCGTCCGGGCGAAATTCCGACGCAGGACGGCATCACGCATTTGATCAACGGCACGTTCTTTGAGCAGCGCAAATACGATCTGCTCCGCGTGGGTCGTTACAAAGTCAATAAAAAGCTGTGCCTGGGCACGCGCATCGCAGGTTATCCGCTTGCGGCGGATGTCGTATGTCCCGCGACCGGAGAAGTGCTTGCGTCGGCGGGCGAAATTCTCGACGAAGCGCAGGGCATGAAGATTCAGAACGCCGGCGTCAATGCGGTCGAACTGCTTGCCAAGGACGGCAAACCGTTCCGCGTGATCGGCAACAACACCGTGGATTTGCAGGCGTTCGTCGAGTGCGATCCGCGCGAATTGGGCATCAAAGAGCGCGTCTATTATCCGGCGCTGGCGAAGATGATCGAAGCGAGCGCGGGCGACCGCGAAGCGCTGTTGCAGGCGATCCGCGACAACCGCGACGATTTGGTCGTCAAGCACGTGACCGTCGAGGATATCGTGGCTGCCGTCTCGTACAATCTGGGATTGAGCCGCGGCTTCGGCATGACCGACAACATCGACCATTTGGCGAATCGCCGCGTGCGGTCGGTCGGCGAATTGTTGCAGAATCAATTCCGCATCGGTATGGCGCGTTTGGATCGCGGCATCAAAGAAAAAATGTCCATTACGCAGGACGACGGCGAGTATAAGGCACAGAACTTTATCAACATCAAGCCCGTCACCGGCGTGATCAAGGAGTTCTTCTGTTCGTCGCAGCTGTCGCAGTTTATGGATCACCACAACCCGATCGCCGAACTGACGCACAAGCGTAAGCTGTCCGCATTGGGACCGGGCGGTCTGAACCGTGAACGCGCGAGCTTCGAAGTCCGCGACGTACACCATACGCATTACGGTCGTATGTGTCCGATCGAGACGCCGGAAGGTCAGAACATCGGTTTGATCTCGTCGCTTGCTACATATGCGCGCGTCAACGAATACGGATTTATCGAGGCGCCGTACCGCAAAGTCGACAAGGCAAGCGGCAAAGTCACCGACGAAGTCGTCTACTTGCAGGCGGACGAAGAAGATAAATACATCGTCGCGCAAGCCAACGCGCCGTTGGACGACAACAGCTGTTTCGTACAGGAGCGCGTCACGTGCCGCATCAAGGAAGACATCCGCGAAGTCGATCGCGATAAAGTCGACTATATGGACGTTTCGCCCAAACAGTTGATTTCGATCGCGTCCGCGCTGATTCCGTTCTTGGAGAACGACGATACCGCGCGTGCGTTGATGGGCTCCAACATGCAGCGTCAGGCAGTGCCGCTTCTGCGTCCCGAAGCTCCGATCATCGCGACGGGCGTCGAGCAAAAGATTGCGCGCGACAGCGGCGTCATGGTATTGGCGAAGAAAGACGGCGAAGTGCTCAGCGTCAGCAACGAAAAGGGCGAGATCTCGGTCGGTTCGGACGACGGCAGCATCGAGACGTATAAATTGCAGAAATTCGAGCGTTCCAACGCCGGCACCTGTATCGTACAGAAGCCGATCGTGCGCAAGGGCGACAAAGTCAAACGCGGACAAGTCCTCGCAGACGGACCGTCCACGCAAAACGGCGAGCTGTCCTTGGGTCGCAACATCCTGATCGGCTATATGTCGTGGGAAGGTTACAACTACGAAGACGCGATCCTGATCAGCGAAGATTTGGTCAAGGAAGACGTGTTTACGTCCATCCATATCGAAAAGTACGAGATCGAAAGCCGCGACACCAAGCTGGGCGAAGAACAGATTACGCGCGATATTCCCAACCTGGGCGAAGACGCATTGCGTTATCTGGACGAAGACGGCGTGATCATGGTCGGCGCGGAAGTGCACAGCGGCGACATTCTGGTCGGACGCGTGACCCCGAAGGGCGAAACCGAACTCACGCCGGAAGAGCGTTTGTTGCGCGCGATCTTCGGCGAAAAGGCGAGAGAAGTGCGCGATACGTCGCTCAAACTCCCGCACGGTCAGTACGGCATCGTCGTGGACGTCAAAGTCTTTACGAGAGAAAACAAAGACGAGTTGCCGCCGGGCGTGAGCAAACTCGTGCGCGTCTACGTCGCGCAGAAGCGTAAGATCGGCGTCGGCGACAAGATGTCCGGACGTCACGGCAACAAGGGCGTCGTCTCGCGCGTACTGCCCAGAGAAGATATGCCGTTCCTGCCGGACGGTACGCCGTTGCAGATCGTGCTCAACCCGTTGGGCGTGCCTTCGCGTATGAACATCGGTCAGGTCTTGGAAGTACACTTGGGCTTGGTCGCGAAATTACTGGATTGGAAGATTTCCACGCCGGTATTCGACGGCGCGACCGAGGCGGATATCAAGCAGCTGTTTACCGAAAACAATCTGCCCGCCAACGGCAAGCTCGAAGTTTACGACGGTCGTACCGGCGAGAAGTTCGAGAATCCGGTTACGGTCGGATACATGTACATGCTCAAACTGTGCCACCTGGTCGACGACAAGATTCACGCGCGTTCGACGGGACCGTACAGCTTGGTGACGCAGCAGCCGCTCGGCGGTAAGGCGCAGTTCGGCGGACAGCGTTTCGGCGAAATGGAAGTCTGGGCGCTCGAAGCGTACGGCGCGTCGCATATTTTGCAGGAAATTCTGACCGTCAAGTCGGACGACGTCGTCGGCAGAGTCAAAGCATACGAATCCATCGTCAAAGGCTCTACGATTTCCGAGCCGGGCACGCCGGAATCCTTTAAAGTATTGATCAAGGAATTCCAGGCGCTCGGACTCGACGTCAAAGTGCTCAACGAAAACCGCGAAGAAATCGGACTGCGCGAGATGATCGACGACGATATCGAACTGTTGCCCGAAAAAGAGCAGGAAAGACAGGAAGTCGATATCTTCAACGTCGGCGCGGAAGACACCGATATCTTCGGTCTGGGCGGCGATGACCAAATGTTCGAACAAGGCGACGACACGCTCGGCGACGACGATGACGTGTTCGGCGATCTGTTCGATACCGATAAAGAATAAGGAGCGTGCAAGATGTCTGAAGTAAATAATTTCGATTCCATTCAAATCGGCGTGGCTTCTCCCGACAAGATCCGTTCGTGGTCGCACGGAGAAGTGACGAAACCCGAAACCATCAATTACCGCACGCAGAAACCGGAAAAAGACGGTCTGTTCTGTGAAAAGATTTTCGGACCGACCAAGGACTGGGAATGCCATTGCGGCAAATACAAGCGCATCCGTTACAAAGGCGTGATCTGCGACAAGTGCGGCGTCGAAGTAACCAAAGCCAAAGTGCGTCGCGAGCGCATGGGACATATCGAGCTGGCTTGTCCGGTCTCGCATATCTGGTATTTCAAGGGCGTTCCGTCGCGCATCAGCATCGCGCTGGACATGTCCCCTAAGGACGTGGAGCACGTCTTGTACTTTGACAAGTACATCGTCATCCAGCCGGGTACGAGCAACTTTGTCAAAAAACAAATTATCGACGACAAGGAGCGTTCCGAAGCGATCGAGAAGTACGGCGACAATTCGTTTAAGGCGGGCATGGGCGCGGAAGCGATCAAAGAACTGCTGATGGAAATCGATCTGGAAAAGGATTCCGCCGCGCTCAAAAAGATCATCGAGGAATCGACCGGTCAGCGCAGACTCAAAGCAGTCAAGCGTCTGGAAGTCATCGAGTCGTTCCGCGTGAGCGGCAACCGTCCCGAATGGATGATTTTGGACGTATTGCCCGTCTTGCCGCCCGAACTGCGTCCGATGGTGCCGTTGGACGGCGGACGGTATGCGGCGAGCGATCTGAACGATCTGTACCGTCGCGTCATCAACCGCAACAACCGTCTCAAAAAGCTGATCGAATACGGCGCGCCCGACATCATCGTGCGCAACGAAAAGCGTATCTTGCAAGAAGCGGTCGATGCGTTGATCGACAACGGTCGCCGCGGCAAAGCGGTCACGGGCGCCGGCAATCGCGAACTCAAATCGTTGACCGGCATGCTCAAAGGTAAGCAGGGACGTTTCCGTCAGAACTTGCTGGGCAAGCGCGTGGACTATTCCGGTCGTTCGGTTATCGTCGTCGGTCCGGAACTCAAAATGTATCAATGCGGTATCCCCAAGGAGATGGCGCTGGAACTGTTTAAGCCGTTCGTCATGAAAAAACTCGTCGACAACGGCAAGTGCCTGAACATCAAGGCTGCAAAACGCGTCATCGAAAAGGCGAAGGACGTCGCGGTCTGGGATATCTTGGAAGAAGTCATTCAGGACCATCCGGTGCTGCTCAACCGCGCGCCGTCGTTGCACAGACTGTCCATCCAGGCGTTCGAGCCGGTGCTGGTCGAAGGCAGAGCGATCAAACTGCATCCGCTTGCCTGCGGCGCGTTTAACGCCGACTTCGACGGCGACCAGATGGCGGTGCACGTGCCGTTGTCGGTGGAAGCGAGAGCGGAAGCGCGTTTCTTGATGCTGTCCACGAACAATATCTTGAAGCTGTCGGACGGCAAGCCGGTCGTATCTCCGTCGCAAGACATGGTCATCGGTAGCTACTATCTGACGATCCCGCGCGAAGGCGGATTGGGCGAAGGCAGATATTTCCGCAACGAAAACGAAGCGTTGATGGCGTATCAGCTCAAACAGATCGGACTGCAATCCAAAGTCTATATCCGCGTCGAGAAAGAGATCGACGGCGTCAAGTACTCCAAAAAACTGCATACGACGATCGGCCGCATGATTTTCAACCAGGCGATTCCGCAGGATTTGCATTTCGTATCGCGTCAGACGCCGGAAGAAATGCTGGATTTGGAGATCGACTTCACGGTCGGCAAGAAGCAGCTTTCGCAGATCGTCGACGCTTGTTTCAAGTACAAAGGCGCGACCGAAACGTCGGTGATTTTGGACAAGATCAAGACGTTGGGTTACAAATATTCGACGATCGGCGCGGTTACCGCGAGCGTATTCGATATGCACGTGCCGCCGGTCAAGAAAGAGATCATCGCCGAGAGCGAAGAGAAAGTTCGCAATATCGAAAAGCAGTTCCGTCGCGGTCGTTTGAGCGAAGACGACAGATACCGCCAGACCGTACAGGTATGGCAGGATGCCAAGAAGTCGGTCGACGAAGCGCTCAAAGGCGGCATGGACGATTTCAACCCGATCTGGATGATGGCAAATTCTGGCGCGCGCGGCAGCATGACGCAGATTTCGCAGTTGTGCGGCATGCGCGGTCTGGTGCAAGACCCGTCCGGTAAGGTCATCGAACTGCCGGTTAAGGCGTCGTACCGCGAAGGCTTGTCCGTCTTGGAATACTTCATTTCCTCGCACGGCGGTCGTAAGGGTATGGCGGATACGGCGTTGAAGACGGCAGACTCCGGTTATCTGACCCGTCGTCTGGTCGACGTCGCGCAAGACGTGATCGTCAGCGAAGGCGATTGCGGCGACACCAAGGGCATCACGGTCGCCAACAACGGCGATCGCAAAGAGTTTGTCGAGCGCATCGACGGTCGTTATATCATGGACGACGTCGTCGACGCGCAGACGGGCGAAGTCGTCGTGACGGCGGACACGTTCCTGACCAACGAACTTGCCAACAAAGTTGCCGATGCGGGCGTCGCAAGCGTACGCATTCGCAGCGCGTTGACCTGTAAGTCGCGCCACGGCGTATGCGCAAAGTGCTACGGCAAGAACATGGCGTCCAACAATCCCGTCAAGCTCGGCGAAGCGGTCGGTATCATCGCGGCGCAGTCGATCGGCGAGCCCGGTACCCAGTTGACGATGCGTACGTTCCATACGGGCGGCGTCGCGTTGTCGAGCGATATTACCAACGGTCTGCCGCGTGTCGAAGAATTGTTCGAAGCGCGCCGTCCGAAGGGCGAAGCGGTCGTATCCGACGTCAACGGCGTAGTCGGTCTGACGAAGGACAACAAAGATCAAACGGTCGTACTCGTCACCCCCGCGGAAGGCGAGGTCAAAGAGTACAAGATCGCGTTCGGTCAAAAGCTGTGCGTCGCGGACGGACAGAAGGTCGAAGCGGGCGACGCGTTGACGTACGGTAACATTTATCCGCAAGATATTTTGCGTACCAAGGGGCTGCGCGGCGTACAGGACTACATCATCAAAGAAGTCAAAGCGACCTACCAGTCCGCCGGCGTCGATATCAACGAAAAGCATATCGAGATCATCGTACGTCAGATGCTGCGCAAGGTTAAGATCGAGTCGCAGGGCGACACGGCGATGCTGCCGGGCGAGTACGTGGACATCTTTACGTACGAAGAAGAGAACGAGAAGACGATCGAAGCGGGCGGCGTACCGGCTACGGCAAAACGCACGTTGCTCGGTATTACCAAGGCTTCGCTCGCGACGGAATCCTTCCTGTCCGCGGCATCCTTCCAGGAGACGGCAAAAGTGTTGACCGAAGCCGCGATCCGCAACAAGGTCGACAATCTGCGCGGTTTGAAAGAGAACGTCATTCTCGGTAAACTTATCCCCGCGGGTACCGGCATGAAAGCGTATCGCAACGTCGTCGCGTTGCCGATCAACACGGTCGAAAATACGATCGTCGAAGACGAGATTGCAGACAAGTTTGCGGTCGAAGACGACATCGAAGATTGATCTTCGCACACGCCCGACAAGGCGGCGCTTTGTCGGGCGACAACTGAATAATACTCGATTCTATAAAGAGTGTGGGAGGGACGGACCCTGCGAACACACAGCAACCTCGAGTAAGGTGCTAAATTCCGCAAGTATACTTGAAAGATAGAATGTCTTATTGGGTCGCTATCTGTCAGGAGAGCGACCCTTTTTGAAGGAGAACGTATGAAAAAGAGATTATTTACCAGCGAGAGCGTCACGGAAGGACATCCCGACAAGGTCTGCGACAAGATTTCGGACAGCGTATTGGACGCGTTGCTGGCGCAGGATCCGATGTCGCGCGTGGCGTTGGAGACGTGTTGCAATACCGGATTCGCGTTGCTGATGGGCGAAGTCACGAGCGCGGCGCAGGTCGATTACGAGGCGATCGCGCGCAAGGCGATCGTCGAGATCGGTTATGACAGCGAAGACAAGGGATTCGACGGCAATTCGTGCGCCGTCCTGGTGCGGTTGGATAAGCAGTCCGCCGACATCGCGCTCGGCGTGGACAACAGCGTCGAGCATCGCGCCGACGCGTCCGATCCGTACGATCTGACCGGCGCGGGAGATCAGGGCATGGTGTTCGGCTATGCGTGCGACGAGACGCCGGAACTGATGCCGATGCCGATTTCGCTCGCGCACAAGCTGACCGCGCGTCTGACGCAGGCGCGTAAGAGCGGCGAATTGGCGTATCTGCGACCGGACGGCAAGGCGCAAGTCAGCGTCGAGTATCGCGACGATCGGGTCGCGCGGATCGCGGCGATCGTCGTATCGACCCAGCACGCGCCCGAGATCGAGATCGAGCAGTTGCGGCGCGATGTGCGCGAGCAGATTATCGATCGCGTGATTCCCGCGCATTTGATCGATGCGCAGACGGATATCTATATCAATCCGACCGGACGTTTTGTCATCGGCGGTCCCAACGGCGACAGCGGTCTGACCGGACGCAAGATCATTGTGGACAGTTATGGCGGCTATTGTCCGCACGGCGGCGGCGCGTTTTCGGGAAAAGATCCGACCAAGGTGGATCGCAGCGCGTGCTATATGGCGCGTTATGTGTGCAAAAACGTCGTTGCGGCGGGTCTGGCGCGCAAATGCCAGTTGGACATCGCATATGCGATCGGCGTGGCAAAACCCGTTGCGGTACAGGTCAATACGTTCGGGACGGGCGTCGTAGACGATACGCGCATCGCGGCGGCGATCGACAAGGTGTTCGATCTGCGACCGCTTGCGATCATCGATCGTTTGCAGTTGCGTCGTCCGCAATTTGCCGATACGAGCAATTACGGGCATTTCGGACGCGAAGACAAGGGATTCGTCTGGGAGATGACGGACAAGACGGACGAGTTGCGTCAAGCGCTCGGCTTATAAGGAACGCGCATGGAGATTTCGGGCAGCATCGCGGAAGTCGTATTTCGCAATACCGACAACGGTTATACCGTACTGGAACTCGACTGCGGGGACGATTTCGTCACCGCAGTCGGGACTTTTCCGCCGTTGGTGCCCGGAGAACAATTGCGTTTGCAAGGCGATTGGACGGAGAATTATAAATTCGGCAAACAGTTTGTCGTCACGCAGGCGCAGATCGTGCGACCGGATACCAAACTTGCGATGTTCCGTTATCTGGCGAGCGGACTCTTTCACGGGATCGGACAGACGACGGCGGCGGCGATCGTAGACGCATTCGAGGACAAGACGCTGGAAATCATCGAGTTCGAGCCGCACAAGCTGGCGCAGGTCAAAGGCGTTTCGCTCAAAAAGGCGATGGCGCTCAGCGAAGCCGTCAAAGCGCTCAAAGAGATGCAATCGACGATCCTGTATCTCCAACAGTACGACGTGTCGCTCAATCTCGCCGTCAAGATTTACAAGACGTATCAGGCGGGTACGCGCCGCGTGATCGAAGAAAATCCGTACAAGCTCGTGGACGAAGTGGACGGCATCGGATTTTTGACCGCGGACAAGATCGCAGGCAAACTCGGGATCGCGCGCGACAGTCGTTTTCGCGTGTCGGCGGGGATCGGATACGTGTTGCAGGAAGCGGGCGTGCGCGCCGGACATACGTATCTGCCCAAGGCGGCGTTGATCGGGCAGGTGTGCGAGTTGATGGATCTGGACGATGCGGATCTGATCGAAAGCGTCATGCAGGACAACGTCGTGCAAGGCAAGATCGTCATGATCGAAGACGACAACGGCGACGCCGTCATGAGCGCGGGCGCGTACGTGACCGAAGTGTCGATCGCGCGCAAGCTCGTCGATATGATGACCAAATGCGCCAATTTGCCGCTGGACGTCGATCGCGACGTCGAGTTTTTCGAGCGGGAGCACGATCTGACTTTGCACGAAGGGCAGAAGAGCGCGATCCGCAACTGCGTCGCTTACGGCGTCAACGTCGTGACCGGCGGACCCGGTACCGGCAAGACGACGATCATACGCTGTATGATCGAGATTTTGGAGCGCCAAGGCATGACGGTATGTCTATGCGCGCCGACCGGACGCGCGGCAAAGCGCTTGACGCAGTCTACCGGCGCGGAAGCCAAGACCGTGCACCGATTGTTGGATCTGGATTTTACGGGCGGCAAGGGGCATTTTACGTACAACGAGCACACGCGTTTGGACGCAGACGTCGTCATCGTGGACGAAGTCAGCATGTGCGACGAATACGTCTTCCATGCTTTGATCCGCGCGATTCGGGACGGCGGACGCTTGATCATGGTCGGCGACAAGGATCAGTTGCCGTCCGTCGGCGCGGGCAACGTGCTGTCCGACGTGATTGCGAGCGGATTTGTGCCCGTCAATTATCTGACGCATATCTATCGGCAGGACGAGAGCAGTCATATCGTCACCAACGCCCACCGCATCAACGCTGGCAAGATGCCGGTATTGGACAACCGCTCCAAGGATTTCTTTTTCGACGCGGCGCAGTCGCCGCAGACGATGCTCCAACACGTCGTGGATATGGTGACGACGCGTATCCCGAAGTTTGCGCAAGTGCGTCCGATCGACATTCAGGTGCTTTGTCCGATGAAAAAGGGCGTCGTCGGCGTCGAAAACGTCAATTTGCGCTTGCAAGAAGCGCTCAACCCCTGCACGGATCCCAAGCGACAGCTCAAAGTCGGCGCAGTCTGCTTGCGCGTCGGGGATAAGGTGATCCATACCGTCAACAACTATCAGATGGAGTGGAGCAACGCGCAGGAAGGCACTGCCGGCGCAGGCGTCTACAACGGCGATATCGGCACGGTGATATCGGTCGATCTCCAAGAGCCGAGCGTGTGCGTGCAGTTCGAGGACGGCAAGATCGCCAAGTACCATCAGGGGCAGTTCGATCAGATTTCGCTTGCGTACGCGATCAGCATTCACAAGTCGCAGGGATCGGAATTCGATGTCGTATTGATCGCCGCATACGGCGCCAATTATATGATCATGACGCGCAATCTATTGTATACCGCCGTCACGCGCGCCAAAAAAATGGTCGTTTTGCTCGGCGATACCGCGTCGGTGGAACGCATGGTGCGCAACAATTATACCGCCAAGCGGTACAGCATGCTCGTGCAGTTTGTCCGCGACTGTGCGCGGCGTTGCGGGTTGGAAACGGTCGCGCCGTAGCCTGCTTGCAATCGCTTTCAATCCGCGCATCGTCGCAAAACGGGGAATGCGCTTTGCGCGCATAAAGATCGGGGAATGCAATCGGACGGCTCGCTTTGCGGGCGCGGAAGATTCGGATCGGCGGACGGAACATGCGAGATCGATACGTCCGTTTGCGCATTTGTCGAATTTTGTCGAAACGGATCAAATACGGGTAATTGGCGTGTCAAAATGCGCTTGGACAAGATAACAAAAAGTTCATAGAATATGATATTCCATGAACTTTTTATACAATTATTTTAACTATTATTTTATATAAAGTCAAGACAATCGTCCGTCAAAGTGCCGAAAGGTAAAATTTTACAACGGATTTTCTGGGTAAATCCGATAACTTTTCCTATAAAATCAACCAGTCAAATCCCCATATCCTACAATAGTTCATGGAATATCATATTCCACGAACCGTTGTGTATAGAATCGGGATGGATTAAGAGTACTTGTCGGGAAGTGTAATAACATGTTGAAACACAAGATCGGACAACGATGGACGACAGCGATTTTGTCCTTCTGCGTTTTGATTTGCATTTTGATTGTATTGTGCGGCGGACTGTTCGGATTGCAGGATTCGGATTCCGTTTTTGCATTCAATAGCAGCAATATGACCGATTCGACGACGGTGTCAATCGGAGAACTTTTATTGGACGATTACGATACGTCTGTAAGCGACAAAAAGGTATTTAATAAAAGTTTTTGGCAACTGGTAGATCATTTATCCGGAGAACAAGAGAAATATGTAGGAATTACAGATTTAACGGATAAAAACGCAAAAAGCATTCGAGATCTTAACGGCGGCAAGGATATCGTTGTAACGATTGATAACAAACAATGGACTGTTACGGATTTACGCAAACTGGATAACGGACATGTGATTGCCACAATGTGGTTGGCAACGAGCGCAGAGACATCGCAGTGGAATACTTGGAGTGCGGATAACCCTACAGATGCATATCCTGCAAACATGTATAGTACAAGTTATATTCGTGCTAACGGATTGAACAGCGGCGGATGCGGATATGCAGCTTCTCAAGGAACGACGACATTGACGCCGGTTGCACAGAACGAGACGCATCCATATGCAAAGTTTACGATGGATTCGGTCACGGAGAGTGCGCGAAACGTATCGCTAATTAACTATATCGTACAGCCGAAAGACGTGGCGTATCAGGAAACGGAAACTGTGCGCACGTATATCAATAGTTGGAATACTGCGATGAACGAATCGTGGGGAACTCCTGATCTGGAACATTATAAAGATAATATGAATTATAGTGAGAAATCTCACTACAACGATTGGGCTGATGATTATCTGTGGTTACCGAGTCTTGCTGAGACTGGAACCAACGGAAGTTTAAGTATTTGGGATTTATCGGATACACAACGCAGTAACAGTTCGAATACTTGGTTGCGATCGGGGCATTTTCTCGGTGCAGGTCACATTTTGGGACTAAACAGCGGCGGCGGTTCGGATAATTATTTTTATAATACTACTGATCTTTATGCGGTTCGTCCCGCGTTTCATTTCGATTTAACAGAAGCTGCAAAGGTTGCTGCCGGTTCGGTAAATGTACCGAAACTAGTGAGTTCGCAAAAAGAATATAACGCAACGACACAGACATTTACGTTGCAAGACTTCGATGCGACCAAGATCAAGATCACATCGGTTACCGGCGTAGACAATGCAGGTAATACAATTACCGATGATATTACGTTTACCGCCAACAATGCGGCGATTTCTGCGCGCAATGCGGGGACATATACGGTAACGTTGGATTTGCTCGATAAAGACAATACGATATGGGCAAATAGATCTTCGGAATCTCAAAAGGTGACATTTGAGATTCGGCGAAAACAATTAAATATTACATGGAATCCAAATGGGGATACGACATGGAGCTGGTCGGTCGGGTCGAGCGGTAGCATTTCGGCGACGGACGATCGCGTATCGGGAGACGATGTAACGGTTGCATTGAGTT
>ERZ779629.239-NODE-239-length-24428-cov-23.302179_pt1 | contig 24428 bp, 30 predicted proteins | sample MGYA00514192_ERZ779629 | MGnify/ENA primary metagenome ERZ779629 (study PRJEB29562, sample SAMEA4376709) | mouse gut metagenome | isolation source: Cecum | study: EMG produced TPA metagenomics assembly of the A DSS colitis mouse model was used to assess the... | reverse complement strand
CAACGCTGCCCACCACCGCGTCCAGGCCGATAGAGGCGAACTCCGGCATGTAGGGTTCGGTGCCGATGAAGTGGTCCCCCAGGAACATCATGGCCTCCTTGCCCAGCTCGTGGGTGATGTCCACCATCTCCTTGGCCAGCTTCGCCACCTCCCGGCGCTGGAAGGCCATGAAGTCCTTGAACTCCTTGGTGGGCACCCGGTACTGGTTGTTGTAGTAGCCCTGGTCGATGATGAACTCGGGGCGGAACCGGTAGCCAACCTCTTTTTCAAACTGCTCCAGAATGTAGGGGGACACGCTGGCGGAGTAGCCGTACCAGTCCACGTACTTCTCCCGCTTGAGCTCGTCGAAGACCAGGGTGAACTGGTGGAAGAAGGTGGTGTAGCGGATCACGTCCACGTAGGGGTGGTCGGCGATGAACTTCCGCAGCCGCTCCATGGTGAAGGCCTTGGTTTTGGGCTGGCGGACGTCGAAGGTGATCTGGTGCTCGAAGTCCTTCCAATCGTTGGTGACGGCGTTGTACATGTGCACCGGGTCCCAGATGAGGTAGGCCAGGAAGCTGACGGTGTAGTCGTGGAAGGCCTGGGGGGCCTCGATGATCACGCAGCCGGTCTCCCCGTCGTAGCGCCAGGCGTCGGGGGAGAGGGGCGCGCCGGCGGAGCGGTCCATGACCTCCCACCAGCGGCGGATGTCGTCGCGGGTGTTGACCTCCATCAGCTCCCGGCTGATGCCCTGCATCAGGGGGATGGAGAGGGGGCCGACCGAGGCCGTGTGAAAGCCCGTCATAATGTAGCACTGCTGCACCTCATCGGGGTTGGCCTTGGCCCAGGCGTTGTCCTTGCGGGTGGTGTAGTAGGTGGAGTAGACCTTGGCGTCCACGCCCCGCAGCTGGGCGGGGTACTCGGCGCCGTCACAGTCCCGGATGGCGTCCGCGCCCCAGCGGCGCAGGATCTCCAGAGTTTCGGGCACCACGTCCACGTCCGTGGGGATGGTCACCCGGCCGATATGCTTATTATCCATAGATGTTTCCCTTTCAACGCTTTTTCGGGTCTTCGAAGGGCTTGTTGTACAGGGCCAGCGTCACCAGCAGCAGCGCCACGCCTGCGACCATCAGTCCCAGGCCGCCCAGCTGCCCGGTCTGCTTCCAGCCATAGATCAGCAGGAAAATGCCCGCAAGGAAGGTCACCAGCATCAGGACCACCCGCAGGGCGGTATGCTCTTTCCAAAATTTCATGTCATCCATCCTATTCTTACACAATGTTCGTCAACAGGGGGCGGATCTGGCGGTGCGCCGCAGAACGGGGCGCACCGGCCGCCGGGGACTCAGCCCTTCAGACCGCCCACGGTCATGCCCTGGGTCAGCTTCTTCTGCACGCAGATGTAGAGGATCAGCGTGGGCAGCATCACCAGTACCAGGCCGGCGTAGAGAATGCCGTACTCGGCGGAGGACTGCTGGGCTTGCATCAGGTTCAGAAGGCCCACCGGCAGGGTCTTCTGCCCGGTGGCGCTGCTCATAAGGGTCATGGAGATGATGTACTCGTTCCAGAAGGAGAGGAAATTGAAGAGAATGATGGTGATGATGGAGGGCTGGGCCATGGGGAAGATGACCCGCACCATGGTGGTGCCGTAGCCCGCGCCGTCGATGTAGGCCGCCTCCTCAAAGTCGTGGGGCAGGGTGGCGAAATAGCCGGAGAGGAGGTAGACGGTAAAGGGCAGGGCGGTGGAGGCGTAGACCAGGGCGAGGACAAAGATGTTGTTGAGCAGGAAGCCGCTGCCCAGCACCTTCTTCAGCCACACGTCCCCGTCCTTGAGCATCAGGAAGATGGGGACCACGATGTAGTTGACGTTGATGAACAGCCCCGCCATGAAGCAGGTGTTCAGCAGCTTCCGGCCGGTGAAGTGGAACCGGGACAGGCAGTAGGCCGCCGGCAGGGCCACCACCAGCAGCAGTGCCAGGCTCAGGGCGGTGACGATGACGGAGTTGATCATATAGCTGCCCATGCTGGCGGAGTTCCAGGCGTCCACGAAGTTCTGCCAGTAGAACCCGGCGGGCAGGGCCCAGGGGTTGCCGTAGAACTCGCTGTTCTGCTTGATGGAGGCCAGGAAGACCCAGGCCACGGGGACGATGATGAGGATGGCCAGGGTGATGAGCACCACGTAGACAAAGGCCTTGAAAATGGGCTCTGCAGAGCCGCGTCTGACTTTTTCGTTCATATCCCTACCTCCTTACATTTCCAGGATGTCCCGCTTGGTGACCTTGTTCACCATAGCCGAGAGCAGGAAGGAGAACAGGAAGATCACCACGCCGGCGGACATGGCGTATCCGTACAGGCCCGCGTCCTTCTGGTTGTACATGAAGCTCAGGCCCACGTCGGCCATGCCCTTGGCCACCATGGCCTTGACAAACAGGAAGGCCATATTGATGGTGGAGATGATGAAGAAGGTCAGGGTGGTGCGGATGTTGGTCCAGATAAGGGGCAGGGTGATCTGGAAGAACTGGGCCATACGCCCCGCGCCGTCCAGGCTGGCGGACTCGTAGAGGTCCACGGGCACGGCGGACATGGAGGCCATGTACATGACCATGTAGTAGCCGATGGCCTGCCAGACCATGGCAATGATGATGGAGATGATGACCATCTGCTGGTCCTTCCACAGGATCATAACCTCATGGCCCGACAGGAAGGAGAGGATGGAGTTGAGCATGCCGTTCTCCGGCTTGTAGATGGCGGAGAAGATGCCGGCGATGACCACCACCGAGAGGATGTTGGGGATGTAGAAGATGACGCGGAAGAAGTTCTGCCCCTTGATCTTCTCCCTGGTGAGGATGGCGGCGAAGAGGATGGCGAAGAAGAAGGTCATCAGCGTCACCGTCACGATCAGCAGAATGGTGTTCTGCATGGAGGAGATGAACTTGGCGTCCTGGAAGAGCACCTTGAAGTTGTTCAGGCCCACGAAGGTCTCCGTGGGGGAGTAGGCCCCCCGCTCGAAGAGGGACATACGGAACACGTTGAAGGTGGGCAGGACCATAAAGATGAAAAACAGGATGGTGGCCGGAGCCACGCACAGGGCGATGAATATGCTGCGGTCTTTGCTGCGGCGCATGAAATCTCTCCCTTCTCTCTCAATAGATAGGGCGGCGGCGGTGAGCAAACGCTCACCGCCGCCTGCCGTACGGACTATGTGCGATTTAAGCTATGATTACTCCATGATGTTGGCGCGCATCTGATCGCTGGCGGCCTTCACGTCGGCAATCCACTGCTCCTGGGTGAGGGAGCCGTTGACCAGGCTGTTGACGGGATCCAGGAACACCTCGCGGACGGTGCCCAGGCCGGCCACCGCGTTGTAGGCGGCGAAGCTGCCCATGGCGGCGTCAGCGCCGTTGTCGTAGATGGAATAGAACATCTTGTTGTCGCCCTCGAAGTTGTCGGTGATGCCGGGGACGGGCTGCACGGCGCCGCCCTTGGCGAAGATGGCGCAAGCCGCGTCACTGTACAGGAAGGCAACGAACTGCTTGGCGGCGTCCAGGTTGGGAGCCTCGGCGGGAATCCACGCCTGCTCCAGCCAGCAGTAGCTGGCACCGTTGCCGCCGGCCTTGGCGGCGGGCAGGGCGGTCATGCCCCACTTGAAGCCGTCAGCGCGGGGAGCCTCGGCCATCTCGCCCACGATCCAGGTGCCGTTGGGCATGAACAGGGCCTTGTTGTCCAGGACCAGCTGCTGGTTCTGGGTGAAGTCCTGATCGTTGGCCTGAGCGGGGGTAACGGGGTTGGTGTAGGAGGCCAGCTTGGAGATGATGTCGAAGCACTGCTGGGCCTCGGCGGTATCCCAGATGCCCTCGGCGTAGGTGGTGGCGCTGTTGAAGAAGTCGGCGCCGCCCACGGAGTACATCAGAGCGTACAGGAAGGCGTCAAAGTAGCCGGTGGTGGGGTAAGTAAACAGGGAGATGTTCTCGGCGGCAGCCTTGTCGCCCAGCTCCCACATCTCGTCCCAGGTGGCGGGCACGGTCCAGCCCTTCTCCTCGAACAGGCCAGCGTTGTAGAACAGGCCGCAGGGGGAGTAGAACATGGGGGCCAGGTAGGTCTTGCCGTCGCTGTAGGGGTTGGTGACGGAGGTGTCGGTGAAGCCGCCCACGATCTTGTCGGAGACCTTGACGCTCTCGCCGGGAACGGTCATGCTGAGAACATCGGTGATCTCGGCGATGTTGCGGTCCTTGATGAACTGCTCGGTGAGGCCCTTCTCACGGCCGGTGGCCAGGTGGATGACGTCGGGGAAGTCGCCGCCCTGCATGGAGGGCCCGATGACGTCTTCCAGGTTCTTGTCGACGATGAGGTCGACCTTGATGCCGGTCTCGGCGGTGAAGGCGTCACAGACTTCCTGCCACATGCCGGGATAGGCTTCCTCGTAGCCGGAGGCCAGGGCGGCGACCTGGATGGTCACGTCCTCGGGGGGCTCGGCGGGGGGCTCAGCGGGATCGGTGGGGGTCTGGTTGTCGTTCTGCTGGGGCGGAGTGGCGCCCTGGTTGTCCTTCTGGTTGTTCCCGCCGCCGCAGCCGGCCAGCAGGGACAGGACCATCACAGACGCCAGGAGCATGCTGAGAAATTTTTTCATGTCCAATCCTCCTATTAAAATCGGTTTGTACGGGAACAGGAGACCTGTTCCCCCTTACAACAAAAATTATACACCAGCGCCGTTTTTTGACAATTCCATTGTTGCTCTGCATTTTAGAGATGTTGCTCAATTTGGCCTATTTATGTTTTGACGCAAAATGGCGGGGCGGCGGGGGCGCTGTTTAGACAGATTTTCTAAATTTGCGTGGGTTCCCCGCCGGCGGCGGTGTGGGGGGGCGAAATTTACCCCTGTTTTACAAAAAAATTTTTTTGAAGTTGCACAATGAGGGAAAAGGGTCTATAATAGGGAGCAGGAAAATTGTTTCAATTTTTTGCAGTCTGCGGAGAGGGGGAGGCGGCCTTGAGCACACAGCAGTACGTGATCGGGAAGGAGCGGGACGGCGCGGAGAAGCCGGCGCGGCTGCTCTACGTCACCCACGCCTTCTACAGTGAGGAGTGGAACTCCTCCCTCCACACCCACACCTGCGCGGAGCTCTTTTTTATCACCGGCGGCCACGGCGCCTTTCAGGTTCAGCAGGACCGGTTCCCCGTGGCCATCAACGACCTGGTGGTCATCAACACCAGCGTGCCCCACGCCGAGACCAGCCAGAACGGCAGCCCCATGGAGTACGTGGTGCTGGGGGTGGACGGGCTGGAGTCTCTGACCGGCATCGGCGGGTACGCCCTGATGCACCTTTTAGGGGAGCAGGAGATGGTGAGCACCTGCCTGCGCCTGATGGTCCAGGAGGCCAGGGAGGGGCAGCCGGGCTGGGAGGACGTCTGCCAGAATCTGCTGGAGGCGATCCTGCTGCGGCTGCGGCGGCGGGAGGACTTCGCCCTCTCCGCCGCCGTCCCGGTTGGCCCCAGGGCCAACCGGGAGTGCGATCAGGTGCGCCGGTACATCGACAACCACTTTAAGGAGGATTTGAATCTGGACCAGCTGGCGGGTCTGGTCCACATCAATAAGTACTACCTCTCCCACGCCTTCCGCCGGGAGTTCGGCACCTCGCCCATCAGCTATCTCATCTCCCGGCGCATCCAGGAGAGCCGGTTCCTGCTGTGCGAGACGGACCACACCCTCTCCCAGATCGCGCAGATTCTGGGCTTCTCCTCCCTGAGCTACTTCTCCCAGAGCTTCCGGCGGCTGGAGGGCGTCAGCCCCATGGAGTACCGCAAGCGCCGCCGGGGCCGGCGGGGGGGCGGCGAGCGGATAAAAAGTGCAGATAATGAAAAATAACGGACGATCTTTCTATTGCTATTTGGCGGGAGACCGGGTACAATAAGGCAGAAAGTCCGATCTGGGTTTGCCGCCGCCGGGCGGGCATGCCCAATATGACAACAGGCAATTCAATATTTTGAAAGGAGCAATATCTATGTCCATTCTTGTCAGCGGCGGCGCAGGGTATATCGGCAGCCATACCTGCGTGGAACTCATCGAGGCGGGCTACGACATCGTTGTGGCGGACAATCTTTGCAATTCCAGCGAGGAGGCCCTGCGCCGGGTGGAGAAGATCACCGGCAAGACGATCCCCTTTGTCAAGGCGGAGCTGTGCGACGAGGGTCAGGTGGAGGCGCTGTTTGCCAAGTACCCGGACATTGACGCGGTGATCCACTTCGCCGGGCTCAAGGCCGTGGGTGAGAGCGTGTCCAAGCCCCTGGAGTACTACACCAACAACCTGGTCAGCACCCTCTACCTGCTGGCCGCCATGCGCCGCCACGGGGTGAAAAACTTCGTCTTCTCCTCCTCCGCCACGGTCTACGGCGACCCCGCCACCGTGCCCATCCGGGAGGACTTCCCCACCGGCGGCACCACCAACCCCTACGGCACCAGCAAGCTCTTCCAGGAGCGCATCCTCTCCGACATCTGCGCGGCCGATCCCAGCCTCAACGTGGCCCTGCTGCGCTACTTCAACCCCATCGGGGCCCACGAGAGCGGACTCATCGGCGAGGACCCCAACGACATCCCCAACAACCTGGTGCCCTATATCGCCCAGGTGGCGGTGGGCAAGCTGGAGAAGCTCCACGTCTTCGGCAACGACTATCCCACTGCCGACGGCACCGGCGTGCGGGATTATATCCACGTGGTGGATCTGGCCAAGGGCCACGTGGCGGCGCTGAAGAAGCTGGATGCCAAGTGCGGCCTCTTCGTGTGCAATCTGGGCACCGGCAACGGCTACAGCGTGCTGGACGTGCTCCACGCCTATGAGAAGGCCTGCGGCAAGACCCTGCCCTACGTCATCGATCCCCGCCGCCCCGGCGACATCGCCGTGTGCTACGCGGACCCCGTGAAGGCCAAGGAGGAGCTGGGCTGGGAGGCCGGGTACGGCATTGAGGACATGTGCGCCTCCTCCTGGAAATGGCAGTCCTCCAACCCCAACGGGTACAGAGGGGAGGGCAAGTGATGAGCAAAAAGCCTGTTCTGGTCATCATGGCCGCCGGCATGGGCAGCCGCTACGGCGGGCTCAAGCAGCTGGACCCCGTGGGGGCCCACCAGCAGATGATCATCGACTACTCCATCTACGACGCCCGCCGGGCCGGCTTTGAGACGGTGGTGTTCGTCATCAAGCCGGAGATTGAGGCGGACTTCAAGACCCTGGTGGGGGAGCGGGTGGCCAAGGCGATGGACGTGAAATACGTCCACCAGCGCAAGGAGGACCTGCCCGCCGGCTACAGCGTGCCCCAGGAGCGGACCAAGCCCTGGGGCACCGCCCAGGCGGCCCTGGCCGCCCGGGACGTGGTGGACGGCCCCTTCGCCATCATCAACGCCGACGACTACTATGGGCCCGAGGCCTTCCGCCAGATCTTCGGCTACCTCAGCGCCCACGCCGACGGCGGCCGGTATGAGTACGCCATGGTGGGCTACCTGCTGAAAAACACCGTCACGGAGAACGGCACCGTGGCCCGGGGCGTGTGCGAGGAGACGGAGGACCACTTCCTCACGCGCGTCACCGAGCGGACCAAGATCGAAAAGGGGGAGCCCCCCCGTTACACTGAGGACGACGGGAAGACCTGGACCGACCTGCCCGGCGATACCATCGTGTCCATGAACATGTGGGGCTTCACCCGCAGCTTCCTGGACGAGGCCTGGGAGCGGTTCCCCGCCTTCCTGGACAAGGCCCTGGCGGAAAATCCCGCCAAGGCGGAGTACTTTCTGCCCACCGTGGTCAGCCAGCTCATCGACGAGGACAAGGCACGGGTGAAGGTGCTGCGCAGTGAGGACAAGTGGTATGGCGTCACCTATCGGGAGGACAAGCCCGCGGTGGTGCAGGCCATCGCGGATATGACGGCCTCCGGGCTCTACCCGGAGAAGCTATGGGAGGTGGAGTGATGGCACAGGCGGAGCAGTACTTAAACGAGGTCCTGGGGGCCTTTGACTTCGGCGCGCCGGTAGTGGGGGCGATCCGCTACGGCGCGGGGCACATCAACGACACCTTCGTGGTGCACACCCAGCCGGAGACCTGCTGCTGCCGGCGGTTCATCCTCCAGCGCATGAGCCCCGCCGCCTTCAAGCGGCCGGACCAGCTGATGGAGAACATCATCGGCGTGACCGAGTACTTAGGCAGGGAGATCGCCAGCAGCGGCGGCGACCGGAGCCGGGAGGCCCTGGAGGTGCTGCGCCCCCGGAACGGCGCGCCCTACTACACCGACACCGACGGCGGCGCGTGGCGGGTGTACCCCTTTGTGGAGGGGACCGTCTGCTACCAGACGGCGGAGACGCCGGAGCTCTTCGCCGCCTCCGGTCGGGCCTTCGGCCGCTTCCAGCGGCTGCTGCAGGGCTACCCGGCGGCCACCCTCCACGAGACCATCCCCCACTTCCATGACACCGAGGACCGGCTGGCCAAGCTGAAGGCCGCCGTTGCGGCGGACAGCCTGGGCCGGGTGAAGGAGTGCCGGAAGGAGATCGACTTCATGCTCGCCCGCGAGGCGGACTGCTCCGTGGCCCTCCGGGCCCTGCGGGACGGGCTCCTGCCCCTGCGGGTGACCCACAACGACACCAAGCTCAACAACGTGCTTATGGACGCCCAGACCGGCCAGGGGCTGTGCATCATCGACCTGGACACGGTGATGCCGGGCCTGTCCATCAACGATTTCGGCGACTCTATCCGCTTCGGGGCCAACCACAGCGCCGAGGATGAGCGGGATTTGAGCAAGGTCAACCTGGATGTGAACCTGTTTGAGGTCTATGCCGCCGCCTTTCTGGAGGGCGCCGGCGGGACGCTGACGGACAAGGAGATCGAGATGCTGCCCTGGGGGGCGAAGCTGATGACCCTGGAGTGCGGGATCCGCTTCCTGACGGACTACCTGGTGGGCGATCAGTACTTCCACATCAGCCGGGAGGGCCAGAATCTGGACCGCTGCCGCACCCAGTGCAAGCTGGTGGCGGACATGGAGGCCCACTGGGACGAGCTGGCGGCGATTGTGGCAAAATACCGCTGACGGCCGCCGCAGACGGCTGCATAAAGAGAGAGGACCGGGCATACCGCCCGGTCCTCTTCGCATATGTCAGCTATTTTGGGCCAGCTTGTGGGAGAGCCGGTCACATGCTCCAGACGACGCCCACCACGGCGGCGGCCAGGATGAACATGATGGGGTGCAGCTTTTTGGTCTGCTTGACCTTGTTGGTCAGCACCCACAGGACGGCGGCCAGGGCCCAAGCCTTCCAGTTGACCAGCGCCGGATTGAATATGTCGCTCCACTTGGAGATGGCCGCGCTCTCCATATAGAACAGATTGGCCATCGCCACCGACAGGCCCGCCGCCGCGATAAGCCCTGTGGACGCGGGGCGCAGGCCATAGAAGGCGCTCTCCACATACCGGTTGTTCCGGAAGCTCTTGAGGAAGGAGGCGATGATGAGAATGACGATGATGGAGGGGGTGATGAGTCCCAGGGTGGCGACCACCGCCCCCAGGAGGGCGAAGGGCAGGCCGCCCTCGCTCATGCCGGTGAGGTAGCCCACATAGGTGGCCATATTCACGCCGATGGGGCCGGGGGTGGACTCGCCCACGGCGATCATGTTGTCTACGTCCATGCGGGTGAACCAGCCGGTGGCGTCGGCCATGTTGTAGAGGAAGGGGATGGTGGCCATGCCGCCGCCCACGGCGAACAGACCCGTCTTGAAGAACTCATAAAACAGCCGCAGATAGATCATGCCCTCTTCACCCCCGCATTCTTCAGCACAACGCCGGCCGCCGCCGCCGCCAGCACGAACCAAACCGGGCTGCAGGCCAGGGCGGTGCTCAGACCGAACACCAGGAAAAAGATGACGGCGGTGGGGATGTCGATGACGGACTTCTGATAGAGCTTGGCGGTGGCGTTGAGGATCAATACGCACACGCACACCCGGATGCCGCCGAAGGCGTGGTTCACCCAGGCCAAGTGGGAGAACTGGGTGATGACCCCCGCCAGCAGGGAGATGATGATCAGGGAGGGGAAGACCAGGCCCAGGGTGGCGATGACGCCCCCCAGGATGCCCTTGTTCTTCTGGCCGATGAAGGTGGCGGTGTTCACCGCGATGATGCCCGGCGTACACTGGCCGATGGCGAAATAGTCCGTCAGCTCCTCCTCGGTGGCCCAGCCCTTGTTCTCCACCACCTCCCGCTGGAGGATGGGCAGCATGGCGTAGCCGCCGCCGAAGGTCATGACCCCCACCTTGGCGAAGGTGAGGAATAAGTCGGGGTAAATGCTCATAACGCGCTCCTTTTTCTTTATTGTACGATCTGGAAATCATAGCGGGCGTCAAAATCCCCGCCAAAGTACCAGCTGGCCGTCCCGGCGGCGTGGTCGTAAACCAGGGACCACTGGGTGGTCCACGCCCCGTCGGGCTGTGCCGCGGCAGAGAGGGCGTCCCGGACCTGCTCCGGGGAGGTCACGCCCCGCTCCAGGCGGGCGAGCAGGGTCTCATACCGGGTTCGGGCGCTCTCGCCGCCGGCGGAGGTGTCGCCCTTTGCCAGATTGAAGTTGGTTGCCGCCCGGGTGGGGACGGCGGTGAAGCCGTCCGCCGTAAACTCCACCGCCACGGACACGCCGCCGGCGTCGGAGATGGCCAGGTGGTGGCTGATGCCGCCGGAGGGGTGGATGTCGTACTGCTCCAGCAGCACCAGGGCCTCCTCCACTGTGGCCGCCCGGTTCAGCAGCAGCCGGATGGCGGTGGTGACGGTGAGATCGGGCTTCTCCGTGTCCGGGTCCGGCATGCCGCCCTCGTTGACCTCCAGGTCTGCCACGCACAGACCCGCCTCGTTGACGCCGTCCATAGGGACGTACAGGGCGGCGATGGCCAGCATCCGGTTCACCACGCCCTCCGGCAGGACGTCCGCGCTGCCGGTGATATTCTGGAAGTCGCAGGTGGAGAGGGACGCGTACCCGTCCTCCGGCACGTGCCGCAGGATAATGGGCACGGACCCCGTCCAGTCGAAGTTCCGGCCCCAGAGGAGGGAGCCGTCCCCGCTTTGGGCGGAGAGAACGCTGCACCCCGTGCCGGAGAGGGTTGTAGAGGCGGTGTAAAAGCCCTTGGAAATTTTCTCCGTCAGAAAGGCGCTGACCTCCTGGTCTGAGGACGCGCCGCCCTGCTGGAGGAACGCGTCGAAGTGGTAGTCGCCCTCGATCTCCATGAAATAGACGGGCCGGGGGGCGTCAAGCCGCCGGATGGTACCGGCGAAAGCCCATTCCTGCCGGAACATGGCCCAAGCCCCGGCGGCCAAAAGCAGCAGCAGGACTGCCAGCGCGCCCGCTGTCCAGGATAGAATCCGCCCCCAGCGGGATTTGCCCCGGTAGGCGCGATAGGGATTTTGACGAGGTTGTCTTCTCTGTCGTCTCATGGCATCTCACTCCACATAGCCGTAGAGCCCCCGCACCGACACCTCGCCGGTGCGCACCGTGGTCAGGCTGCCGTCGGGCAGGCGGACCACCAGGCCGAACTGGCCGTCAATATCTACTGCCTCCGCCTCGGTCTGCCGGTCCGTCCACAGAAGGCGCACCGGCCGGCCCAGGTTCACGCAGTCCCGGCGGTAGGCCTCCACCCAGGGGGAGATGTCCCCGCCCAGATCGCCGGAGAGCCGGTAGAGCTCCTCGATCATGGCCGCCGCCAGGGCGGGGCGGGAGACCTGGTACCCCTCCTGGGCCAGGGAGGTGGCCATGGCGGACACCTCCGGGCCAAAATCCTCCGGGGTGTGGCTGACGTTGACTCCGGCCCCGATGACCAGGGACTGGACCAGCCCCGTCTCTCCCTCCACCGCCAGTTCCGTGAGAATGCCGCACAGCTTTTTTCCGTGCAGCACCAGGTCGTTGGTCCACTTGATTTTGGGGCGCACCCCGGCGGTCCGCTCCACGGCGGCGCACACCGCCACGGCGGTCATCCCCGTCACTCCCAGCAGCGCCTCCGGGGGCAGCTGGGGCCGCAGCAGCACGGACAGGTACACCCCCCGCCCCGCCGGGGACCGGAAGCCCCGGGTCATCCGCCCCCGCCCGGCGGTCTGGCACTCGGCTGTGGCCGCCGTACCATGGGGGGCGCCCGCCAGGGCTTCCCGCTTCAGGTAGGAATTGGTGGAGTCGATCTCCGCCAGGCACCGCAGGTCGGGGCAGTCCGCCGTGAGAAACCGCCGGATCTCCCGCTCCGCCAGGGCGTCCGGCGCGGCGGTCAGCCGGTAGCCCAGCCCGGTGCGGGCCTCGATGGTGTAGCCGTCCCGGCGCAGGCTGTCGATGGCCTTCCACACGGCGGCGCGGCTGATGCCCAAAAGGCCGCTGAGTTCCTGCCCGGAGACAAAGGTCCCCGCCTGCTCCCGCAGGAGCTGATAGACGCGCTCTCTGCTCATGTCTGTCCTCCTCTCCCGTCATTTGTTCAGGCGATAGTATAGCATCCTCCGGCAGATTTGTAAACCATGGGTGGGGGAGATTTACAGAAATCTCTTCCGTCTGTGACTCGTACAAAAAATTGAAAAAATACAAGAACAGGCGTTGCAACCTGGGGTAAAGTGTGGTATAATCAGAACAAATCAAAAAAATACACGGCTTGGAGGGTTGACTATGCCGAAAAAAACACAGATGACGGACCGTATTTACGAGTACCTGCAGACGGTGATCCCTGAACAGGGGTATGCCCCCTCGGTGCGGGAGATCTGCGAGGCGGTGGGGCTGAAATCCCCGTCCACGGTTCACTTCCACCTTATGCGGCTCCAGGAGCGGGGCCTCATTGAGAAGGGGAGCTTCAAGGGGCGGGCCATCGTTCTCACCGAGGGCCGTCAGTGCAAGGACCTCAACCGCATCCCCATCGTGGGGGATGTGGCCGCCGGCACGCCGATTCTGGCCCAGGAGTGCATCAGCGATTACCTGATCTTCGACTGCGGCGGCCAGGAGGAGGAGTTCTTTGCCCTGCGGGTCCGGGGGGAGTCCATGCTGAAGGCCGGCATCCTGCCCGACGATCTGGTGGTGGTCCACCGCCAGCAGACCGCCGCCAACGGCGAGATCGTGGTGGCCCTCCTGGAGGATGAGGCCACGGTCAAGCGCCTCTCCCGGCGCAACGGGGCCATCTGGCTCCTGCCGGAGAACGACGCCTACCAGCCCATCGACGGGCGGAACGCCCAGGTGCTGGGGAAGGTGACGGCGGTGGTGCGGCAGTACAACTGACCGGCCGGCGGCGGCTCCGCCGCGAAAAAGCAGAGGCATTGCGCCGGCGGGTATCCCCGCCGGCGCAATGCCTCTCTTTTATCCGCGCCCTATGGGTGCGCCGGTTTACCGGCGGGGGGCGTTATCCCCCTGTTTCCCGGTGACCCGGTTGAGCAGGGCCACCAGGGCCCAGATGACCAGAATGACGGCGAAGATGCCCAGCATCCCTTTGCCCATGATGGCCAGACAGGCCGTGATCAAAGCGGTGTTCATAACCATTTTTCCTCCTACAGAATTTGTTCCACCAGGGTGATGATGAGACCGCCGGCGATGACGGAGGCGATCTGCCCGCTGACGTTGGCCCCGGCGGCGTGCATCAGCAGGAAGTTGTAGGGATCCTCCTCCCGGCCCATCTTGTGGACCACCCGGGAGGCCATGGGGAAGGCGGAGATGCCCGCCGCGCCGATCATGGGGTTGACCTTCTTCCGGGAGAAGAGGTTGAGCGCCTTGGCGAAGAGCACGCCGCCCACGGTGTCGAACACAAAGCCCACCAAACCCAGGCCCAGGATCAGCAGGGTCTGCCAGGTGACAAACCACTCCGCCTTCATCTTGAAGGACACGCTCAGCCCCAGCAGCAGGGTGATGAGGTTGGCCAGCTCGTGCTGGGCGCTCTGACTGAGGCCGTCCAGCACGCCGCACTCCCGGATGAGGTTGCCGAACATGAGAAAGCCGATGAGCTCCGCGCTCTTGGGGGCTACGGTGCCGGCGATGATGGTGACGAAGATGGGGAAGAGGATGCGGGTGGTCCTGGACACCGCGCTGGGGGAGTACGCCATGGGGATCATCCGCTCCTTCCGGGTGGTGATGGCCCGGATGATGGGGGGCTGGATGATGGGCACCAGCGCCATGTAGGAGTAGGCCGCCACCATGATGGCCCCCTGGTAGACGCTCTGGAAGTAGTTGGCTACGTAGATGCTGGTGGGCCCGTCGGCAGCGGCGATGATGGCGGCCGAGGCCGCGTCCTTCAGATCAAAGCCCACCATGACCGCGATCACCAGGGTGAAGAAAATCCCAAACTGGGCCGCTGCGCCGAAGAGGAACATCTTCGGATTGCTCAGCAGGGGGCCGAAGTCGATCATGGCCCCGATGCCGATAAACAGCAGCAGGGGGAAGAGTTCGCTGGCGATGCCGGTGTTGAACAGGGTCTCAATGGCCTCCGTGTGGACAAAGGGCAGGTTCACCAGAACGGCCCCGAAGCCCATGGGCAGCAGCAGGGACGGTTCCATCTCCCGCTTGACGGCCAGGAAGATGAGCAGACAGCCGATGAGGATCATCAGCCCCTGCTGCCAGGTAAAATTGAGCACATTGGAAAACAGGTCGGAAAACAGCTGCATGGGAAAACCCCTCCTTGACGGGCACAGCCCGATGTGCGGGAGCAAAAAAACGAGACCCTTATGGCACAGTAAAACCGCCATAAAAGTCTCGTCATTTCAGGCAAACGCGGGCCGCAGGGGCCGTATTGACGCGCAGTGCCGCGCCCAGCGGCGCCGACTACTCCCTCTTATATACCACTATCATATGGCTTCGCCCGCCGTTTGTCAAGCCCTTTTTTGCATCTTTAGCACAATCCTGCCAAATTGTGTCCATCCACTCCCGCAGTGATCGTGAGACAGCTCCCCGATGTGCGGTCAAAAGGTGCCTATTTCCCCTCCGCGATCAGCAGTTTCAGCGCCTCCACGCCCACGCGGACGGCGGCGGAGGTGTCCTCGCTCATCTTCTGGTCCAGGCCGGCGGCCTCCCGCTCCTGGTTCCAGACCACGTGGAAGCAGCTGCCGCAGCGGACGCCCAGGGCGGCGGCGACGACGAAGAGGGCGGCGGACTCCATCTCGCTGGCCTTGACGCCCAGGCGCTTCCAGGCCTCCCACTTGTTGAGAAGCTCGTAGCTGACGGGCATGCGGGCGGGGGAGTGCTGGCCGTAGAAGCTGTCCTTGCACTGGACCACGCCGGCGTGGCAGGTCTTGCCCATGTCCTGGGCGGCCCGTATGAGGGCGGCGGTGATGCCGAAGTCGGCCACGGCGGGGAACTCGATGGGCGCGTACTCCATGCTGGTGTGCTCAAAGCGGATGGCGCCGGTGGCGACGACGATGTCGCCGGACTGGACGTTCACGTCGATGCCGCCGCAGGTGCCCACCCGGATGAAGGTGTCCGCGCCGATGGCGGTGAGCTCCTCCATGGCGATGGCGGCGGAGGGGCCGCCGATGCCGGTGGAGCAGACGGAGACCTTCTCCCCCAGCAGGGAGCCGGTGTAGATAACGTATTCCCGGTTCTGACTGACCAGTTTGGCGTCGTCAAAGAGGGCGGCGATGGACGCGCACCGGCCCGGATCGCCGGGCAGGATGCAGTAGCGCCCCACGTCGCCGGGGACACAGGCGATGTGATACTGTTTTTCCATTTGCTGCATGATCGATTTTCCTCCATCTGTTGTGTGCGTAAGGGAAAACATTTCCCTCCCCCGCATTATACCACACGCGGGAGGGCCGCCGCAAGGTGTTTTTCTCAGGCCTCCCGGCCGCTGAAGTAGTAGATTAAATGCAGAAAAGGTTTTTCAACCTTTTTCTGCATTATTTTTTTACCCAAACCGGGGCAGAAACGGGAAAAGGGGTGATTAAGTGAGGACTTTGACGCTGGAGGACCGCAGGAAGATTGAATTGATGTGGCGGCGCAACGCTTCCCCGGTCAAGATTGCCGCAGAGCTGGAAATCAGCCAGTGTACCGTATATACGGAACTGAAACGCGGCCAGGAGACAGACGTCGGGGGCGGCGTGGTGCTGGACGAGAACTTCCGGCCCGCGTACAGCGCCGAGCGGGGCCAGACCGTGTACCAGAGGAACTTGCGGAACCGTGGACGCCGCCCGAAGAGGGACATTGAACAGGAAGGAGCGGACGGAGCATGACAAACTTTGAGAAAATCACCGCGTCGCCGGAGACGCTGGGGACGTTTCTCGCTTCCTTGCCCATTGCGAGCGGGCCGTGGGACGAGGCGTTTCACCGGATGTTCTGCGACGGATGCCAGGTGGAGGACTGCGACGGGCAGGGATGCCCGCACAAGGTGGAGCGGGGCAATCCGCTGTGGTGGCTGATGCAGGAGGCGGAGGGACAAAGCCGGATTGTGATGTGGGTAAAAAGGGACGGCTACAGAAAGGCAATGGGGGAGTTTGCCAGAAAGGTCAAAGAAGCCAGAAGCGAGCGGGTAAAGGCAACAGGGGACAAAGCATTTACCCACCTTGAAGCCTTGCTGGCTGAATTGGTTGAAGTCCTTTTGCCGGACAAGAAATGCCGGGTTGTGATGGACTATGACCCGGACGCAGAGAACGTTACTTTTTCCCGACTACCTGCACACGACATCCCGGCGGGAACGTAATGAGGCTGTCAAGCTCCTGTCCTTGTTCGAGGTAAAAGCGGACAATCGGACGTTCCAGATTAGGGAAAACGCCATTCCAGGAAATAGTTTCAAGCATTTCGCAAATGCGCTGGGCCTCCGATTTTGGGGTATCGCCAAAATCTACAGTGTATTGAACAAGACCACCCATAAAATATTCTCCTTTCTATAGATTCCCGGCGGCGGGGCAACGTCGCCGGGACCAGTATAGCAGAAGGGAGAAAGAAAGGGAATAGACCATGCTTGAAATTGTACCTATGACACTGAAAGAGGCAAACGCATTTGTGGAGCAGAACCACCGACACCACGGACCGGTTGTGGGCCACAAGTTTTCCATTGGCCTGTCAGATGGGGAGAAAATCGTGGGCGTCGCCATTGTGGGACGTCCTGTTGCCCGGCACCTGGACGACGGGTGGACGCTGGAGGTAAACCGGCTTTGCACGGACGGGACCCGCAACGCCTGTTCCATGCTGTACGCCGCCGCGTGGAGAGCGGCCCGCGCTATGGGATATAAGCGTGTAGTGACATACATTCTGGAGAGCGAAAACGGGGCAAGCCTGCGGGCCTCCGGCTGGAAGTGCGTGGGACAAGCTGGAGGGTTGCGCTGGACCGGGAGGCGACGCCCGGAAGTGGACCTTTACCCGGCACAAATGAAAATCAGATTTGAAAAGGAGGGCTGACAAGTGGCAAGGAAAAAGTCATACCCTGGAGGCTTCCGGCTGACGCTGGCAACGGCGCGGCGGCTGGCCGTCCAGGAGTTCGGGACGGCAAAGGGCCTGGAGCCGGACCGGGGGACGTACCTGGAAGGGTTCTTCACTATGCGGATGGGGAACATGGGCATATCCATCAGCCCGGACTTGGGAATGAGCGGGTGCATCGTGGTCCGGGCCGGGCTGTGTACGGCAAGCCATACCTGCGTCGGCTACTTCAACCGGGAGACGCTGGAGCCGGACTTTGACGTGATGGACAAGTACGAGCGACGGGAGAAGCGCGAGGCGCTGGAGGCGTGGGTGGGAGACATCGGACCGGACGCCTGCCACAAGCTGATTGACCAGATATGGGACAAGCAATGAGCACGGGAGCGGACTTCTCCCGGACCTGCAAGGGCTGTGAACACATACGGACGGAGCGCTGGCCAGTCAGAGGGAGCTACAGCGAGACGACCGACGCTTTCCGGTGCTTTGCGCCGGGGACGTGCCAGGGATACCACATCGGGACTACCTACCTCCTGCCCTATGTCCCGGCGTGGTGTCCGAAGATGTGCCGGGAGGTGCAGAAGGAGTGAGTAAATGGAAGAATTGGTGAAAATGCTTGCGCTATTCCCGGAGAAAGAGTGTCCGAACATCAACAGCGCGTTTCGGAAGATGCACGCAAACCTGATGTTCCGTTCGGAGCGGGCGGTCGTTTCAATCTCCGGCGGGGCAGACAGCGACATGATGCTGGACATGATTCGGGCGTTGGAGCCGGAAAAGAATTACCCGTTCGATACCATCCGCTACGCTTGGTTTGACACTGGGATAGAGTACACGGCAACAAAGCAGCACCTGGACCACCTGGAAGAGAAATACGGAATCATCATTGAGCGGATAAAGGCAAAAACACCTGTACCACTGGGGTGCAAGGAGTTTGGGCAACCGTTTATCTCGAAGAGGGTCAGCCAGTATATTGGGCGGTTGCAGGCCCATGGATTCAATTTCAAGATGTGGGGAAATGAATCTTTCGACTTTCTTTACAAACTCTATCCAAACTGTAAAGCGGCCCTGCGCTGGTGGTGCAACGAGTGGGGCCGGATAGTCAAATCAACATTAACAAGTGCCGCCTGCTGAAAGAGTTTATGATTGCAAATCCGCCGGACTTCCCCATTTCAGACGAGTGCTGCAAGGGAGCCAAAAAAGACGTAGCGCACGATTTTCTGCGGGAAGTGAGGGCGACAATCAACCTGGTAGGAATCAGAAAAGCGGAGGGTGGAGCGAGGGCAACGGCCTACAATAGCTGCTTTTCAGAGCCGTCCCGCAAAAGCGAAGCGGCACAATTTCGACCGCTGTTTTACATAACAGACAAAGACAAGGCGCTGTACTGCCAGCGACGGGGCGTTGTTCACTCGGACCTGTACGAAAAACATGGGTTCCGCCGGACCGGATGCGCCTGCTGCCCGTTCGGAAGCAGGTTTGAGCAGGAGCTACAGGCCGCAGACCAGTTAGACCCAGGGCTGGGAATAGCGGCGCGGAACATTTTTGGAGCGGCGTATGAGTACACCAGGGCATACCGGAGGTTCAAAGCCGAGTGGGCCAGCGAAAAAAAGAATGAGGATAACCAGCTTAGTATGTTTGAGGACGAGCTATGACCATCGGATTGATTGACGTGGACGGCCACCGCTGGCCGAACCTGGCGCTTATGAAACTGTCCGCCTGGCACAAGGCGCAGGGCGACACGGTGGAATGGTGGTGGGGATTCGGGGAGTATGACCGGGTGTATATGAGCAAGGTCTTTGACGAAACGTACTCCCCGGAAATCCCGGAGCCGTTGAACGCCCACGAAATCATCAAGGGTGGGACGGGCTACGGACTGGACAACCGCCTGCCGGACGAAGTGGAGCATATCTACCCGGACTATTCCCTGTACCCGGAGCTGACCCGCGAAACCGCTTATGGATTCCTGACGAGGGGATGCCCGCGCGGCTGTTCGTTCTGCATCGTGGCCGGGAAGGAGGGCCGCGCCGCCCGGAAGGTAGCAGACCTGTCCGAGTGGTGGCGGGGCCAGAAGGAAATCAAGCTGCTGGACCCTAATCTGCTGGCCTGCCGGGAACACATGGACCTGCTGGGGCAGCTTGCGGACAGCGGCGCATGGGTGGACTTCACGCAAGGGCTGGACTGCCGCTTGCTGACGGCGGAAAACATCGGAGCCATCGGCGCGGTGAGGCTGAAAGAAATTCATTTCGCCTGGGACTACATGGCGGAGAGCGACGCCGTGCTGCGGGGCCTGCGGCGGTATGTGGAACACGGGAAGAAGAACCGGCACGGGAAGTTTGGGTCGGTCTATGTCCTGACCAACTACGACACCAGCATGGAGGAAAACCTATACCGTATCTATACCCTGCGCGATATGGGGTTTGACCCGTATGTGATGATTTACGACAAGCCCAACGCGCCGCGTGAAATACGCCTGCTCCAGCGGTGGTGCAACAACCGCCTTGTTTTCCGGGCGGAGCCGGATTTTTACAAGTTTGACCCGAAGAGGGGGTGAAGGAAATTAAAAGCCAGGAGCTAATCGAACGTCTGAACACGGCGTTTGTCGAGATTGCGCCGGAAGCCGCACGGGTATTAAATGTCATAGAGCGCTGGCCGCTAACAGTAGAAGATGTGGAAATATATGGCGAGTTCAGCGGGGACACGGCGCTGCATGGAGAACACCTGAAATCGTTTTTGCGTGAGGCCATAAAGGCGAAAAGAGATGGAAGATTTTAAGCGTGAGCGTATGCAAAGACTGTGGCCGGGAAATCGACTGGATGCAGACGGCGGAAGGGCGGTATATCCCGGTGGACCCGGAGCCGGAATTTGTCATTGAGGGCGACGGGGACGAGAATTTTTACACCGAGGAAGAGGGAGTGCTTACCGGGCGGCTGGCGAGGCCGGAGGAAGTGCAGACCAGGGAGGACAAAATCAACACGCCGCTGGGGTTTGTGCCGCATTGGCGGACCTGCCCTTGCAGGGGCGATTATCGACGGAAGGGAGAGGAAAAACGTGGAAAAAGTTAAGTACATCAAAGTGGGACAAGCCCCGAAGCGTCGGCGGGTGAGCCTGCGGACGTGGATTGCGCGGCTGAACGTCTGGACCGTGGCGTGGTATGCGTTCCTGACGGTGGCCGGGGTGCTGCTGTATAAGCTGGGCGCGGCCTATGCCATGCGGGAGCGGGAGTATTTCGCCGTCGGCGGCGAGGTGTTAGCGCTGTTGCTGCCTGCGCTGTACTACGTTGCGAAAGCGATGGTCCGAGACATCATCAAGGATGGGGGTGAGGATACTTGAACCAGGTTAACATTGCCGCGCCGGGTGAAATCATCGTGGACAATTTCGCGGGCGGCGGCGGTGCTTCAACCGGGATGGAGCTGGCAACGGGGCGGATTGTGAAAATTGCAATCAACCACGACCCGGACGCTATTCTGATGCACAAGACCAACCACCCGCACACCCGGCACCTGCAAGCCTCCGTGTGGGACGTGGACCCGGTGAAGGAGTGCGGCGGATGCCCGGTGGGGCTGGCGTGGTTCTCCCCGGACTGCAAGCACTTCTCCAAGGCAAAGGGCGCGGCCCTGGTGGACCGGAATATCCGGGGGCTGGCGTGGATTGTTTTGCGCTGGGCTGGGACCGTCCGCCCCCGCGTGATTATCCTGGAAAACGTGGAGGAATTTCAGACCTGGGGGCCGGTCCGGCGGGGAAAGCCGGTCAAGAAAAAGGCGGGCCAGACCTTCCGGCGGTTCATATCCCAACTGGAGGGGCTGGGCTATACCGTGGAATACCGGGAGCTGGTGGCGGCGGACTACGGAGCGCCCACCACGCGGAAGCGCTTTGTCCTGGTGGCAAGGTGCGACGGACGGCCTATCGTATGGCCGGAGCAGACGCACGACAAGGACGGGGACGACGGCCTGCCGAAGTGGAGAGCGGCGGCGGAGGTCATAGACTGGACCCAGCCCTGCTATTCCATATTCGACACGAAGGAGGAAATCAAAAGCCGGTACGGCGTCAACGCCGTCAGACCGCTTGCAGACAACACCATGCGCCGCGTGATTCGCGGGGTGGACAAGTTCGCGATAAAGGCGGAAACGCCGTATATCGTGCCGTGGACAGTGACAAACACCACAAATTCGGTAGGAGGACCAGTAACGGACCCGATACATACCATCACAACGGCAGGAAATCAAATGCTCTTGTCCCCGGCGCTGATTCAGTATCACACAGAGCAGAGCGAGAATGTACGGGGACAGGGCGTCGCGGAACCGCTGCGAACGGTGGACGCCTCCAACCGCTACGGCCTGGTGGCGGCAAACCTGGTGGAGTATTACGGCGGCGGGAGGCCGCTGGATATTGCGGAGCCGATGCACACAGTCACGTCCCACGACCGGGAAGCCCTGACGCTGACGCATATATGCGAGTTCAAAGGGCAGGACATCGGCCAGGACGCAAGGAAGCCCCTGCGGACCATCACGGCCAGCGCTGGGGAGTTTGCGGAAATCCGCACGGAGGTACGGACCTATGGGCCGGGGGCGGATATGAAACACTGGCCGGAAATACGGACGCTACTTAACCGATTCTGCGGGTACGACCTGAAAGACAACGAAGCCCTCCTGCTGAATGTGAACGGAACGCGCTATTTTATTGCAGACATCGGCCTGCGGATGCTGACACCGAGGGAGCTTTACAACGCTATGGGATTCCCGCCTGACTACATCATCGACCGCGACTATACCGGGCGTGCCTACGGGAAAAGTAAGCAGGTTGCCCGCTGTGGAAACGCGGTGTGTCCGCCGATGGCAGAGGCTGTGGTGCGGGCCAACCTCCCGGAGTGGTGCGGGAAGAAGTTGCGGACGATGGAAGAGCTGGAAAGAGCGGTGTCGGCATGACGAATTGGGTATTTTTGTGGGAAGGAGCGGACGGTGAAAGACGCTGGGAAGCTGTCAGAGAAGAGCAAATAAACGGCTTTCTGCAAAAAATCCTCATGGATGGCGCGATACCGGCAACGGTTATGATGGCCTACAATCCGATACTCTTTCATTGGGTGTGGAAAAAGTTTCACAAAGGGCTTTCTGATGTGTTTTTCGGAAAAATCAACAAGGAAATCTACGGGACCGAGTCGGTGGAGGAAAGCAAGCACAAGCCGGTTGATGTTCCGGTCGAGAAGAAAAAACCAGAAACGAAGTTCGGGTGGATTGCGCCGGACGGGAGGTACTTTCAATGCAATTACGGCGGGCACTCCAGCCTTGCCGGGGAAATTGTAGGTGAAATTCAACACATAGCGGACCCGGAGCAGCACCTTGAAGGGCTGGGGTGGGCAAAGGTCTTTAGCGGAACAGGGACCAGGAAGCGGTACACCGTTGGCATGGGGGCTAAAAAGAAGCTGACGGATGCCCAGTTGAAAACGCTACAAAGGGAAGGGCTGGACGACGCCCACGGAATGTCTCTCTTGCTATGAGCAGGAAGAAGAGACGGCGCAAGATGCCTGCCAACGCCACGGCCTGGTGTGCCCTTCACCAGCGGATGATGAACGATGTTTATATTCGGCGGCGGGGGTGCGTCATGCGCCGGTGCAAGCACCTGAATTGGCTGGATACAGACCAGCCGGAAAAACGATGGACACCCGGTAACGGGTCCAAATAAATGAAAAGCGAGGAAAAGAACATGGTGAATATCAAAGGGCTGGACAAGGCGCGGGTCCTGAAAACGCTCTATGACCACAGCCACGTCCAGGGGTCGGGATTCTTGCAGGCCGTACCGGATGGGGTTGTCACAGTGGAACACTGTGCAATGCTGCTGGGGAGCCAGACCTATTTCGACTACTTGCACGGGCGGGTGCTGAAAGTGGAGCTGTCCGGGGACGAGTTCGACGAGCGACTGTATGACCGGGACTGCGGAGAGGGTGCCGCGCAGCGGGCGGTCGATTCCATCCGGGGCGAGCAGGCGGGCGGTGAGGATACCACCGGGAATGAGGACGGCGAGAAGAGAGAGCTGTCCATGCTGGAAAAAGCGGAGCTGTCGAGGACTACTATCATCAAGATTTTGGAAATTTTGGAAGAGCTTCCGCCGGATGTGGGAATGGTCACCTGCATGATGCTGAAAAGGGACCTGCCGGGGCCAAACTTGGGCGGCATGGCCGGGATGCTGGGCATGATGGGTGGACCGTTCGCGCCGCCGATGGGCGGGATGTTCGGCACGAGGACGGGCGGACCGAAGTTCCGGTTCTAAAAAGAAAACGCCCCGCGCAAGCCTCCTACAGCTTGCGCGGGGCGGACACCCCGGAGGGTGCCCATGACAATCAAGTACACAACATATTGTACCATACTCCGGGGACAGATACAAGAGGGAAAGTGCGCGCGCGGGCGCGTTTCGGGCTTGTATGGGATAGTAACTTAACGACCACGGAGGGGGTGCTATCGGTATGCGTACAGTGTACCGGGAAAAGAAGTATACCTGCGGGGAATACCTGGACGTGTTCATCTACCCTGTCTTTGAGACGGGAAAGAAAAGCGGCGGGAAGCGGGCCAAAAGAAAGCCCTCCACGGAGGCCCAAAAGAAGCTCAACCAGAGGCACCGGGAAGAAAAAATAACCCGTCAGCTCCACGCCAATTTCACGCCGGAGGACCTGGAACTTCACGGGACCTACAAGGTGCAGCCGGAGGACGACGCGACGGCGCTGCGGGACCGCTCCAATTTCCTGCGAAAACTCCAGCGGTACGCCAAAAAGCACGACCTGGGGGAAGTGAAGTACATGGGCGTCACCGAGCGGGGGAAACGCGGGGGCCGCTACCACCATCACTTCACCATCCACGTTGAGAGAGGCATTGACCGGGATGTGCTGGAAAAGCTGTGGACCGAAACAGAGGGAAACGGGTACGCCAACACAAAGCGCCTGCAATTCAACGAGGAAGGGCTTGTGGGGCTGGGCAAGTACATAAGCAAGTCCCCTATCGGATACAGGGCATGGACAGCATCGCGGAATCTGGTTGACCCGCCGCCAAAGAAACGAGACGAGCGCATATCCGGGAGAAAGGCGCGGGAGCTTGCCAAGAACATCCAAGACG